>Ga0209978_10000144_pt1 | contig 22514 bp, 19 predicted proteins | sample BentaG_FD_182805 | JGI IMG/M metagenome (GOLD analysis project Ga0209978, IMG submission 182805) | Deep subsurface microbial communities from South Atlantic Ocean to uncover new lineages of life (NeLLi) - Benguela_00093 metaG (SPAdes)... | ecosystem: Environmental > Aquatic > Marine > Oceanic >... | reverse complement strand
CGCCTACACTTAAGACCAAATTTCCTGTGAAAAGGAATACTAAAAACATTGTAGTGGAAGTTGCCACTATGCGCCAAGATATCGCTTTCAGCAAGCTTCTAACACGCTTTTCCATCTAAATAACTCCTTTAACCATGAATCCCTAGTCTTTTATTTAATCTTTTTTCACAGTAAGGACAGAGAAAAGAAGGGGAGGCTTTATAGTTCATAGATTTCTTTATATTTTCTTTAACCGATTTTGTATAATACCCTATCTACTCTTATTTTATGGGATTCAAGCGCAAGTTCTTTCGGGTCTATTCCTAAAGCTAAGCTGAGAAGTTCCGAATAATGGAGCACTGGCATGTTATATTCTTCCTGATACTTTGACCTTTCTGTTGTGGTCCCATGTCTAATGCTGTGAAGCAGAACGGGCAAAGTGTCGCAATGCAGTCATCGCCTGCCTTCGATGTGTTTGCAAGTTTTTCTCTGGTTAGGTTAAGGGCGAGGTCGTCAAATTAGTCCCTTAAAACTCCAACACGCGCGCGCGTGGGCAGTGATCAACGCATATGAACCAGGTGGAGCATAGCCAGAGGGCATCATCTGAAAGAAGCCTATCTTTCAGTCCAAGCTGCACCATCCTCACTATTTTTCTAGGTCTGTAAAAGTCGCTGAACCTTGATTGGACAGTCTGCAGTGCAGGTTCCACATTGGAAGCATAGCATGAGTTTTTCTGCGCCAGGCATCTTGCTTAGTTTATACTTGAATTTCGAGTCTAGTTCCTCAGTCTTTATAACGCTTGGAATGTATTCTTGGGTTTCACTCATGCCGTTTGTCTCCAATTCCAATCTTCTTCGTATTAGTGATAGAGAACTTCTGATTAATGTATGGTGATTAAATAAGGATTTTGGTGTAAAATAAAAAATGAGAATGCTGAAGCTTTAAGACTTCTTTTTCTTAATCTTAGTTTTAAGGAAGAGCCCTAAGCAGAATATCAACAATTTTTTGTGCTGAGGTTTTCACATCGGGCGTTAAGCCTTCTCCAAAGTCAGCCTTTTTAGGCTCTATTAGCAGCAAGGCAATCTTCGCCTTTGTTGTTTTGATGAGATATTCACAGAAAATTCGCAACGGAATTGCATGTGTTGAAAATGCGGGGAACATTGTTAACTGTTCGGGTTTAATAAGCCTTGAATTTCCGGGTTCTAAGCCTAAAACCGCAGCATCTATCAGAAGAATATGCGTCGGATTAAAACCTATGATTTGTTGTATAAAATTTTCTGGAACTGTTTCACATTCAATTAAGTAAACGGCGCTGGAAGTCTTTTTCTGTAATCCCCTTACAATTTTTGTCCCCACAAAGTCATCTTTTCTTAGTGGATTTCCAACACCAGCCACAACTACTTTCTTTGCATCAAAAAGCCAATCTTTTAGCTTCTTTTCAGTTTGAGTTTCACCAGAAGGTGTTTTCATCCACAAACCACTGTTAAATTTGTTGTTACTCCATGTTAATCAAAATCTGTTTAATAAAAAAGTGCGAAGATCTAGAAAGATTGTGTGGCTAAACTATCTCTCCAGTATTTTCAGCAGCTTCTTTTTCGAGTCATAGATTTTCACTTCAAGAGGCATTTGCCCTATGGCAAAGTGTGTGGCGCATGCGAGGCATGGGTCGTAGGCTCTGAAGGCCATCTCCACCATGTTCAATATTCCCTCGCTCACTTTTCCGCCGTGTATGAGCCCCTTAGCCGCGTCTCTAATAGACATGCATATTGCTGGAGCATTGTTCGTTGTAGCCACTATTAAATTGACCTTTTTTATCAGTGCTTCTTCGTCAAGTTGGTAGTGATGTATCAAAGTGCCTCTAGCCGCCTCAATTATTCCGACGCCTTCCCCTGGGCTGCCCGGCTTATTCCTTATCTCCTTGCTCGTTATCTCCGTGTCTCTGCTTAACTCTAAGGTTCTTTCAGCCGCGTATAGCAGTTCTATAAGTCTGGCCCAGTGAAACGCGAGAGTCGAGTGCACAGGCTTTCCACCCAGCGTCTCGTACATTCTCTCAAATTCTTGTTGCGCCAGAGGCGTTGCCAAACCTTCTGAAGCGTTTAGCCTTCCCAGGGGTCCAACACGGTAAACGCCGCTGTCCGGGCCATCGACCAAACCTTTCCACCCAACCTTCTTGAGGTAGGGCAGTTTGACGTAGGTCCACTCTTCCACGTGTTCCTCAATCATGTCTAAGTATTCAGATGGAGAAAATTTTAAGAACTCTTTGCCCTGAGGATCAACCACTCGTACTTTTCCGTCGTAGAAGTTGACCTTGTTGTTTTGATCAACCAAACCCATGTAATACGTCTTGAGCGTGTAAGCGTCACTCAATATTAGGTCAACATATTTCTTGTTCTTCAACACCACATCGTCAAACAACTTTAAGCTAAACTTCGCAAATTCAACACTGGACTCCGCCATCTTTTCAATCTCTTGTCTATCTTTCTCTGTCAATGCTTTAGAGATGCCCCCGGGCAATCCGCAGACAGGATGGGTTGCCTTCCCCCCTATTATGGCGGTGATCTTTTGTCCGTAAGCTCTATGCTTGATCACTTCTTTCGCAATGTCTAGGCCGACCTTCTTTATTACGCCAAGAATGTTTCTTTCCGCTGGCGAGGCGTCAGGCCCCACAACAAAATCTGGTGCCCCTAGAAAGTAGAAGTGAAGTGTGTGGTCGTAGACATAGTAACCGCTGTACATCAGCTCCCTAAGCTTTTTGGCTGCTGGAGGAGGCTCAACGTTAAACGCGGCGTCTAAAGCTTTCGTTGAGGCGAAATGGTGTGCAACCGGGCATACGCCGCAGATTCTAGAGGTTATCTGGGGCATATCTTCCGCCTTCCTTCCCTCACAGAACCTCTCGAACCCCCTGAGCTCTGGAACCTGAAAGTATGCGTTTTCTACGTTTCCCTCCGCATTTAGAAATATCACTATTTTTCCATGGCCTTCCAGCCTTGTGACGGGTTCTATGGTTATTTCCTTCATTTTTTCATGACTCTCCTCCGAAGGATAGAAGCTGGCAAGGAATACCTGTAAAAGGTTCCAAGGGGGTCTTTGATCTGGGCAATCAGCTTTTCGACATCATACGCCGGGTCTTTCTCCTCGTCTAATCCAAGTATTGACATGAGGGCGCTCATCATCGCTGCTCCTTGTTCAATCTCGTTTGGACAGATACCTCCGCACCCAGTACACGGCATATCCACGCTGATACATTGCGCTTCGCATCCTCCGCGAGTCGCAGGTCCCATACAGAGTATCCCCTGCTCCAGAAGGCATTTCTCAGGTTCAGGCGTGACCTCGTACACCCTATATATTTTGGAAATTTTCTTTTCCTCTTTTTTTAGGGGACACTCGTCGCAGACGGATTTCTCAGGGGCAAGCACCGATCCTTTTGGAGGCAGCTCATTTTTGGCGATTGCCTCAACAGCTTTCGCTACGAGGTTGAAATGCGGAGGGCATCCAGGCAAGTAGTAGTCTATATCTACAGTTTGATCAAGTGTCTTTACTGTATCAAAGAATTCTGGCAATGTCAACTCTCCTTCCGGAACCTTAACGGAAAGTTGGGGGGTCACGGAGTTGGGGTTATTGGTGGAGGGCGATTGAAGGTATGCTCTTTCAAAAATCTCTTTTCTGTTTGAAACGTTCGCGAGGCCTGGAACACCGCCCTGACAGGCGCATGAACCGAAGGCTACTAAGACTTTAGATTTCTTTCTCAAAAGTTTAGCCATGTGTTCCTGTTCTTCGGTCCTAATTGCACCGTTGAAGAAACAGACATCTATGTATTTGTCTGACATTGCCTCTACATCTTTATATTTGATATCCATAGCCACTGGCCAAAAAACGATGTCAGCTATCGCAACGACATCAAGGATTTTCTCGTCTATATCGAGAACTGCAATTTCGCAGCCTCCGCAGCTAGCAGCCCAGTAGAAAGCGAATTTCAACTTTTCCTTTGTCATCACAATCCCAATTGATTTAAAAGTTTAGTTGCATCCACCTGCGCGTGCGTCATGTACATGAGCTTTCTGGGTCTGGAGGAATCGCCGAATCTGGCTATGGGGCAGTCAGCGGTGCAGGTGCCACACTGGAAGGACAGCATGATCTTTTCAGCGCGCGAAATCTTGCTGATCTCATACTTGAAACGGGAACCCATTTCGCTGACTTTTGTCACCGCTTTTTCTTCAAGCTCCTTTTTCTGTGTTTCTTTCGTCTCCGACATTTGATTTAACCTCCAATCCTCAAGGGGCTGGGTCCAAGTTTCTTTATCTCCTTCACCATGTCCTTAATAACCGTTGCGAACCGTTCTCCCTCCGACGCTGAGACCCATTGCAGGCGTAGACGCTCTGGCTCAAAACCAAACTGTTCTAGGACTTTTCTCAGCATCACAACCCTTCGATATGCCTTAAAATTGCCTGATAAGTAGTGGCAGTCGCCTGGGTGGCAACCCGCGATCAGAACCCCATCCGCCCCGCTTCTAAACGCTTCGAGGATAAAAGCAGGATCAATTCTTCCGCTGCACATCACTCTTATTATCCGTATGTTCGGTGGGTAAGTTATTCTGCTCATGCCCGCTAGGTCAGCGCCGGCGTAGGCACACCAGTTGCAAAGGAAACCCACCACTCTCGGCTCAAATTCAGTCATGTTTCGCTTCCTCCTTTAACGCGGCTCTAACCTGAGCGAGTATTTGTTTGTCTGTGAAGTGATGCATGGTTATGGCGCCTGTGGGACAGGAGGAGGCGCAAGTTCCACACCCTTTACACATGGCTTCAAGAACGCTTGACGTCAGCTTTCCATCTTCTTCTTTCATTTCAATAGCGCCATATTCGCAAACGCCCTCGCAGATTCTGCATCCGCCGCACAGATCCTCGTTAACCAAGGCTATAATAGGTTCGATTTCGACTTTTCCTCTCGCTAGCGGAATTGCCGCCTTCGCGGCTGCCGCACTGCCCATGGCCGCGCTGTCGGTAATATCCTTTGGGCCTTGCGCCGTACCCGCGAGGTAAATTCCATCCATAGCCGTGTCCAATGGCCTAAGCTTGGCGTGGACCTCTTGGAAGAATCCGTCAGCGCTTCTAGAGATTCTGAGTTTGGTTTGCACTTCAGAGGCGTCTGCGCGTGGTACCGCACCTACATTTAACACCACCAAATCAGTAGGTATGGCTAGGATTTCATTGTTGGTAAACACATCTTGAACGGTAACAACGAGACCGTTCGAATTCTCAGAAACCACGGGTGGTGCTTCAAGCTTGTATTTAATGAATAAAATCCGAGATTCGCTGGCTTTTGTGTAATATTCTTCATGTCCCTTTCCAAAAGTCCGCATATCGCGGTAGAGGTAAAAAACTCTTGTATCGGGATATCTTTCCCTTATCACCAAGGCGTTCTTAAGAGCAGCCATACAACACACGCGAGAGCAATACCTGTTAAGCTGCTGATCTTCTACGATTGGCTTATAAATTCCTGGTTCCTGTCTCGATCCAACGCAGGAGATAAAAACTATGCTCCTTGGTGTGGAGCCGTTGAACTGCAGTTCACCATTCGTTGGCCCGCTCTTATCCAGTAGCCTCTCGAGCTGAGGCATCGTTATTACGTTGTCATACAGTTTGTAGCCGTATTCTACCTTTGGCGGATCATATAAGTCGTACCCCGTCGCAACGATAATTGTTCCAACATCGACCTCCATCTTCATCCTTTTTTCTTCAAGATCAACCGCTCCTCTTTCACAAGCTTCAATGCATTTTTCGCACTTGTTGCAGTTTTCTTCGTCAATGATGTACATTAGGGGTAAGGCTGTTGGAAAGGGGAGGTATATCGCCTTTCTTTTACTTAAGCCAAAGTCGTGCTCATTTGGAACCTCGATTGGGCATACATACTCGCACTTACCGCAGGCGTTACACTCATTCGTGACATACCTCGGCTTTACGGTAACTTTTACCTTGAAGTTCCCAATGAAACCGTCTACGGCTTCTATTTCTGAGTTGGTAAACAACTTGATCTTTGGGTGGGATGCAATAGCGTCCATCAATGGCTTTAAGACGTCTACGGCTTTCTCGCCGGTCGGGTACACCTCGTTTAGCTGAGCCATTCTACCTCCGATGCTGGGTGCCTTTTCTACCAGGTAAACCTCGAAGCCCCTCTGAGCTAAATCCACAGCAGCTCTTATACCGGAGATGCCAGCCCCAATTATAAGGGCTCGTTCGGTAACATCCACTTCTTTCCTCTGCAGAGGTTCTAAGAGCGAAGCTTTAGCAACCGACATCCTAATTAGATCTTTGGCTTTTTTCGTTGCCTTCTGCGGTTCATCTCCATGAACCCATGAGCAGTGCTCCCGGATGTTTGTCATTTCGAAAAGATACGGGTTTAATCCCGCTTCCTCCATGACTTTACAAAACGTAGGCTCATGCATGCGTGGAGTGCATGACGCAACGATCACTCGGTTAAGCTTGTGCTCCTTGATGTCGTCTTTGATCATGGCTTGACCAGGAGCAGAACACATGTAAACGTAGTCTTTTGCGAGGACAACATTTGGCAAGGTTTTCGCGTACTTTGTCACGTCCGCAACGTCCACTACGCCACCTATGTTAAGCCCGCAATGACAGATGTACACGCCGATTCTGGGTTTTTCTCGAGACATTGCTTACTTTTTACTCCTTAAGAATTATTGAGGCTTTCATGGCTGCGGCACTGGCTTGAATCACCGAGTCTGGGATGTCCTTTGGCCCCTCAGCCGCACCAGCTATGAATACACCCTTTACACACGTTGTAACAGGATCAACCTTTGGATGAGCGGTTACGAGAAAACCGTCGTCACCTACTGGAATCGGCAGCATTTTTTCCATACCGTCTGTTGCTGCCGGGACTATGCCTGTTGATAGGACTACCATGTCCACTTCTTCTTCAACAAGTTCGCCTGACTCGACATTTTCAGCTCGAATCAATAAGTTCTTGTTCACGGGGTTTTCCAGAATTTCTGCAACTCGACCCTTAACGTATCTGACATTGTATTCTTTCTCGGCTCTTCTGTAGAATTCTTCGAAGCCCTTTCCGAAGGCTCGAATGTCCATGTAAAAAATTGTTATTTCAACTTCGGGAACGTGCTCTTTAATTAGTTGCGCCTCTTTTGTGGCGTACATACAGCAGATTCTTGAGCAGTACAGGTTTCCGGTTTTTTCATCTCTGGATCCCACACACTGCACAAAGGCAACTTTTCTGGGCATCTTCCCGTCAGAGGGTCTAACCACATGTCCCGCGGTTGGTCCAGAAGCGCTCAAAAGTCTCTCCAACATTAAACCTGTTATCACATTTTCATGAACGCTGTACCCGTACTCTTCTTTCTTTCTCGCATCAAACAAGTCATACCCGGTAGCGACAATAATTGCTCCAACCTTCATGTCGATTTCTTCGGGTTGTTGCTGATGATCGATTGCTTCCGCTTCACACAATTTTTCGCATTCAAGGCACTCGGAACAACCTCCACAGAATAGGCATCTTTCAGCTTCTTTCATCGCCATATCCTCATTGAATCCAAGCTGGACCTCTTTGAAATTTCCAGTTCTTTTGTCGAGTGGAAGAATAGGCATCACTTGCCTTGCTTTTCTCTCTATATCCTCTTTGGGTACCAGTTCAACTCTTTTGACTTCCTCTCCCCTTCCCGCTCTAAGATCTTCACCTCTTACGTAGCGATCGATGGAAACAGCAGCCTTCTTGCCAGCTGCGATTGCTTCGATCACGGTCGCTGGTCCTGATACCGCGTCTCCACCAGCGAATATGCCTGGCAGACTAGTTTCCAGAGTAACCGGATCAGTCACGATGGTGTTCCGCCTATCAACTTCGACTCCTTTAGGTAGAGAAGAAACATCCGGTAATTGACCGATAGCCGGTATTATTGTGTCAAGTTCCATGATATACTCTGAGCCCTCAATCGGTATTGGTCGCCTTCTCCCACTCTCATCAGGCGGCCCCAGCTTCATTCGGATACACTCTGAAGCGGTTGCTTTTCCCTCTTTACCTAAGATTTTCCTCGGCACTGTCAGAAAATGAATCTTCACGCCTTCCTTCTCCGCCTGCTCAACCTCCTCAGAGAAAGCTGGCATCTCTTCTCTCGACCTCCGATACAAGATGAAGACCTCCTTGGCTCCGAGTCGGAGGGCTGTTCTCGCGGCGTCAACGGCGGTGTCACCTCCGCCGATCACCGCTACTCTGTCTCCCAACCAAACCTTCTTTCCTAAGTTTGTTTCTCTCAAGAAGTCAAGGGCGTGTATAACACCTTTTAGCTCTTCACCCTCAATACCGAGTTTTCCGCATTTTTGGGCTCCAATGGCAATGAATATTGCCTTATATCCTTGCCTTGAAAGCTCATCGAACGTTACTTCTTTACCCACCAATGTGTTAGTTTTAATCTCGACCCCAAGACTTCGAATGTAATCGATTTCAGCGTCAAGAATCTCTTTTGGCAACCGATATTGGGGAATGCCAACTCTTAACATCCCACCAGGCTCAGGTAACGATTCAAAAACCGTGACCGGATATCCTTTCTTGACTAATTCGTACGCGGCCGTAAGCCCAGCTGGACCGGACCCAATTATGGCTATTTTTTCCTCAAGCACCTTAGGTATAGGCTCTATCTTTTCTTTTTTCAATTTAAGTTCATAATCAACTATAAAACGCTTGAGGGCGTTGATTGCCAGCGGTTCATCAACTTTACCACGCTCACATTCTGCCTCGCAAGGGTGAAAACATATCCTGCCGCAAACTGCAGGGAAAGGGATGTCTCTTCTGATAAGTTCCAAAGCCTCTTTAAACTTTCTTTGTGTAATGAGAGAAACGTAGCCCTGAACGTTTACGCCTGCAGGGCAAGTCGCCCGGCATGGCGGAATCTCTCTCTTGTCAATTGTAAAAATGCCAGGAACGGCTTGAGGGAAAGGTCTGTATATGGCGTTCCTCGTTCCTAAATTCATATCAAACTCATTAGGCATCGTAACCGGGCATTGTTTAATACACTCGCCGCAGCCGGTACATTTTTCTTCATTGACGTATCTTGGCTTCTTCAGAATTTTTACCTTAAAACCACCGGCTGAGGCACTAACCTCTTTGACCTCGGAGTAAGTAAGCAATTTTATGTTCGAATGTCTAGCGACATCAACCATCTTCGGTGTCAGTATGCAAGCCGAGCAATCCATGGTGGGAAACGTTTTGTCCAGTTGAGCCATTCTGCCGCCGACGCTCGGATTTTTGTCAACGAGATACACCTTGAAACCTTGATCGGCGAGGTCAAGAGCAGCTTGAATTCCCGCTATCCCAGCTCCAATGACCAATCCAGCCTTAGCCACCCCTAAGCCACCCCAGTTTAGAGATTAGAGAAATACCTTTCTCCTTTTATAAGTTTCCGTCGCGCGCGTCGTCGTCATGATGATGGGTAAGTCAAAAGCGTGATATTCGAAGCCTTCTTTCTCGCATATTTTCACGCGGGCCACGCCAGATTGTATATTATAATGACATAATCGAGTTTTGGTCATGATTAATTTCTGGCAACATGTGTGATGATGAGTTAATAATCCTCTCACAGCGTGGCAAGTTCTTCCTTGATTTTTGAGCGTGTTTCACCCGGGATTGGACCCATCTTCGAGCGCGCGCACTTTCACTCGCATAGGCGCTCTTAAGGTTGCTGTAGTCATTTCCCTAATCGCTTTCTTCACTTCCCTTTCCTCTTCTTCTATTGGTTTTCTACCCGTAAATTATTGTAACTTTTCTAAGGCCTTGGCTCTAAGTTGAAATAGCAGACGTTTCGCCTTTTTCACGTTTTGGATTTTCCTTCGACAGTTTAAGCATAGCCCCATCGCTTTCTCTATGTCTTCAAGGAACTCAGCGTAGTCCTTAACATTTTCTTCAATTGTATTCAATACGCGCTTTATCTGCCGTGGAGATATAGAGAAAGAAGTGCATCCGGGGCATCTTAGCAATTCTATGTCTGCTGAGAATGTCGCTGCTTTTCTGTCTTTGAAAACAAGTAAATATTCTTGGGTAAGCTTCACAGCGTCATCTGGGCAGACTATTTCGCACGTGCGACAATAGCTACACTTTCCGAACAGGTACTTAACTGTGCGTTTCCCATCTTTCTCGGAGATTTCTATGGCTCTGGTTGGGCACGTTTGTTCACAGGCGCCGCATGCTGTACACTTTTCCGGGTCGAGATCAGGTTTACCTCGGAAGTGTGGGGGAGGACGCCAGAAATCTTCTTTTTCTTCAATTTCTTTCCCCAACATCTTAGCTAGAGCAGCAACAATTGCTTGGGGACGAGGTGGGCAACCACAAACGTAAACGTCGACGGGAATTGTTTCGTCAGCTGGCCCCACTATGCTGTAACCCTCTGCAAAAGCTTCCCATGAGATGGCGCAAGAGCCAATGGCAACTACAATTCTGGGAGGCTGAATTCTCTCGTAAACCTTCTTCAAATCGTTGTCTATTTTCATGTTGCCTCCACCTGTGACCAGAAGGATTCTAGCCTCCTCGGGTTGAGTAACCACCTTAACCCCTAGTTCATCAAGTCTAAAACGTGAAGCTAGAGTCGCCACTATTTCGATGTCGCAGCCGTTGCATGAGCTGGCATCAGCACGGTAGACGCCTATTTGTTTCTTTGTCACTTTGTTTCCCTCCCATCCAGAGCAGAAAATAAGAGAAGCTTTTTCTTTCCAGTTTCTTGATCAACGATTGTTAGACGGTCAGTACAGGAGAAGCATGGATCCGTGCTCTCCAAGATGAGTTGAAAGTCAGTTAATTCTTGGTTGAGAAATATTTCAGTGTAAGAATAATTGTTCGCAAAGGAGGGGGTTCTTATTTTCACTCGTTCAGGAACATCTGTTCCATCAGATTTTATGAAGTAGATTAGTTCTCCTCTGGGTGCTTCCACCCTTCCAAGGGCCTGCGTCTCTAAAGGTGCTCCTACTTCCTCTTGTATAGGTCCCTCCGGAAGGCTATCTAAGGCTTGTTCTATAATGTTGATGCTCTCAATCGTTTCTTTGGCTCGTACAAGATGTCTGTCATAGACGTCACCGTCTGATCCTACAGGAATCTCGAAGCTCAGATCTCCGTAGGCTGCGTAAGGGTCGTCTTTTCGGGTATCGCTTTTTACTCTTGATCCACGAAGGGTAGGTCCAACGGCGCCTAACACCAACGCCTTTTCCTTTGTGAGGATCCCCTTGCCCTTGATTTTAGGGGTAAACGCGCCGTTATCGCCAAAGGCTTGGAGTATATGGTTGGAAAGTTTTCTGAGTTTATTTGTGACCTTTTTCATTTTTTGAATGGTTGTAGGCGTTAGGTCTACTCGCACTCCACCTATTTTGTTAACGGCGTAGTGTACTCTATTACCGGTTGTGTGTTCGAAGAGGTCCATGAGGAGTTCTCGATCTGACAGAATCTTTGTGAAGTATTCCTCTTCGTGGAGGGAGTGGGAAAGCAACGCTAATATCAGGTAGTGACTTTCCAAGCGTTCCAGCTCGAAGAATACAGTTCTGATGTATCGGGCTCTGTCATGAACCTGAACATCAAATACTTTTTCTACCGTTTCACAATAAACGGTGGAGTGGGCGGCGGAGCAAATTCCGCACACCCTTTCGGCAAGGAAAACGTTTTGGTTATAGGTTTTTGTAGTCATCAACTTTTCGATGCTCCTGTGGACATAGCCCAACTCCATGTCTACATTCGTGATCTTGCCGTCTTTCACTGTAACATTGAAAACCTGAGGTTCAAAAAGCGCTGGGTGATACGGACCTATTTTGACTGTTTCCACCATTAGTATTTCACTCCAATCTTCGAGCCAGCTGCAGAACTGGGCTTCGATGAAAGTCCAAGCTAAGCTCCGCAGAGGGAATACCAGAGGCCAGGGCGAGCAACTCGGACAAGTATATGCAGGGAAGATTATACTTGAACCCGTATCTTCTGAGTAACACCTGTCCACTCTCAAACTGTATGGTACAGGCTGGACACACCACAACCACACAATCAGCCTTGGCTCTGTCGATCTCTCTAAGTTTTGGGAGCAGCCTACTCTTCAAGGAGAATTCCTCATCAGCGTGCATACTAGGAAAGCCGCAGCACAGACGTTCTATCCCGTAGTCGACCACTTCCGCACCAGTCGCCTGCACCAATTCCTTCATCATCTCAGATTTTCGCCAGATGTCCTCTCCCTCTTCTGATCTAAAGAGATGGCATCCGTAGTGGAGAGCAGCCCTCAGTTTCAAAGGTTTCTTAACTTCTTCCTTAATCTTGCCAATTCCTAAGTCTTCAAAAAGAACTTCAACGAAGTGTCTGACCTTAACTTTCCCCTCGTATTTCCTTCCGAATCTCGAGAGGATCTCATCTATTTCCTTTTTCGTCTCTGGTTCGTGTTTCAAAATTGCATTAGCCTCAGCTAAGGTTTCATAACATCCAACGCAGAGGGTCACGAGGTCCAAACCAATTTCTTCAGCCAAGCTTAGGTTTCTGGCGCTTAACGTTAACCACATTTTCCTGTCCATGGTGCGGGACACTACAGGGTCGGGGCAACATGAATATCCCTTCAGATCCACCAGTTCGACGTCAAGTTTTTGGAAGAGCTTTCTGGCAGCTATTTCTACGCTTGCGATCCTTAGGGGAATTTGGCAACCCAGAAACAAACTGTATCTCTTCACTTTTCCACCTCATCTGTACCTGAGCTTCTTTTTCTTCCAGTCGTAGCCAGCTTTTTTGTCAAAGTTTGTTTGCTTCATTATTTTTTGGAACTCGGGCAACCATTCTTCGTCAGCGCAGACAGCAGGGGGGCTTGGAGGTAAGCCAGCTTTTTCTCTTCTCCTTTTGACGTAGGAAGACATCGTTGTTAAGCAACCAGTGGATATGAGGGTCTCTACAGGTAATCGTGCCGACGGAGGAATCGCTCCTTCATGGGGTTTCCTTAGTGGACGATTTTCAGGAGGCCAATCCCTTGGCAAAATTAGTCTTTCTGGTTTAGGATGGTTTCGAAACTTTACCCCGAAGAGATCATTAATCTCCCTTTCTATAAACTCGGCTGCGCGCATCAAATCCGTTATCGTGTCAATTTCGTTCATCTCCTTTGAAAACGTTGTTTGGAGGGTAACGACGTTTCCGTCTACATCAAAGTGGTAGAGTAACTCCATATCTATTCCATGGTCAACAGCTGATATGGTCATGAAGCGGGGATGATATTTTTCAGAAAGGGCTTTTACTGCTTTTATCAAAGCAGCTGGCTTTATTCTAATATACTCCCTTCTTTCCTGAGGGACACTATAATTTATCACATCTTCCTTGAGCTTTTTCTGAAGGTATTTTACAATCTCAATTTCTGTAACCGTGTTTATTCCTCTCCTTGAAAATACCTCTTTCTGAAGAAGCCCCAAGCTTCTGCTCTAGCCACAACTTCTAAGGCTCTTGGAGAGCAAAACTCTACGCATATAGGTTTGCCGTCTCTTACTGGATCGCAAAAGTCGCACTTCATAGCAATTCTATGGTCTCTGTTAAACCATGGCATTGAGGAGGGACAGACGTAAATGCAGGTTTTGCAGCCTATGCACTTCATGGGATTTATCTTCACCCATCCAGTCTTCTCATCCACGACTATGGCTTCCACAGGACAGGAAGCCGCACAAACAGGGTCCTCACAATGCTGACAGACAAGAGCCTCAAATTCGTTCGTTTTTTCATCAAAAAGAGTGTGGATGTGAGATTTTTCTAGATTAATTTCACCGAAATGTAGGAGGGCGCAGCCTATTTCGCAATACTTGCAACCAGTGCATCGCTCGGGATAGTATATCAGAACTCTTTGCTTTGCAATTGATTTTTCCGCCATGCTAGTAACCTCTCATCAGCCTAACATTAAGGAACTCACTAACAATTTTTCTCTATTATTTATGTTTAGTTCCTTATAAAGAGGAGCTTAGAGGTATGAAAACTTACTAAAAGCCTGAAACCGAAACCTTTAATGCCTAACACAAACAAATCTTTGTAGTGAGTAACCATAGGCAGGGAGGCCGGAGGAGCTTGTGTAACCCCGAAGAGAAAGGGAGGGGTATGTTATGCACACGTGAACACACATGGGCTAAGGTAACTTCTCAAGATTATGTCAAAGTTGGACTTTGCGATTTCCCCTTGATCTGCAAGCAACTCAGAGAAATCACATATGTTTGGACCGAATCCATAGGAGAAAAAGTTAAACAAATGGAACCCTTGGGTGCAATAGAAACTTGGAACTTTATTCTAGACATATATACACCAGTTAGCGGAAGACTGAAAAAAATAAACAGAAGGATAAGAGATAACCCCCATGTAATAGTCCAAGACCCCTACGGATATGGATGGATCGCCCAAATTGACCCAACAAACCTCGCAGACGAAATTAAGAACTTACTAAGTTTTATGAAATACAAAGAACATTGCAAGGAATTATGTTTTGGTTGTCCCAAGAAGAATTGTACGTTAAGCTCACCTAGTTTTTAGACGAAACAATTGAGAAGTTTCACAGTTATTCCTGAAAAACTAAGGGATTAGCCCCACTCTTCGCTGGAAAGTCCCGCTTGGGTTTCAAGTTCTCTAGCTACTTTGGTATTTTTTCGTGCACTCCTACCGCTATCTCTTCGCGCCTAGACTCTTCAAATTCGTCGATAAGATTAAGGTTCTTCTGATCGTTCTCTAAAAGGGTTCTATTCGCGCGCATAACAACAAAAAGTTGCTGACAGTTGTTAAAAGGTAGCTTCCGCAAATCCCTAATACTAAACCGTCCTTCTTAAAGCAAACATTAAGAGAAACGACAAATGAAAAGTGGGTGTAAAAGCGAGACCACGAATAAACTGAGGAACCGGCTCTTTAACTCTCGCAGATGGTTATTGCCGGTATCGAAAATTCGCTTCGAAGCGACAATTTTGTCGGAGTTGAAATTATAAGACATCTAAGGAATAAGATTTCAAAATCCGTTTACCCAACACCAGAATCAAGGAAAACTGCAGAATACTTAACTGACCGTCTTTTAGAGATTCTCTCATCGGATATTTAGATTTTTACATTAAGCCATTCAAAGCCGTAAATAATCTACAGCTTTTCTATACATTCAGGATGAACATCCCCAGGAAAGTCATGGTCATAAAAGTAGATTTTGCCGGTTTCAACATCAATCTGGGCACGGTCGTGAACTTTTACCCTATTTAAAAGATTTTGGTAATCGTCTCTACTCGAAATTTGAACTCTTCTAAGAAGCTTTTCTCTTGTACTTAAGGGTTTTTCGCAAACTTCGCATAACATTTCAACTACAAGAATTAATTCGAAACGTTTGTCCTTCAACTCTTCAAATTTGACTTCTGGTAAAGTCTTCCTCAAGAATTTCTCCGTCTAACCATTTACTGTTTGTAAATATATTTGTATTTAGTTGTTAAGACGCCTAAGCAGTTAGGGGTCTTCCATTACCCACTCTACTCACGTGACGCAAAAAGTTAATTCTTCATCATTCCAATGTATCGTCCGGCTCCAACCGACTTTCTTTTTCAACTAGTTAGCTGTAAATCGTTAATCTCTCCTTGTGAGGACAATGCTTTCAGCAAACAGGTGTCCCTCCATAGGTATATCGTTTCTCGCTAGAGTCTCAGCAATATCCGAAACAATTTACATAGCCTTTTCGGATCGTGAAACACTATCCACAAAAGGCCACACCTCTCGCGCGCACCACGCCAGATTGCATATTATAATGACATGATGGAGTTTTGGTCATGATTAGTTTCCAGCAACATGTGTGATGATGGGTTAATAATCCTCTCACAGCGCGGCAAGTTTTTCCTTGATTTCTGAGCGTGTTTCATCCGGGACTGGACCCATCTTCGAAATTCTTGTGTTCAAGGTTTCGAATATGTTAAGTATTTTGTTGTACTCTGGAAGGGTTGTTGTAATCGAAATCAGTCGGAGGGATTTAACGCCGTACTTGCCTAACTCTTTCTTTAATTGGATGACATGCTCTCTTAGAGCGTCTTCTTTGAATACACCACCGTGGTCCTCAACGAATATAATGCCGTCGGCTCCAGCGTCAAATGCGTGCAAAAGGTGTCTCAAACCTATTCGCCCCGTGCTTGGCACACCAATTATTCTAACGTTGGGGGAGTAGGACTCTCTAGTTTGTCCAGCCAAGTCCGCCGAACCGTAGGCTATGTCTCTTTCTATGAAGGCGATGATTTTTGGTGGCTTTCCACCTTCGCACACCCCGCGAATTTGAGCTATCAGCTGGTCTTCGGTGCAGTGGTTTAGCTCGATCGCCTGCCTAGGACACTTCGGCACACATATTCCACATCCGACACACGAGATCGGATTAATCAATACGCCGGTCGAAGACGTTTCTATTGCTGCCACGGGACAAACTTTTATGCACTCTCCGCAGGCGTCGCACTTTTCTAGGATCACGTAGGCTACCTCCGGCGATATAGAAACCTCACCTTTGCCCACGAAAGTTGCAACTCTGGAGGCTGTCGCCATCGACTCTAGGGTTGTCTCTCTAACGTCCTTGGGACTCAAAGCACACCCAGAGACAAACACTCCCTCGCGCTGGCTGTCCACCGGCCTAAGCTTGTAGTGTCTCTCCAGCAGAAAGCCGTCTGAGCCAACCTGAATGCCCAGCTTTCGAGCCAGCTCCTGACTGGTGGGATGCGGGATAATGGCCGTGCTAAGCACAACAAGGTCGAAGGTTCCCTCAACTGGTCTTCCAAGCAAAGTGTCTTCAGCTCTTACCAACAGTTTTTCTCCGTGTGGGATGACTTCTGCCATTCGGCCTCTAACGAATCGCACGCCGTGTTCTTGAGCCGTGACGTAGAATTCTTCGTATCCCTTTCCGTCAGCTCTTATGTCGGTGTAAAATATCCATGGTTCAGCGTTTGCAACAGCCTTTTGAAGCAAAATAGCCTGCTTAATAGCGGCCATACAACCTATTTTGCAGCAGTATTCCTCTCCCCTGTCGGTGTTCATCATCCGGCTGCCCACGCAGAGAATATAGGCCACCTTCTTCGGCACCTTTCCGTTGGACGGTTTGTGTACACCCTGCAGCATAAGTCGCTCGAACTGGAGGTTGGTTACAATGTCGGGGTGTAAGCCGTAGCTGAACTCCTCAAGCCTTTTTGGATCAATCTGCTCAAACCCTGTGCAAACAGCAATTGCGCCTACATCCAACTCCATGGTTTCCTCTTTCTGATTGAAGTCTACGGCGTGCGCTGGGCAGAACTTTTCGCAGAGCTTGCATACTCCCTTTGTGAAGTATAGGCAGTGCTCCGTGTCTATTGCATATGCTCTGGGAACCGCCTGCTTGAACGGAGTGTATATGGCCTTTCGCTCAGTCAACTCGGCTTCGAACTCGCTTGGAACCTTGACGGGGCACTTCTTTGTGCACTCTCCGCAAGCCGTGCATTTAGACTCATCCACAAACCTTGGTCGCACTCTGATCAAGACCCGGTAGTTGCCGGGCGTCCCTTCAACCGCTGTTGGTTCGGCCATGCTGATGACCCTTATGTTGAGATGCTGTGCGGCGTACACCATTTTTGGCGTGAGAATACACTGCGAGCAGTCGAGGGTGGGAAAGGTTTTACTGAGCTGAGCCATGTGGCCGCCTATGCTCGGGCTTCTCTCCACCAAGTATACTTGATAACCTTTGTCCGCCAACTCGATGGAGGTGATGATGCCTGCGATACCTCCTCCTATCACGAGAACGTCCTGCTTCACTGGCATACTCTTCAGCTCTAAAGGCTCAAGGTAACGAGCTCGCTCCACTGCCCCACGAACAAGATCGAGGGCCTTGGCTGTCGCAGCCTCCTTGTCGTCATGAACCCAGCTACACTGCTCCCGAATGTTCGCCATCTCAAGGAAATACGGATTCAGACCCGCCGATTTTACGGTTTGCCTAAACGTGTCAAGGTGCATTCGAGGTGAACAAGACGCCACTACGATTCTGTTAAGCCCATACTCCTTTATTCCTTCCGTTATCATTTCTTGCCCTGGATCGCTGCACACATATTCGTATGTTTCCGCAACGCGTACACCCTTTAATTTGGCAGCGGCTTCCTTCACCTTTTCCACGTCTACTGCGTCGCTGATGTTTCCTCCGCAGTGACAAATATACACTCCTATTCTCGGCTCTTCCTGCGCCATTTTCAGTCCCCATTACAATACATGATTTTTGATCAACCTCAGAAATTAAGTGCAGTTTGCTCTTTTAAACTTTTAAGAATGCTGATCAAACTGACGTGTTCTACTGACTCAAGATTTGGAAGCCTTATCGTGTGTTTGGTCAAAGTTGGCTCTCGACTTGACTAGCGACTTTAAAGAAAGTTTATAAATGAAGTGCTCATTTATTAATTACTTCAAAAAACTTTAATCTCTGTTAAGACTTTCATAGGAGAACAAACGTGGAGGCTAAATCGTGGCTGAACCCGAAAAAAATGTTATACGACTAGACGAATTGGACATGGATTTTGCGGAGGCCGTGGCCAAAGCCAGTGATGAAAATATAAACCTCTGCATTCAATGCGGCACCTGCACCGCTAGCTGTCCAACGGGACGCAGAACGGCTTTTCGAACGCGCCTAATCATCAGAAGGGCGCAGTTAGGTTTTCGATCTGAAGTCCTTTCAGATGAGAGTCTTTGGTTATGCACAACATGCTCTACTTGTACACAGCGTTGCCCTAGAGATGTAAATCCGATGGAGATATTTATTGGCGTGCGCAGCCTTCTCGTTGAAGAAGGACGCCTTCCACCTACAATAAAAGATGCCTTAGAAGGAGTTCTTAAGCATGGAAATCCTTGGGGGATTAGCCGAAGTAAGAGGTCTGAGTGGGCGAAGGACCTGGAAGTAAAGTATGCTTCAGAAGGTGAGAAGGTACCGTTACTCTATTTCGTTGGGTGCGCCCCATCCTATGACTCTCGCGCACAGGAAGTAGCTAGAGCAATGGTAAAGAATTTAAACACGTTAGGGATCGACTTTTCGATGCTGGGAAATAAGGAGAACTGTTGTGGGAACGAGATATACTCTCTTGGAGAGAAAGGGCTCTTCGAAATTTTAGTCGAAGACAACTTAAAACTTTTAGATCAATACAGTGTAAATAGAATAATCACCACATCCCCCCATTGCTATAACGCGTTCAAGAACAAATACGGAAGAGAAGACCTTACAGTTCAACATTACACGCAATATTTCGCAGATCTAATTGACAAAGGAAAGCTCAAATTGTCAGGAAAAATCGAAAAAGTCGTAACCTACCAGGACCCCTGCTTTTTAGGCAAACACAATAACATCTACGATGAACCTAGAAAGATAATTGAGAACATTCCTGGCGTGAAATTTTTGGAACTAAACCTCTCAAGGGGGCGGAGTGTCTGCTGCGAGGGCGGAGGAGGAAGGATGTGGTATGATGTCATCGCAGGAGAACGCCTCGCTGAAACTCGCGTTAAAGAAGCCATTAGTCTTGGAGCCGAGATATTAGCTGTAGCATGTCCATTCTGTCTTTTAACATTCGATGACGCTATTAAGACAACAGGTAACGAGGATGTAATTCAGGTCAAGGACATCATGGAGCTACTTGCTGAAGCGCTTTGATCCCTTGGCAAAGCATGCTTATAGTCTGAAATCTTCAAAGCTCTAAACATGGATTGGAATGCCCTTATGCTACATGTATCTCAAAGAAAGCAGCGTAAGTCACTTAAAAATTAAATATTACTTCTGGAGTCTTTAGGTTTAAATGACGAATGGACAAGGAAGGGAAAGGAATGGACGTAATTGTTTGTGTTAAACGTGTCCCGGAATCAGCCGAGGCAGAAATCGTTATTGATAAAAGCGGAAAAAGAGTAAAGACGGAAGACCTCGTGTTCGACATCAACGAGTGGGACGACTACGCCCTCGAAGAAGCCGTTTTATTAAAGGAAAAGCTGGGAGGCTCAGTTACTGCTGTAACCGTGGGCTCGGAAGACGCTGACAGCACATTGAGGAAGTGTCTGGCTAGGGGGGCAGACAGGGCGATAAGGTTGACGGACAAGGCATTCGCAGGCTCTGACGGCTACGCTATCGCTAAGATTTTGTACAGGGCAATCAAAGATTTACGTTTTGACTTGATCTTAACCGGGACTCAAGCTGGCGACGATGGTTATGCCCAGGTTGGCGTTGTGTTGGCGGAGCTGCTTGGAATCCCCCATGCTACTATGGTGAAGAAAATTGAAGTCAAAGAAGGGTTCGTGAGGGTTAATCGCGAGCTGGAGGGTGGCTTAGAGGAGGTTGTGGAGGTGAAGCTACCGGCGATGCTTGCGATCCAAACGGGGATTAATGAACCTAGGTACGTATCGGTAATGGGTATTAGGAAGGCTAGGCAGAAGGAGATAAAGGTTCTCGGTTTGAGGGATATTGGCTTAAGAGAAGAGGACGTCGGAGAATCTGGGTCCTGGATAGCGGTGGAAAAGATGTTCATACCTCCTGTAGAGAAAGAGGCGGTGATATTAACAGGAGGACTTGACGAGATCGCAACAAAGATTGTCGAAATCCTGAGGGCGAGGGGGCTGGTCTAGATGAAGGAACTCTTTGTCTTAGTCGAGCACAGGCGGGGCGAGCTCAGAGATATAACGTTTGAGATGCTAACCAAGGGCAGGGAGTTAAGCCAAAAGATAAACGCGGACTTGACCGCGATTCTGTTAGGTCACAACCTTAAAGAATTTGCGAAAAGGCTTGCAGATCACACGAAAAAGGTTTTGATCGTTGATGACGCAAGGTTGGAGAACTTCAACGCTGAAGCATATCAGAGGGTGTTATCCCATCTAATTTCTGAACGCAAACCGTCACTGACCTTAATCGGGCACACCGCCTTTGGCGTGGATCTAGCCCCAAGCCTTGCAACCGAGCTAAATGTACCGCTAGCCACAGACTGCATAGACCTAGATTTCGAAGAGGGAGAGTTGATCGTGGTTCGTCAAGTATATGGCGGCAAGGTAAACGTTAAGGCGTCGCTTCGCAAGTCTGAAAGCTATATTGTGACGCTCCGTCCGGCAACCTTTGAGTCCCAAGAAATCAAGCCTCTGGGTGGCGAGGTCGTTGAATTAGCATCCCCACTTTCGGAAGATATAGAGTATAAAAGGTTTATTGAATTTTTTGAGCTCCCTGCAGGAGAGGTAGACATAACTGCAGCCGATATCATAGTTGCTGTAGGCCGTGGAATCAAGGAAGCCGATAACATGCCGATAGTTAAAAAGTTAGCAGAGGCACTGGGGGGTGTCCTCGCTTGTTCACGTCCCATCGTGGATAAGGGTTGGCTTCCGAAAGATCGGCAGGTTGGAACTTCTGGAAAAACTGTGAAGTCGAAACTGTACATTGCCATCGGTATCAGCGGCCAGTTTCAGCACGTATCTGGGATGAAAAACGCCGACCTCATCATCGTGATAAACAAAGATTCGAAAGCACCGATCTTCCAAGCGGCCGATTATGGTGTCGTAGAAGACTTATTCAAAGTCGTGCCCACACTAACAGATAGAATACTAGAGGAAAAAACATATACTAGTTAAGGGTGTTATAAAAAAAGAAAAAATGATGTTTACCTCGGTGATAGAACTAGCGTTGAGAATCTTTTTTAAGATAAAAATGTTAGTTTGAACATACTACAATTAGAATAGGAGGAAATGAGTTCGCTCAAGCCCGATTTTATGCATGACGTTGTGAATACCCCGAGGGTGCAGAATTAAGTCAACTTTTAGGATAGAGAAACAATAGGTTTTTTAATAGCCTCAACTTGCACAGATTCGAATTCACCCTCTTTCAAAACAAAGAGATGATGTTGGTGCGTTTAAAAATCAGGGTTACAGGCATAGTTCAAGGCGTAGGCTTCCGCCCGTTCATCTACCGTACTGGCGTGAAAAACGATTTAAACGGTTATGTAAGAAACAGAGGCGACGCAGGAGTCGAAATACTCTTAGAAGGCAAAAAAGAAAACATCAAAAAGTTTTTGAGAGATTTGAAGAACAAGAAACCCCCCTTAGCTCAAATTCATGAAACAATCACTTTGGCTTTAAAGGGGAAAAAGGAGTATGAAGCCTTCACAATTTTAAAAAGTTCTGAGGAATCTGAGCTTTCAGGCTCTGTCATCCCGCCGGACATCGCCATCTGTGATGAATGCTTGAAAGAACTTAGAGACCCAGAAAATCCGAGATATGAATACTTCTTCATCACCTGCACAAATTGTGGTCCAAGATACACGATTATTGAACGGCTTCCATACGACAGAGAAAACACAACCATGCGGGACTTTCCAATGTGTAGTTTCTGTGAAAGCGAATACACAAACCCTTTGAACAGACGTTTCCACGCACAAACGGTTGCTTGTACAAAATGTGGTCCTAAAGCATACTTGACAAATAGGGAAGGCAAATTAACAGCGAATAAAGACCCTATACGAGAGGCTGGGAAGCTTCTTTCAGAAGGCTTCATTGTCGCCATTAAAGGATACGGCGGCTTCCACGTCGCC
>Ga0209978_10000143_pt1 | contig 22536 bp, 21 predicted proteins | sample BentaG_FD_182805 | JGI IMG/M metagenome (GOLD analysis project Ga0209978, IMG submission 182805) | Deep subsurface microbial communities from South Atlantic Ocean to uncover new lineages of life (NeLLi) - Benguela_00093 metaG (SPAdes)... | ecosystem: Environmental > Aquatic > Marine > Oceanic >... | reverse complement strand
TTGTGAAGGAGCCCCGTGTTAAGCCTGTTCAGCTAGCCTCTAACAGTGAGATAGATGTGGATAAGTATGTGGGATACTTACACTCAACTTTTGATCAGGTTCTTGACGCCTTGGGACTGGACTTTGACGAAATCATTGGGTTAACGAAACTTGAGCGATTTATGTGACAGTCTGGGTTTTAGCGTTTTTCTCAGGAAGGGATTATTACCAATGCCGTTACTGTGGTTACCTATACACCTTAGGATATTTTCGACCTCGTAAAAGCCTTCTCATAGCTCAAGATTTTTCATTGTAGAGACAATTCTTTGCCCGTATCGTTCATTTCTTAGAATTGATTTTCACCATTAAAACAACGCTTTTGTGGTTGTGGCGCCTTTCGCATTTTATCGCTACAGTTTTTCCGTTTTCACTTATCCACACGCATTTGCCAAAGTGTCCCACTTCTGGATGAATCTTCTTGTCCGCTGGAATCTTCATCCTGTCTCCAATCTTAATTTCCATTATCAGCATACCCTCCTAAACATGTGATGGTTGGTTTCAAAACAACAAACACGCCTACTTGTGGCACGTAATTTGCTCTTTCTCAATAACATACTAAAACTATTAAACCTTACTTAGAGACCAACAGTAACCGCTATACCCTTCTTTTTTATTATCTATTAAACAAACAATGCGCGCGGCGCAAAATAATTTAAATGTTATTCACTGACCATAGTGTGAGGGTTGGAATTGTGAAGGGTGGTGAAAACTTTTCAGAAGCTCCACTGGTTCTCGACGCTTATGGAATACCTTAAGATTACGAGAGTTGGGAGTTGGCTTGGGTGGATTTTTAGTTTCGGTTTTGGAAGCATCTTCCTAAGTTTACCCCCTCTTGAGCGCTTCCTTGTTGTCTTGTTTGCTCTCTCACTTGCTACGGCTAGTATCTTCATCTTGAATCAATACTTCGACCGAAAAGAAGATCAAGAGAACGCGTTTAAGTCTAATATGCCCGTTGCTTCTGGGAGAATAGCGCCCCGGACAGCGTTAATCTTTTCCCTTTTGTTAATTATTTTATGTTTAGTCTTAGTAATTTTGGTTGATACAAATCTTATATCGTTGTTTCTCATTTATCTTGTGTTTGGAACCGCATATTCCGCTCCCCCCTTCAGACTGAAAACCGTGCCAGTTGTAGACTTCGTGGTTTCAGGTATAGGCGCTGGCTTCATGCCATTCTTAATGGGGTTGGAGTTAACTGGCAAGCTAAGCTCTGATATTTCATCAATTATGTTAGGTGTCGTGCCGCTAATACTAATTCACTGTGGTGGCCATATCATTCAAGCCGTTGGAGACTATGAAGTAGACCGTAAAATGGGGGTTTATACTTTTGTTGTTAGGTATGGAAGGAAGAATGGTGCCATTGTCGCTGGATTTATGTTTCTATTAGCATGTTTCTTGCCATTAGTCTATTCAGTTTTTGGTTTACTCTCTTACAGACATTTATTCTTGTTTTTCATACTCTTCCCCCTCTCCGTACCAATCATCAAGCGTTATGCTGCTGTGTTGAAGAAACCGTCAACAAAAACCGTCATTAACATGCAGAAAACTGCGACAAAGTATGGAATTATTGGGGCAACAGTGATGTTGGGTTATACATTACTCGTGAACGTAGCCAGTTTTTGAAGGACTTAAGGCGCAACTTCGAAGCACTCTTTGGCTTTTTCGAAAGTTTTTCTGAAAGACCATTATCAGAATCCTTATTTTGCGGGGCAGACACCAGAAATAAGAGAGTTGTCCCAATATAAACAATAAATCAAAGAACCAGTTAAATGCCTGTAGAGCTAGCTAGAAGACTTAGAACGAAGAAAGTAAAACGGGGCACAAAATCTACTGTGGTCTCAACGACTTTTGCCGTTAAGAAACTTGGATTTGGTTTTTACGTATCTGACTTCTATTCCTTCATCAATCGGCTTGTAGGGTACCCGATATTTCTTGAACAACCACACCAGTTCTCTGAAGGCTTTATCGTTCACTTCAATTTCCACAATCTCTGACATTTCCTCTATCACCGCCGGATGTCTAGGGTTAGCCTTACAGAGCATAATAAACTCAGCATCTTTATCGGATATGGGAGGAACTGCAACGATCTCCCATAGAGACTTTAAATTTGGAAAGTTTCGAGGGGGATACCTCTTTATTCTAATTTTCTTCAACCTTTCTCCCTAGTCTCTCTTCAGCAGACATCCTAAATTGAATGCTAATCGTTCATATAAACTGTCATGGTGGTATTTTCTAGGCTATCTTTCTAGACTTTTCCGAGCGTATGTCTATGCCAAAAAGCTAACCTTCTGGAAGAACTTTCAATCCACGAGACTTTAGAGGTTCAATGACGCTAGGCCTACTTAGAATAGTGAGCAAGCTGTAGCCTATCACCGCGACAGCAATAAGGCTACTGAGGGTAATGCTACCAATCATCCCCAACCACACAGGCATAAATGCTAAAACTTCCGGCACATCAAAGAACCACCACAAATATCCGCCAACAATGAACCCGATAGGCAAGGCACCGATCACACAAGCCAAAAAGCGGCGTCTCCAAAGCAAAAACACTAAACCAGCAGCAATAAAATTCGCAAAGGGTCCCATGATGATGTCCACCGGGCCTAAAAAATACATCATGTTACTCAACACGTTACTCACAACACACCCAACCGTTACTCCAAACACCACTGGCCATCCTAACAACGCAGCTAAAGCAATCAGGCAATCTGCAACACGCAATTGTACAGGTCCAGAGATAAATGGATTACCAATCGAAAACATTTGAACCACATTGACAACCACGTACAACGCTGCGAAAACAGCTGTCAAACTCACGTCTCGACTATCCAGTCTCAACTTTTCACCTCCCTACACCCGGGGTTTATATGGCGGAACAGCTTAGAAAGACGAAACTTCGGACCACTGGAAAGTCTTAAGTCGAGGTCACTAACTCTAGAAAAAGAATGAAGTAATCCGTATATGCTTCTCATTTTCCGACACCGGGGTTTTTATAGCGGAACGGGTCGGAAACCCACCCGCTTCAACATAAAAGACAATGTAACCCTTTAATATCATTTTCCATGAGTGTTTGGCTTGACCATGACATTATATAGTAGCAATGCGTACAAATCTTAATCGATGGTGCCTTGAACAAGAAATGCTTATCAAATTGCGCGATAGATTCAAAGGCAATTGTTGTTTACGGCAAAATAAGAATATTCGAGTGCAGGTACGCTACATCGTCTTCCACTAAAATCCAACTTGATTTTTCGCTCAGCCCGCTTTACAGAAAAGCCCTAAAAGAGAACATTAGGGCGTCCGTTTCTTTTGACCGTTCTGCCATGATTTGCACGCTTACTCCGTTAAGAAATGGTAACAAGTTGTACGCACGTGAAAGGAAAAATATAATTTCGATAAATATTAGCAAATTTCTTTCGGCGAAGGATAAGGAATGGCTTTTACATAGTTTTTACTTAAAAGAAAAATCGAAGGTTGTTTCGTTTCCTGTTAGGGTTATGGTGCCGACGTCATTTGGTATATCAAGATTGGAGTCGATTGTAGATCAAGATGCTATGAGCTTAGCGGCTGAATTGGCAAAAAGAGGATGGATTATACCTTCCGAGAGATTGACCACAAGAAGAGGGCATGGAGATCTTCTGATAATCGCGCCTAATGGTACAAAATGCCTTTTTGAGATTTCACGATGGCAATTTCCTCTATCGAGCTATTCTAAAAACCGTGAAGCAACATTCTTATTGGGAAAATTGGTAAAGTGCCTCTTATATGCAAAGCAAAAGAAAATTCGTAATGTTTTCTTGATTTTCAAAACACGTTTCACTTTGCCTTTGTTGGAAAAACTTTCCGTCCAATTAGCTGAAAATTTCGGTGTTCAGGTGAGGCTGTTAAAGTGTAATTTCGAAGAAAGCTGGGAACAAAGAATCTTAGAAGCGTTGGGCAAACTTATTCGCACACAGACAATTTTGTAGTCAAAAAACCGTAAAGTTTCAGAGTGCCTTGCCTGACGGTGAGACTCACTCACCCGCCGAAGTCAACTATTGACTTCGATAGGTTAATATTATTTTTGATTAACCACAGTTTCCGCAATCGGCACTCATCTAACTCAACATACTCCACAAAACAAAGAGGCATAGAGAGGAAGCCAAGCCATTACCGGAAATGCGCTTGGGAATGTTGGGAGTATTTAAAGAAAAATAGGGGGAGTCTATCTACAGAGGAGGAGGATTAAGTGTTGTGTGTTTGTGTCACAAACCATGTTGAGACTATGTAGCCCCCTCCCCCTAGAGAAAAGGAAGGAAATAAACTTAAACGCTTATAACAAACCTCCAATACCAAAACAATAATTAATAGCGCTCTTCAGAAGGGGAAGACATGAAGTTCACCCGAAACGTAAAAGCCATTTCAAAACTTCTTCTTATCCTCCTGTTACTATTGGCAACGATAGTTGGCGCAATCTTATCCTATCTTTGGGTTATAGGTTACTATGTTTCCCTTGAGCAAGTATATCCTGCAGACATCACCGTAAACATAACAGACTACGCTCTTGACCACCAAAACACATCTTTCTTCAACGTCACCATCCAAAATCCAACTTCTTATAAGCCGAAAGAAACAGCCAACATAACGCAAATCATAGTGTCAACGGAAGACGGCGTTCTCCACGATAAGATCGATACAAATCCTCCACTTCCCTACAAATTTCAACAAAAAGGTGAAATAGAAACCTTCAAATGCCTTTGGAACTGGGCGAACTACACCGGCGAAACCTTAAAAATCATCGCTTTCCTTGCAGACGGATCTGGTCCAACCTTCGAAATCGAAACATCCCTTGTGAAACTGGGAATCACCGACCTTAGCTTTAACTCCACCATAAGCGTCACCCATTTCAACGTGACCGTTCAAAACTCAGCCTCATCAGTCACATACGTCAACATCACAAAGATAACCGTGGCCACAGAGACTCTAAGTTCGGAAAACATCGAGCCTTCCCTTCCACAAGGGCTCGATCTAGGCTCCTCTGTTACGCTGAAGTGTTCGTGGAATTGGACCAACTATCAAAACACGAGTGTAACAGTCGCTGTACACACGTCGCAAGGTTACATGAATCACACTACCAAAGTGACGCCGCTACCCGTGACTCTAGAGATCACTAAGGTTGATTTTAACCCCGCTAATACAACTTATTTTGACATCACTGTTCGAAACAACGGTTCCTCCCCCACATACCTTAACGTCACAAGAATAACCGTGACTATTGAAGAGCAGACAGTTCGAGAATGGACTGTGGAAAACGGAACCAAAGTTGATCCTCACATTCCATACACCCTTAACAAAAACTCCTCAGAAACCTTCTTATGTCCATGGAACTGGACCGAGCACCGAGACAAGAACGTTACGATCACCATATACACATTGCAGGGTTTCACGGCACAATATTCTCAGGTCACTCCAGCACCAATAATCCTTGAGATCACCGAAATTGACTTTAACCCTCTTAACACCGCCAGCTTTAATGTCACCATTAAAAATTCAGAATTTTCTATTATGAATGCCAACATTACAAAAATTAGTGTAACTGTAAACGAAATGTCTGAAAACATAACTGATGTGGTTCCATCTCTTCAAGAAGGAATTACGCTTCCACCTAGCGCTAACAGAACATTCATGTGTTCATGGAATTGGACTGAGCTTACAGGAAAAAACATTACAGTTGTTGTGCAGACCCAAGAAGGTTATTCAGGCTATTCTCATCCGGTCCTTCTCAAAGCCCTAACGATCACCGATGTTCTTTTCAATCCAGTCGATACAAATCACTTCATCGTTACTGTTCAGAATCCAACAGAGCTTAATTTTGACATCACAACGATAAGCGCAAAAATAAAAGACGGTCCGCTCCTGAACATAACTGACGTAGAACCCGATCTTCCCTTCCTTCTTCCTCCAAACACTAACATTATATTCATGTGCTCATGTGACTGGGCAAGTCATAAGGGAGAGGAAGTCACGATTACCATAGAAACTTCAGAAGGCTACACAACATCCCGCACATATGGAATTCCAAGCGCCTAATAGCGGCTTCTAATCTCCTTTTTTCTACACAATCTTGAGGAACTTTCCAATTCCCTTTGCCAACGCCTTCTTGTAGGCGAGATTCGCTGTTACGGCGTCTTGTACCGCAACGTTTAGATGAAAAAACTTTTTTGTAGAATGCACAAACATTAGTTGGTTATAAAATGTTGAGAGTTACTAAAAGAGTACAAACCCTTGAATACGCCATACGAGACGTAATAGAATACGCTAAAGAACTGGAAAAGAAAGGAAAAGAAATCATATACCTCAATATAGGAGACCCAGTAAAATTCGACTTCGACACACCAGAACACATTAAACAAGCACTGGTTCAAGCAGTAAAAGAGGGATTTAACGGGTACTCCCCTTCAGAGGGCATTCCGGATTTAAGAGAAGCCATCTGTGAAAAGGAGAAGAAAGTTAATCGCATTGACATTTTGCCTGAAAATGTGATAATTTCAGCAGGTGTTTCAGAGGGCATTCAAATGATTATGGGAGCCTTAGTTGAGAAGGGAGAACAAATTCTAGTGCCTGGTCCCGCTTATCCTCCCTATATTTCATATGCAAGGTTCTTTGAGGGTAAGCCGGTTCCATACCAAACTTCTGAAGAAAGCAGGTGGCAACCAGATTTAGACGATATCCAATCTAAAATAACAGATACAACACGAGCAATAGTTGTCATAAACCCAAATAACCCTTGTGGAGCACTATATGACGAAAAAATTGTTAAGGCAATAGCGGATTTGGCAGGCGAGCATGATATTCCACTGATATCAGATGAAATTTATGACCAAATTGTATATGAAAAAAAGTTTGTGAGTATATCTTATGTAGCCAAAGATGTGCCTGTAATTGGACTTAATGGTTTCTCAAAAGCGTATCTAATGACTGGATGGAGATTAGGTTACGTGTATTTTCATGGGCAAGAAGACAAAAAATTGAAGGAATTACGAGAATGTGTCACAAAAGAGGCAAGGATAAGGCTCTCCGCTAATACTCCAGTTCAAAAAGCCGCTGTGGAGGCCTTAAGAGGACCACAAGATCACATATATAATATGGTTAGAAGGTTACGAGAGCGGAGAGACTACTCCTATAAGCGACTCAAAGAAATTAATGGAATCAGTTGTATTAAGCCTGAAGGAGCATTTTACTTCTTTCCTAAGGTCGATGAAATCGGCTCAAGATGGAAAAATGATGTGGAGTTTGTTCGTAGTCTCTTGGAGAAAACAGGCGTTCTTTTTGTTCACGGCTCAGGATTTGGTACAACTTATGGTTCTGGACATTTCAGAGGAGTTTTTCTACCGCCCATCGAAACACTTGAAAGGGCTTTTCATCAACTTGAGCATTTTATGTCATCAATGTGATGTTGGCACACTTAACTACCACTTATAGGCGTCCCTTCTTTTGGATCTTTAACAAGCTTGTAGAATCGTTCCATTATTTGCTTTGTAACTGGACCTGGTTTGCCTTTTCCTATTACCCGTTCATTTATTTTTCTAATCGGTGTAACTTCTGCGGCTGTTCCTGTGAAGAAAACTTCATCGGCGTTAAATAATTCGTTGGGGGTAATGTTTCTTTCTATGGCAGTGTATCCTAACTTTTCTGCCAGCCTCATAATTACAGTTCTTGTTATTCCGTCTAATGCTCCAGAAGAAATTGGAGGCGTAAAGATTTTGTCTGCCTTCACTATGAAAATATTTTCGCCAACTCCTTCGCAAACAAATCCCGCTTTGTTCAAGCATATGGCTTCGTCAGCACCCGCGATGTTGGACTCGATTTTGCCTAAAATGCTGTTCAGGTAGTTTAGCGATTTTATCTCGTGGGTAGTCGCATCCACAGGATCTCTTTTCACCCAGACAATCACCGTTGTTATCCCTCTTTCTTTGACTTCTGGGGCATGTAACTGTAATAGTGGCTCAGTTATAATGAACACTGTTGATTTTGGGCATTTTCTTGGGTCGAGTCCTAGGTCGCCGACTCCCCTCGTGACAACTAATCGAATGTAAGCGTCTTTGAGATTGTTTTTCTTGAGTGTTTCTAGAACAGCCTTCGTCATTTCACTTTTCGTCATGGGGATTTGTAGCATGATAGTATGCGCGGATCTGTAGAGTCTATCTATATGTTCCTTTAGCTTGAACACTACACCATTGTAGGCGCGTATCCCTTCAAACACTCCATCCCCGTAGAGCAGTCCATGGTCGTAGACAGAAATTCTCGCCTCTGATTTGGGATAGAACTCGCCATCGACATAAACGACAAGCTTCTTTTCCACGTCATCTCCTCCAGAAGGTAGATATTCTAGACCACTTTTGATATAGTTTTTGCAAAGTTATAAAGGCAACCGAGCAACTTCGCCTTTTACTTGATGGTTGGCTAGAGTTGAGCAAACTCTTGCGCTGTAAATATGAATCCCATGCAAGAGGACGCAATCAATATGATGCCTCCTATCATTGCGCGTGCGATAAGCAAAACTGTGTTCGCATTTAAGACAGTAATGATTGTTTCTAAGTCTTAATGGGTTAGCGAGCGGGGCAACTTGTTTATGATTATCAGTGTTTCAGAATGAGAACTGAGGTCTTTTGGATAGCAACTTTGGAAGCGTTAAGGGTTTGAATGGTTTGTCCCTAGTTTTTTCTTTTATTTCGTTTATTAATCCTTGAAGTCGCATTTTCCTAATTTTTCCAGCCTTCCTATCTCTTACCGGGAGGATGCCTGAGTTTATTTCTTTCTCCCCCATTACAACAACGTAGTTAATCCACTCCATCTCTGCTTCTCTAACCTTTTTCTGCATCGTTATGGGCCTGTCGTCTAAATCAACCCGTATCCTGAGACCTTCGATTTCGTTCATTAACTTTTCAGCGTCCTTGAAAAATCTTTCAGATACCGGTATTATCCTTACTTGAGTGGGTGAAAGCCAGAGGGGCAGTATGGGAACGTTTCCTTTCCGTTGCTCCCTATAAGCCTTTTCCAGCATCGCGTATACGCATCTTTCGATGGCACCGCTTGGGCAACAATGTAAAATTAAGGGATAACGTTTCTCTCCCTTTTCATCGACGTAGGTTATGCCGTATCTTTCAGCGTTTTCAATGTCAATCTGGTCTGTTGAGAGGGCAGAAGCCTTATCTAGATTATCCACGAAGTTGAATTCCCACTTCAATGTAAAATAGAAAAATCTTCCTTCCCACATTTCGACTAACGCAGGTTTGTTGATTAGCTTTACCAACGAAAGGATGAAATCCTTGTTTTCTTCGTAAAAGTCTTTGGTAAATCGTATCGCCAGCTCATAGTCTTCTTCTTTGTTTAGCTCCAAGCCTTCCTCTAAAACTTCCATGGAAAGCTTGAATCTGACGAGGAACTCCTGCTTTGCCTGATCTAAATCTGCGCAGAGGGCGTGGCAGTCTGGCATTGTGAAGGCTCTGAGTCTTCTTAATCCGGCTAATTCGCCACTTTTCTCCCTTCTAAAGCTGTATCTAGTTAACTCGTAGATTCTCAAGGGAAGTTGCCGGTAAGAAAATTGGGCGTCGTGAACCATGAGGAATTGACCGAAGCAGGCGCTGAACCTCAAAAAGAAATCTCTTTTCTCCGACTTCAAGATGTATTGTCTCGCCGGGAATCTTTCAAGATAGTTTGCCATGCTTGGATGTTGGAGGTCATACATAACCGGAGTTTCCACTTCCATACCTCCATACTCTATCACCTTTTGCGTTACAAATTGTTCCAGCAATGATTTGATCAAGCTTCCCTTGGGATACCATCTGAAATTGCCAAGGTCGCTGCCTGGCTCGTAATCGGCAATCTCCAGTCTTTTCATCAGTTTTACGTGAGGCGGCATCTGCTGGACTGCCCTCACTTTTTCTATCTCATATTTTACAAGTTTTTCCAGATTTTCATGTTTGGCAAAGTTAAATTCTTCCACCGGAACTAGTTTCCCATCGGTCTGCAAGATGAACCAGAAAGACTTTAGCTTCTCTTCCGCCCCTAAAGCTTCTGGAACAGCTTCTTCTTCCTCAATTTCGCCTGGCAAAACCATTCTAAACTGCTCGGCTAAGGGATGCCCCTTTATGGAAATGGAAAATTTCTTGCACCAACCGAAGGGAGTTCTGTAGGTTTCGATTCCCATTTCTTTAGCTTTTCTTTCCATAGCTTTGATGATCCTCAAGGCGTCGGCGGGTTTCGCCAAGGTGTTGCTTAGGTGGGCGTAGGGGTAGATCAGAATTCTGTTAACTTTCATTTTGTCGAGGGAAGCTTTGGTTTCTTCTATTGCCTTTCTGGCGACATTCTCGTCGTCTTCTTCTTCGATGCTGGTGAATAGGACAGCGAGTTCTTCGAGTCTTTGTTTCTTTTTCTCGTATTCCTCGGCGATGGCGACTTCTTTTTCTATTACCTCGTATTCTATGAAGTTTGAGTGTAATTGAAGTATTCTCATTTTCACCATCCCTCTCGTTGGTTGTTTTCTATGTGACTCTGCTGATAGAAAAGAGAAAATTGTACATTAGCCTTGTGTTGGGACGTCAGCCTTTGTACCTCCATTTCTCCAGCATTTTATCCTTCTTAGTTTCCTTTTTGTATTCTTTATAGTGACCTTTGCAAAGGTAAGAACGTCTTGTTCCGCCAACCTTTAGTCCCGCGGCGCTCACCTTCTCTCTGGAGAGGGAGCGAACTGCCTCTTTGTCGCATCCGACGACGCTGCATTTTACGCCCTTAGCAATTCGACCCAAGATGGTCCACCGATTCTTCGTGTTAAATGTTAGTTATCGCATATTAGGCCAGTGCTCTATATTATTTCTTTTGAATAGTCACATTTTTCCATAGATCTCGCTTGCTCTCGCATAGATTTCTTCCTTTTCCCCGAACACCTCGGGGCCTACTCCTTCAACAACGAAGGAGGCTGAGGCAGATCCAATACATGCGCACCATACTGGATCTTTTCCCTTAACATACTCGGCTAGGAAGCCTCCAGTGAAGGCGTCTCCAGCTCCAGTGGGATCTCGAACAATTCTTGGCTTGCAAGCTGGGATGTCATAGAGTCTTCCTTCCAAAAGTAGTTTGGAGCCTTTCATCCCCCTCGTTACAATGACTATTTTTGCTCCATAATCGTGGATTTTTTTCATAGCCAACCGTAAATCAGCTAAGCCCGTTACCATTTTGATTTCGCTTGAGGATGATTTGTATAGATCGATTTGTTCGAGAACTTGCTGGTCGTCCCACCTCTTCAAGTGCATGTTTCCCTCGGTGTCAAATTCTCGCGCAAAGCCTTGCGGATCCAGAGACAACACGTTTGTTAATGTTCGCAGTTTGTCAACAAGGTTTCGGGATATTTCGTTTGCGACGGGCGCTACATGAATGCCTTTAGCTTGCAAAGAGTTTGGTATATCTTCTGGCAGAATGGGTGGTGCTCGGCTTTTCAGTTGAAGCTGTCGCTTCCAGTTGGTGTATTTCAAAATGAACCTCGTGGTTGAAGCGCCTTTGATCCTCTTTAGTCCAGACAAATCTACACCGTTGGCGTTCAGCCAGGCGATGTGGCTACTGGAAAAATCCTCTCCAACTTTGGAAATCACCGAAACCTTGGCGTTCAGTTTTCTTGCTGCTACCGAAACGTAGGTTGGGGGACCACCTAGCGTAGGTTTAGGCGTGGTTATTTTTGGCGAACTTATCAAGTCAATTGCGAAGTGGCCGACCGTAACTAAATCGAACATCCTTCTTTAGTAATGGAGAAGGATAGGTATATGAATTGATTCTGGTGTAGAGTTATAAACTCGTTTAACAATCTTAGAGTTGAGGAAAAGTTATGCCGGTGAAGCGGAAGTCTAGGGGTCGAGCTAAGGGCAGCAAAGGTAGGGGCACTATGGTTCAGTGTGGCAGTTGCGGTCAGCTTGTACCCCGCGACAAAGCCAAGCGAGTGTCTCGTCGAATCTCCATGGTAGATTCAGCCCTATACAAGGAACTGCGTCAGAAGGGCACATATGTATCTAGCCGCACCGAGACGGGATATTACTGCATTTCATGCGCGGTGCATCGTGGCGTGGTAAAAGTGCGTGCGAAAGCCGAACGGAAGCAACGTCCTCGGAGAAGAAGATTTAGACGTTAACCAACAGTTATTCTTCTTTCTGTTGAGAAGCCTTGCGAAAATAGATTACCCGTTGAAGCACGGTTAGGTTTGTGAGAATGGCGAGAACAATGACGCCCCAACCTAACGCTTCAAACCAGGCAATGCTGAGAAAGCTTGCTATGGCTAGTATGACTAAGCGTTCTGCTCGCTCAGCTATGCCCACCGCCTCCATCTTCACTCCCGCCGCTTCTGCCCTCGCCCGAGCGTAACTTACCAACAACGAGCCCATTAGGGCGGCAAGTCCCCAAAAGGGGTCGCATAGTCCACCGAGGATGATTCCGCAAAGGATGATGGCGTCGGCGTATCGGTCGAGGAGGGAATCGAGGAAACCGCCGAAGGTTGTGGCTTCCCCGTAAAGTCTTGCTAGGGCGCCGTCTAGGGCGTCGCAGAAGCCTGAAGCCAGTAGGAGAAGGGGAGCCAGTATTGGGAGGAACTGATGAAACTGCCATTTCCAGTAGGCGAGGGCTGAAACAGCTGCGAAGACTATTCCCATGGCGCTTACTTGGTTTGGAGTTAAGCCTATGCTGTGAGCCAGTTTCGCTTCAGCGGTTATCCAGAACTGAACTCTCTGCTTGAGTTTTGTCAGCAATCTCTATCATCTCTCTGTATCTGGACTTCCCCTATTTTTCTTTCTTCTGTGTAGTCTAGGGTAGGGGGAGGGAGACTATATATAGCCTCAACATGGTTTGTGACACAAAACTCAGAATCTCCGTCGCTGAGATGGTTTAACATTGTTTTTGACGTTGCTAGGCGCATTTGCGGTCATGATCCTATGATTTTCTGTCATCTTAGAGGTTTATGGTCGCAATGCTTATTTAAAAACAGCCTCCGTAAAGGTTATGCGTGAGGTTTCTTCATGATCAACGTGGCTCCGTTGAAAATAGACGACAAAGTAGCGGTGGGTTTGAGGGTGGATTTGCCGGATTCTCCGCCCCTCCTCTTGATAGTTGGGCGAACAGGATTCGTTATGTGCGGTTTTCTCAACATGGACGCCGCTGAAAAAGTAAACGTGACCGCTGCTATGGTGAGTGGTGTGAAAACTTTTGACGATGTCCTCGAGGCTGAGATTAAGGCAGTTACGTCCAAGGCTCAAGTGAAGGGGATAAAGGTTGGAATGAAGGGCAAAGACGCTGTTAAACTGCTTCTCTAAACGCTTCATGCTATCGCAATCCCCGCCTAAAAGCAAAATTCAGGTCTCTATTTGGACCATATGACGGACTAGGTCTAGACAGCGTGCGTGTGAATCTGAGAAACTTCTATCCTCTCAAGTTAACAATATGCAACGAAAGAAAATTTTATATAACTTCCACGTACTTGTTGCATGAAGTGATCGTGATGGGTGACTTTGTTCCACAACACTGAATTCTTTGGCGCCTATTTTATATTAGCATTTGATTTTTTCAATAGTAAGCACCGAGGGAAGAATTAAGATGTCAGAGACGGGAATTACCGTTAAAAAGTCTGAACAATTTTCAGAATGGTATACCCAAGTCGTCCTAAAGTCAGAGTTAGCCGATTATGCTCCTATCAAAGGTTGCATCATCTTTAGGGAATATTCGTATGCCATTTGGGAAAACATTCAAGATTTCTTCAACAAGAGAATAAAGGCAAGTGGACACAAAAACGTGTATTTCCCTCTCTTTATACCTGAAAGTTTCTTGAAGAAGGAGGCTGAACATTTCAAGGGATTCGTCCCAGAGTGCGCATGGGTCACAGTTGGCGGAGACAGTGAATTAGAAGAAAGGCTTGCCATAAGACCTACGTCTGAAACCATAATGTATGTGATGTATAGCAAGTGGATAAAAAGCTGGAGAGACCTCCCCCTCAAATTGAATCAGTGGTGTAACATCGTAAGATGGGAAACCAAAGCAACCAAACCGTTCTTGAGAACAAGAGAGTTTCTCTGGCAAGAAGGCCACACGGCACATTCAACGAAAGAAGAAGCAGACAAAGAAGTCATGGACATTTTAGGAATCTACAGAGATTTGATGGAAAAGCGTCTTGCCATACCAGTGTTAGTCGGAAAGAAAACTGAAAGCGAAAAATTCGCGGGAGCCCTTTACACCACGACGTTAGAAGCCCTAATGCCCGATGGAAAAGTCCTTCAACTGGGAACATCGCACAATCTTGGTCAAAACTTCTCCAAACCTTTCAAAATTAAATTCATTGGAAAAGATGAGAAAGACCACTATGTGTGGCAAACGTCATGGGGCGTATCCACACGTCTAATAGGAGCACTAGTGATGGTTCATGGCGATGACAAGGGATTGGTACTTCCTCCAAAAAAGGCTCCATACCAAGTTGTGATAGTTCCAATCCTCTACAAGGAAACAAAAAAAGATTTGATCTTGAATAAAGCCAGAGAAGTTTTCAAGAAGTTAGAGGAAAACGGGATAGCAACTATTCTTGATGACAGAGAAGAATATACACCCGGATGGAAATTCAATCAATGGGAATTGAAAGGCGTACCGATAAGAATTGAGATCGGTCCAACGGATATTGAGAAAAAACAGGTAATCGCCGCCAGAAGGGATACATTTGAAAGAATTGCAGTGAAAGAAGAAGAGCTGATTAACACCGTAAATCAAGTGCTGAAAGAAATTCAAGAGAACCTCTTCAACCGAGCGAAGAAATTCTTAGAGGAACACATCACTTCTGTAAAGACTTACGATGAATTTAAGGAAGTTCTGAGAAAAAAGGGCGGGTTCATCAGAGCTTGTTGGTGTTCAAATCAAACATGCGAAGAAAAGATTAAGGAAGAAACTGGGGCAACTATTAGACTGATTCCATTTGAAAAAGAAAAATTGTTTTCAAGTTGTGTGTACTGTGGCGGTGAAGCAAAAGAAGTAGTTTACTTCGCTAGAGCATACTAGATCACAAGAAAGTTCCTAAGCCAACACTTCTATCTTAGACCAGAAGAAACTCCGTGAATGGAGCATACAAGTTTGGCTAAAGATGAAACCCAAATGAAAGTTTAACGTCTCATGGAAGAAAAAGGAACCGCCACGTTTCCCAGACCCATTTGCACGCGCTATACGTTCAAATTAAAAACAGAATGAAACTAATGACAAAAGCGATCAAAGCCGGAGGCCCCACTTCTCTAAAGAAATCTTTAAGGTCCACCCTGAAGAACTTGACTGAAAGCGCAACACATGGATGCACTGGAGTGAGAACATAACCAAGGAAAATACTGAAAAACATAATCGCAAAAACTGGAGCAGACATGGCACCAAACTTTGTGGCAAATAGAGGGATAATGATGGCAGCCGGAAGTTGTATCCTTCCAGTTGCAAAGCCAAGCAAAAATCCTACAACCACACAAAGAATTTCAGGGGTTATCTGCACTTCTGCTATCAGCTCTGGAATGCTCGAGGCCTTAAACACGTTGTAAAAAACCATCATCCCTATGATTATTAGAGCAAAATCCCAAGGCTTTGACTTTCTAAAAATTTGGCAAAAATCTTTCAATCCGATTCTTCCAACAACTATTACAAGAGTTAGACTTGTCGCTACTCCCACTAGAGTAGCTGCTTCTTTGACAAGTCCCGGAAATAATGCTTTGATCAAAAAATCTAAGAGAGGTGCGATCACGATCACAGTTAAAGGCGTAAGTAATTTTTTCAGTGAGAACTTTTCTTCGTATTCCATCCGTCCACGAACGCTTCGAAGGAAGAAAAAATATCCAAGTGCCACAGAAAAAACCAAAAATGATGCAAGATAGGGAAGAATCTGATAAATATCAAGATTAGCCAATTTAATGGATACTATGAGCGCGGGGGAAAGGGGATAAACCAGATACAAAACGTGGCGAAACCACACGTTCAACCCGCCTTTCTTCTCTTGGGGCATGCCCTCTCCAGCCTTGTCGATTAGGGGTGCGGAAAGAAGGGCGCCTCCAGGCATCGGAAGCATTCCAACTAATGCGGGGGAAAACGCGAGAAACGCTTTTTTCCCTATTCTCATGTTCCTAACCAAGTCATCCATTTGACCTGATTGGCTTAATCCCCCACCTATTAAGGGAATAAGTCCCACAGCTAAAGCCAACAAAATCACGGATAAATCAACAAAGGAAGACCAAAGCTCCCACGCCAACTCCGATGGTGACAAGGTGAAGACTCCCAGAATGAGAGCGCCAACAAACATGGAAACCATCAAACTTTTCCTAGAAATCACCAGCAACATGGCTATACTTACAAAAAAGCCAATCCACGCCAGAAACGGAGACATAATGATCCCCCCTAAAGTTCTGGAAACAATTTAAGAGGTGGCGCAAATAGTTAAATGTAACTAATGTTTTGAACAGAATGAAGATGCGAAAATTCTGTTAGGCTCAGGGATTCAAACAAAACAGGTGTTTCAGAGTGAACCAGTTTATCTTACCTTTTCCTCTAATACTCTGTCTACTTCCTCCAGTCCAAGCTGTTTCAGCGCTCCGGATTTAGGTATCCCGTTTTCATCCCAGCCGACTTCTTCGTAATATTCCTTTTTCGAGTCTTCAAACTTAGCTCTGTCAACCTTTTTTCCAGCGTAAGGTCCCGACGGCAGTGGCTCGTAGAACCTTGGGGGGTTGTCGTCATGTATTTTTGGGTTCCATTTGAGGTCTGGTCCGCCCAAGAGCAAAAGTGCTCTCTGCATGTGAAGTATCCTGCGTGCCGTTGTTTCATACCATTCTTCTGGCCCTATTTCCCACCCCGTAACCGCTTTGAAGAAGTTCCATTTGAGACGCCGCGGCAAGTTAAAATTATTGAAAAAGCAGTAGACGCCTGAGTCGTGGAGGATTATGGTTAACTCGCTGTTGCCGTGATGGATTGGGAGATAGGCTGTTGACGTGTGGTCTCCGGCTTGAACAGAGCAAGCGTAGGATATGTCCGTCGTGTAATCCTTCCCGCTTCTAACTCCGTGGGCTCCTATGGCCATTCCTTTCTCATGAACCACGTATCGCATAACATCTTTCTTCTTCATTTTCTTTATCTTGAGGGCTGCTCTGTAAGAACCCTCGGCTAACACGTCTCCGATTCCTTCCCTCATGGCTACCTTCTTGGCTAATGCCGCAAAAGCCTCTGCGTCTCCCCACTTCAATTCTATGCCGTCTAGGTCCTCCTTCGTTAGGATGCCCCTCTGGTAGAGTTCGCCAGCGAATCCCAGCACATTTCCGCCTTGTATGCCACAGAGTCCCAAATCATCTATCAAAGACGCTAAGTAAACATTTTCTTCTGGAGTGAAGATGCCTAAGTTGGTTCCTACGTATGCTTGTAGCTCATAGTCTGGGTTGTCTCCTACTGCGCCTTTAAATGGACCCGCTTTTACCATCGCAACTTTCAAGCATGTTGTCGGACAGCCAAAGTCGCCCCAGTATCTTTTTATCCAGACCCTTTGCTCGAACTTGTCCACTCCAAAACTCTTCTGGTCATGCCACTCTTCCTGCCAGTTTCTAATGGGCTCGGAACTGCTTACGGCACCAACCTCGTAGCCCGCGGCGCCGGTTCCCCACCGTCGAAACGCGTCATTTCTGTAGCATCTCTCCGACACTTCATCTATCAGCGTCTTCACTTTCTCTATGTCTTCGACTTCTGGTAGGGGTCCTGTGCCTTTAGCCACCAGCGCCTTAAGGTTCTTGGAGCCCATCACCGCCCCGTAGCCGCCGTAACCTGCTGCGTGCGTCCATTTCGCCATCACCGCGGCAATTCTGACTTTGTTCTCTCCCGCCGGTCCTATGTAGAGTACAGCGGGCTCTTTCCACTCGCCGTACAGGGGGAATCTCTTTCTAAGCTCTTCTCTTCCTTCTCTGGTGAGTATCTTTAGGGTTTGCTTTCCGTTTTTTCCCCATATGTGACTTGCATCTCTGATTTCTGCTTGAGAATCTGTGACGAAAATGTAGCTTGGTTCGGCAGCCACGCCTGTGATGATTAAGCCGTCGTAGCTTGCGCATTTGAGCTCTACTGGAAACTCTCCAGCAACCGTCGAACCCACTACGCCGTTGCTCTGGGGAGACTTTCCAGATACGCAGATTCTACCTCCCGGGAAAAAACCGGTTAGGGGTCCAGTTAAGACGAGAAGGATGTTTTCAGGTCCGAGGGGATCGATGGTCTCCCACCGGTCGCCCAGTCTGTCCCACAGAATCTTCGTAGCCAAGCCTCTGCCGCCGATATATTGCCTTAAGATGTTTTCATCAAATGTTAGCTCCTTTATCTTCTCTGTCGAGAGGTCAACGTCTAGAAACTTACCTGCATACCCTCGCATTCTAGATCCACTCCTCCTCAGCTTCTCCGTAGAGACTTGCAACCAAATCTCGTGTTACTTCTTCAGGTTTGCGGGCGTATAGCTTGTAAGCGCGATCGCGCCCCATTACTTTCTCATCTGCTTTCGACACAACCCTAAGAACATCCCATTCTCCTTCGCGGCACACCTTTACACATTGAGGATCACCCCCGCACAGGTCGCATATCACCGCGTATTTCTTGGTTGGATGGATGTGGGGAACCCTACCTGGGCAGGCGTCAATGCAGAGACCGCAGGCGGTACACTTTTCTTTGTCAACTAGGACTGCTCCTGTGTCCTTACTCACTGATAGGGCATCTACGGGGCAGGATTTAACACAGGGATAGTCGTCGCATTGGGCGCAGAAATGAGGAAATTCCGCTCCAGGGACGAGCATAAACACCCGTATCCTCGAGGCTTCCGGCCAGATGCGTTTTTCATGGAAAAGGGAGCAGGCTATCTCGCATTTTCTACATCCACTGCACCTTAAGTAGTCTCTAACGATCCAGATGGGTTCTTGAGAACTCAATTTGACACCTCTTTAAACAGGCTGAGACAAAACGTTTCCATCGGTTTCATTTAAAGCTAACGATAACCCTTCCTAAAACACGGTCTATGTCTTTTTAACCCCGAATTTGTGCTTTTCTGTTTGAAAAAGGTTAAAGCAATGTAGTAACGCTTAAGCATACAAACAACAAACCTCAGAGAGATGGTTTGTTTGGTACTTCTAGAGTGGATGGAACAATTTGCGCATCAATTTGGCTATTTTGGAGTTTTCCTCATCAGCCTCATCGGCGCCTTGTCCATTATCGTTCCTATACCTTACACTCTTGTCATCTACTTACTAGGAAGTGTTTTAGATCCCCTTCTTATCGCAGTTAGCGGCGGTCTAGGCTCCGCTCTTGGCGAATTTTCTGGATACATGCTTGGCTACTATGGACGAGCGGTACTAAGCGAAGAAAGGCGAAGAAAAATGGATTTCATGATGAAGGTTTTTCATCACTATGGATTTGCTGCAATCTTCCTCTTTGCCTTAACTCCCTTGCCTGACGACCTCCTTTTCATTCCATTAGGAATCATGCGATACCGGTTTGTGAAAGCTTTCATCCCAGCTTTCTTGGGTAAAATGTTAATGTGTTTCATTTTAGCGTATAGCGGTCACCTGTCTATCGGAGTAATTAAAGTCGTATTTGGTGAAAGCGGATGGTTAGGAGTCGTGGTCGCATCTGCTTTTATGATCATCGTCATTGTAGCCATTCTCAAGATCGATTGGGAGAAGGTTTTTGAGAAGTACGTGGGCGAAGAGAGAGTGAAAAAAGATTGAGGGTTATAGCTGACTTCCACATTCACAGCAGGTTTAGTCGTGCCACAAGCCGGAAAATGAATCTAGATGAAATAACTCGTTTTGCTCGGATCAAGGGCTTGAACCTTGTGGGCACAGGAGATTTCACTCATCCTAAATGGCTTAAAGAACTGACTGAAGAACTGGTTGAAATTTCAGACACTAACCTCTACGGAACGACAAAACATCCAGACTCTCCTGTGCGCTACATGATAACTGCTGAGGTTAGTACAATATTCACGTTTGAAGGTAGCGTTAAAAAAATCCATCATGTCATCTTGACTCCAAGCCTTGAAACCGCGGTTCAGATTAATGAAAGGTTGAAGCGATACGGCGATCTCAGCATTGACGGCAGACCAATACTGGATATGAACGCGCCGCAACTTGTGGAAGAGGTGATGCAAGTTTCAGATGAAAACGTCGTCATACCCGCTCACGCTTGGACTCCATGGTTCAGCATTTTCGGTGCCTTCAGCGGTTTTGACCGAGTAGAAGATTGCTATCAAGACATGACGAAACACATCCCAGCCCTAGAAACAGGCCTCTCCTCGGACCCGCCCATGAACTGGAGGCTAAGCGGTCTAGACAAGTTTGCCTTGGTTTCAAACAGCGACTGCCACAGCAGTTGGCCTTGGAGAATCGGAAGAGAAGCCAACGTGTTTGAACTGGAACGGTTAACCTATCAGGAGGTGGTTGATGCCATTCGTAAGAAGGATCCGAAGCGCTTCAAATTCACCATCGAAACCAATCCTGCTTACGGCAAGTACCACTGGACAGGCCACAGAAACTGCAACGTCTCCCTTTCTCCTCAGGAAGCCATAAAATTTGGAAACCGCTGTCCAGTTTGTCGCAGGAAACTTACGAAAGGTGTGGAGCAACGCGTGGAAGAACTAGCGGATCGACCTGCTGGCTTCAAACCCCAAGAGGCAATAGGCTACATGCGTCTGTTGCCCCTTTCCGGAATCATTGCAACGGTTTTGGGAGTCAACTATCCCGGCGCCCAAAAAGTTTGGAGCATCTACAACCCCCTAGTCGCGAGGTTTGGCGACGAATACACCGTGCTCATGGACGCAACCCGAGAAGAAATGTCCAGGATTGTTGATCCAAGGATCGCCGAGGCCATCGTTCGGGTTAGAGAAGGTAAGGTGAAGGTTATACCCGGATATGACGGTGTTTACGGCCAACTTGTGATCTTTGAGGAAGGAAAAATGGAAAAGGTGACGCCGGAAAGGCCAAAGCAACGAAGCATAGCTGACTTTACGTGATAATAGTGTCACATAAATTCAGACCAACATTAAATTCAACATAACAAAATGTGCTTCGCTTCTGTTCTTTTAGGAAGTCCCTGGAAACTCCATACAGCATATTCTTGGATCTGTTAAAGACGTGAAGAGTTTACGTGATTTCAAAGCTTCTACATGCATTTAACTGGTTCTTTGATTGTTGGTTTAAGAGACTAGAAAGGAATGAAAACTCTCTCACTACTACCAGATCCCAGGAAATAGTCTATATCTCACCCTTTTGGCGTATTCTGAGTATCCCGTCAATTCTTCACTAAGCGTTCTATCTTCTAACAAAGTGCGAACTATCATTAAGAGAGTATAAATTGCCACTGGAATAAAGGTAAAAATGGATCCAATTATCAGGGGAATCGACAATGTCCACAAAATCCCTGACAAGTAACCAGGGTGTCTAACAATTTTGTATGGTCCAGTTGTTATCACCTGATGATCTCTATCCTTTTGGATACGAACAGTTGCTTCAAAATGCGGATTTACTATCATAGCCCAATTGATGAGAACGGATGAGAAAAAGTATAACACGAAACCCACCACTGCAAAATGAATGCTGATACTTGACCATTGAAATCTGCCAACATCCAATCCAGCTACAGCAGGGACAACCAACATCACCATGAGGTTGCTTGCTCGCATCAATATTTCGTCCCACAATTTTGACCCTTCTCTCTTTCTCCTAAGCCTTTGAACAATAAGTTCAGGGTTGAATCTGTATAGAACTGCGGTACTAACAGAAAGGTAGACAAAAGTGGCACCGAAGAATATCCATGCCCGAGGTACGTGAATGTGACCAGCTGAAATGAAGAAGATTATTATCTGCAAAATAAGCATCAGAGAGGACAGTAAAACCTGTTTGATTCCTGCCCTTCTGAATTCCTTCTTGTTCATTTCACTCATCAAAAATCTCCTTTTTTTGCGGACACGCATTAAGTTATGCCAAACTGATAAAACCATAGTGTTTTCAATCTTCTTTTCTCTTTTCTATCAGTATAACTTTATTATATCATTTCAAGTTGTACTAAAGATTTAAGAAAGAAAGTTCTACATAAGAGGAGGAGTAGATTTTTATGGAGCATAACTGCACTACTAAGTGTCTTGGTGATGAATGATGTGCATGGCTAAGAAGGAAGAGTATACGTGTTGCGGAAAAACTTTCAAGACGAAGGAAGAGTTAGAAGCCCACAAGAAAAAGGACCACAAATAGAAGTAGAAAATGTAAGCATCACTCAGCTTTCCCTCTTTTTCCTATTTCTTGCTTTCATTTTTCCACATCTAGGACAATGAACATGCCTTAGAAAAGACTGAGAATTATAACCAGAAATAGTAGCATCTTCTTTTGGCATAATGTAGCAAGAGTGAAGACAACTGATTAGGAATTCTGACCATTAATTCATAAGAGATATTCGGGTTTCAATAACAAAGGT
>Ga0209978_10000142_pt1 | contig 22576 bp, 22 predicted proteins | sample BentaG_FD_182805 | JGI IMG/M metagenome (GOLD analysis project Ga0209978, IMG submission 182805) | Deep subsurface microbial communities from South Atlantic Ocean to uncover new lineages of life (NeLLi) - Benguela_00093 metaG (SPAdes)... | ecosystem: Environmental > Aquatic > Marine > Oceanic >... | reverse complement strand
CCGTATTCGACGTCTGCCCAGCGGAAGGGTATGTCTGAGCCTGTGGCTCCTCCGCTGGCTGCCCATTGTCGGGGGGCGTCGGCTCCGTATTTGTTGAAGACTTCGGGGGTGGCTACGTAGTTGCCGAGGGATTTGTGCATCATTCTTCCGTCGGTTCCTAGGACCATACCGTTGATTAAGCAACTTTTGTAGGGTTTTTCGTCGAAGAGGGCTAGGTGGCGGACCATGAGGTAGTAGGCCCAGGTGCGGATGATGTCGTAGCCCGAGGGATGCACGTCGGCTGGGTATAGTCTGTGCCAGTCTTGGCGGTCTGGCCAGCCTGCATGGACGGCGCATGTTATGGAGGAGTCGAACCATGTATCTAATACGTCTGTTTCTGGAGTGAAGTCTTTAGAGCCGCATTTTGGGCATTTTTCAATTTTGGGATTTTCTTTCCGTGGGTCTATGGGGGGCCAGTCTTCCTCGGCTAAGATGATTTCGTTGCACTTTTTGCAGTACCAGATGGGGATTGGGGTTGCGAAAACCCTTTGACGGCTGATGACCCAATCCCAGTCTAGTGAGCGGGCCCAGTCTATTAGGCGGGCTTTCATGTAGTATGGGTACCATTTGATTTCGTTTGCGGTTTTTTCTACTTGGGGGGTGAGTTGGCGGGTTTTCATGAACCATTGTTTTCTTTCTAGGATTTCTATGGGTGTGTGGCATCTCCAGCATACTCCGACTTCTTGTTGGAGTTTTTCAGTTTTTTCTATGAGTCTATCTTTTTCTAGGTCGGTGGCTACGGCTTTTTTTGCTTCTTGGATGGTTAGTCCGGCGTATTTTCCAGCGTTTTGGTTCATTTTTCCTTTTTCGTCTATGGTGATTATGACTGGTAGGTGATGTTTCGCGACGGCTTTTACGTCTGCTTTGTCGCCGTAGGTGCATATCATGACGATGCCTGTTCCAAATTTGGGGTCTACGAGGTTGTCTCGGATTATTTTGACTTTTCTGTTGGCGACGGGAACCATGATTTCTTTGCCTATGTATTCTTGGTAGCGTTGGTCTTTTGTGTGGACGGCTACTGTGACGCAGGCTGGGAGGAGTTCGGGGCGTGTGGTGGCTATGGTTAGGTGTTCGTCGTTTTCTAGTTTGAATTTGATGTAGTGGAGTGTGCCTTCTCTGGTTTCGTGTTCTACTTCTGCGTCGGCTATGGCTGTTTCGCAGCTGGGGCACCAGTTGATGGGGTGGGTTCCTTGGTATATCATGTCTTTTTTGTGGAGGAGGATGAAAGAGAGTTGGGTGCGTCTCCAGTAGTCTGGGTCCATGGTTTTGTATTCTGCGGTCCAGTCTATGGAACAGCCGAGACGCATGACGGCTTTTTTCATGACGCCTATGTATTTGTTGACGAATTTTTTGCAGAGTTTGATGAATTCTGCTGGGGGCATTTCGGTTTTTTTGATGCCATATTCTTCTTCTGTTTCGACTTCGGTGGGGAGGCCGTGGCAGTCCCATCCTTGTGGAAAGAGAACGTTGTGTCCGCGCATGCGTTTGTAGCGGGCTACTATGTCGAAGTAGGTCCAGTTGAGGACGTTTCCCATGTGGAAGCTGCCGGAGGGGTAGGGTGGAGGAGTGTCTATGGTGTAGACTGGGCGGGTTTGGTCTTTCCAGTCAAACTGATACACGCTCATCTCTTCCCATTTCCGTTGCCACTTCTCCTCGATTTGGAGGATGTTGCATTCTTTGGGGACGGTTTTCATTTGTTGGCCTCGGTGAAATGTTGTTTAAGGTTAGGAATTAACGTTGAGGTAATTTAGTTTTTAGGTTTGCCTAGAAAAATATGTTTTCAACATTCTATTTTTATTTGGAATCCAAATAGCAGTGGAATGTTGAAAAAGGGGGAGGGGGGCTAGCAAAAACGCTACAGGCATGGCATCTCTGCTTCCTATTATTTTCCTCAGTTAGGTTTAAGGTGCGGCGGGCCGGATTCGAACTGGCGAACCCCTACGGAAAAGGATCTTGAGTCCTGCATATTTTATCTTTCATAGATTATCCTACGGTGGCCAACTGTTCGAATGATTACCCTCTTTTCCGAGAGCTGGTAGATCACTCTGTAATCTCCTACTCGAAATGACATAAGCCCACTGAGACGCCCTACTAATCGCTTACCAGCGAAAGGTTGCTCCTCTAGAATTTTTAACTCTCGGAGTATTCTGATTTGATTCTGCTTGTCGAGGTCCCTTAGTCTCCTTAAAAATTCTTTAGTGAAGACTAACTCAAATTTCTTGTTCATTCAAACTCAGCTCTTTGAGGAGCCCCTTGAAGCCAAGCAGTCTATCCTCTTGGATGTCTTTCTCGCTAACCCTGATGCTTTCCATAAGTGTCTCATCGCTTAGAATCTCTAGGGTCTCTATAAGCTCCTCAACAAGCAAACGGAGTTTTGGCACCTCTTCGGCTAAAGTCTTCAGATTTCTCCTATCCTCGTCGGTTAAAACCACTTTAACCAACCTTAGTCACCAACATTGCTTTGTAATCTACAAGCACTGTGCCTCTATTAAAATTTCTCTCAAGTAATCTGAAAACCTCCTAAAATCTTGCTCTTTTAATGGAAATTTTTGGTGCGGCGGATGGGATTCGAACCCACGAACCCCTACGGGAGAGGGTCGTATTACCCTTGCGGCTTGACGAAGGAATCTAGGTCTGGATTGGTGAGCGGATAAATATGAACTGGTAATTGCTCTTTGTTTCCCATTCAGAATAATGATCCAAGTTTCGTGGCACTACCGACATAAATCTCCAGCAAAGTTTTAAATACTGGTTTACAAGTCTAGAGGTTTAGTGGTATACTTGAAAAAAGTTAGTTTATACGTGGACGAAAAATTATGGGTCAGGTTTAAAGAGGCCGTCTTAAAGAAGCATGGGACGCTAAGAAAGCTTAGTAGCGAGGTTGAAAGCCTACTTCGATTCTCCCTCGTTGAGGAGGAGGTTCAATCAGCCTTTGAGAGGTTGGGGGTCAGGCTGGAGAGCGTAATTTCTTCTGACAAAATAAAGCAGAGCAGGCCTAAGCTCAGGGGTCCACCGTCGGAGGAGCTCATCAGAGAGATGAGAGGGAGACGTATTGCTGAAGCCCTATCTCGACAGTAGTGCGATAGTTAAGAGGTATGTCACCGAGCCAGGGAGCTCTGCGGTAGACTTCGTATTTGACAGGGGCGAGGCAGGTCAAGCATACATAGCCACTTCCATCTGGAATATCGGCGAAGTGTTAGGGGTATTGGATGAGCGGCGTAGGAGGGGATGGCTTAGTGAAGATGAGTTCACGAAGGCTTTGGAGAGCTTCGCGAGCGAAATGGTTAAGTTGCTACGCCTTAGAGTTCTAGAGGTTGTTCCAATCCTCACGCCAATCCTTATTGAAGCTTGGCCTCTGATCTTAAGCGAGCACATCTATGAGGCTGATGCCCTCCAAATTCAAACGTGCATATATTGCGGTGGTGTGCTCTTAAGCGGAGACAAAAGCCTAATCAACGTCGCTTTAAGGAAGGGTTTAAACGCTGTGAACGTCGAGGATGAGGACAAAGTTAAAGACTTGTTGACCAAAAATCCCTAACTCTCTGCAATCTACTTAAACACTCTCGAAATTGTCTTTTTAGCGGTTTTCTTATTTCCCACCGGAATCCTATGGTGCGGCGGGTGGGATTCGAACCCACGAACCCCTACGGGAAAGGATCTTGAGTCCTTCGCCTAATGTCGCTTTTCAAACTTTGACCTGGCTTGGCTACCGCCGCCCCGTTCTACACACTAACTCTTCGTTTCTATTAATTTTTTCCAATAAGACTTGAAAATAGATTAACATTTTTACCCAAGAAGATGACAAATAAACAGGGATGAAACAATGGGTAGAGTTCGTTATGAGTTATTGAAATGTGACGACTGTGGAAAGACGCTTGGTTATATGCACGAGTCGGTCAAGGTTTTCCCTCCAAAAATATGGATCCGTTTGATGGCTGGTGGTCCGATAATAAAAATTGAGAAAGACGTTTTTTGTGAAGAATGTTTTGAAAAAAGAAAAACAGATTAAAGATTACCTCATATGCCCACTTTCTAACTACTTAATTATGGTCCCAACCTTTTCTCCCTTCACCGCCAACAAAACGTTCTCAGGCTTAAACCCGTTCACCACCACCATCTTCATCCTACCCTTCCGAAGAATCTTAACAGCCTCAGGATCAAGAATCTGATGAATCCCCGCCTTATGCCGGTTCTCCTCAAAAAGCCGCGTCAGATCCTTAAACCCCAACTCATCAATCTTTTCTGCGTCGGGATATTTCTTAGGATCTTTAGTGAATATGCCATCTACGTCCGAGGCCTTCACCAACAAATCAGCGTTCAGTCTCTCAACCATCATCGCCGCCACCGTATCCGTGGTCATCCCAGGCTTCAAACCACCCATAACAACGACCTTTCCACGCTTCAAACAAGCAACAGCCTCGTCCAAAGAAACAGGCACGGTTCCGCAACCAGCCTCACCTAAACGCATAACAAACAATTGGGCAAACAAACGCGAAACATAAATCGCAGCCCAGTCCCTGTTGGCTTCGTCTAAACCCAACTCTCCTGTAACTTTGATGAAGTCACGGGCTAAAGCGCCGCCGCCAACAACGGCAACAACCTCATGCCCTTGCTCCTTCAAATCCTTCAACAAATCAGCATACCTGCCAATTAAAACAGAATTAGGAGGAGAAGCCACCACGGAACCGCCGACACGAACCACAATCCTCATCCCGAAACCCTCTCACCTTCTAATGTTCACGGCAACTTACAATATAACTTCTCTCTACGTCTTCACCAAATTCAAATGGCTTATAACGATTCTCCACCATATTCTGAACTAAGGACAAACAAATTAACCTCAAACTCTTCCCGGTGAAAAATCATGGCTGAACTTGAACTAGTTTTCCTAGGAACAGGAGGCGGAAGATTCGCCACCATAACTCAAAAACGAAGAACTGGAGGAATCCGCTTCCTATCTAAAGATCTCAACATGCATCTGGACCCCGGTCCCGGCGCCCTCATATACTCCTTAGAAACGGGTTTGAACCCCCAGAAAATCATGGCGGTGCTGGTTTCCCACAGCCACCCAGACCACTACACCAACGCAGAAATCTTGATCGAAGCCATGACCAGAGGGATGCTAAAGAAGAGAGGAATCGTAGCCGCCCCCCACAGCGTCTTGTTCGGCAACGAAGAAACCGGACCCGCAATTTCCAGATACCATCAAAAGATGCCTGAAAAAGTGATAGAGGTAAAGTCTGGCGTCGTTTTCCATGTTGACGACACAAGAATTGTTGCTACAGAAGCTAAACATACTGACCTTGACGCTGTTGGATTTAGGTTTGAAACCCCAGAAGTTGGAGACATAGGTTACACGTCAGACACAGAATATTTTGAAGGTGTTGGAAAAGCCTACGAGGGTGTTAGACTCCTCATCCTCTGCGTTATGAGGCCTTCTGGAAACCCTTGGATGGGGCACATGACTCCCGAAGACGCCATCAAAATTGTGGAGGAGGTCAAGCCTGAAATGGCTGTAGCTACCCATTTTGGGATGAAAATGATTTTTAGTGGACCCAACCGCCAAGTTAAACTGATCGAGGAGAAGACTGGAGTCCCCATCTTAGCCGCTTCTGATGGGATGCGCCTACGGGTAGGTGAGAAGATTCGGGTGGAAAGGACGAGGAGGAAACAACGAGGCTTAGAAGAGTTTCTGAAGCGTGGTGGAGGAGGACGGCATTGGAGTTAAGGCGGGGTTTGCTTGAAGCGGTGTATCCAGCGTTTGTTGTTTTTGGTTTGTGACTTGACGGCTGGTATCCGTAGCTCATGGGAAAGGTGTAGCTCGTGGGATTGAGAGAGGTTCTGAGGCGAGAGTTCTCATTCATTACAGGCAACTATCGGATTCTCGTCGTGAGTTGGATCATAATGGACCTTGCCATGGAAATGCCCGCCCCAAACTTTCAGTATTACGTCCAAGCCCTAGGCGGAACGGGCGTGGCCTTGGGAATCATAGGTTTTGCCAACTTCCTCGCAATGGCGGTCGTGGCATTCCCCGGTGGCTACCTTGCAGACAAATATGGAAGACGTTGGCTTATTACGACCATGACGTTTGGAATGGCCCTGTCATTCCTGTTCTTTGCACTTGCTCCGACGTGGCACTTCATTTTGTTAGGGTCAATTGTGAGCAGCCTCTGTCTAATCTATCAGCCAGCGCTGTTTGCAATGGTCCAAGATTCACTTCCTCCAGAGCGCAGAGGCATGGGCTCTTCAATTATACAGCTTATCCATGGCACATTCAACACTCCAGGTCCTGTAATCGCAGGTTTTCTGTTGCTGCAATTTGGATTGGTCACGAGTATGAGAATCGTCTACCTAATCATGACAGCTCTGTTTCTCACCGCGGCAGTATGGCGACTTAGGTTGAAGGAAACGATAACGAACGGAGAGCCAATTCGCTTCAGCTATTTCATCTCTTCGTACTCGAAGGCCATCAAAGAAAGCTTCAGCGTCTGGAAGGTCGTGCCACGATCAATGTTATGGCTGTTTGTCGTTCAGACCCTCGTAATGTTCGGGATGTCGGTTACTAACGTGATCAACGCTCTGTACGCAAGAGACGTGCTTCTAATACCGGAGGAACAATGGTGGCTCGTCTTCATCCCGCTTTTGTTGACCATGATCGTGGCTTCTATCCCAATCGGCAAGATGGTTGACAAGATTGGAAGGAAGATTCCATTAGTTCTTGGTCTATTCGTCTTTGGCGCGGCTATATGGATTTTTGTTACTGGCGACCTCTTAACTGTCATGATTTCGATGTGTCTATTTGCAATTGGGCAATTATTGGTTATGTCTTCGGGGATGGCGCTTGCAACGGATCTTGTACCTCCGGTGAATAGAGGCAAGGTAGTTGGGTTCAGCAATTTCGTTGGCTACATCGGGATGGGCTTCGGCATGTTGCTGGGTAACTACCTCTATGTAAACTTCATTCCTCAGCTGCCCTTCTACTTAACGCTTGGTTTGATTGTTCCAGAGTTACTCATAGTTCTGTTTGTCGTACATGAACCTAAGAAGCGAGTGGGCGATATCTAGCCGCGCGCGTTACTAACCTGAGGAACGTTCCTAGACATCTTTCCTCTTTTTAGGTCTCTTCGGTAGACGGCTTCTCTCCTAAGGCTAGTTTACAGAGATTACTCATGGGAATTGGTTCCAACCCTGCCTCCCTTGCCCTTCTCCTTAAACTCAAGAAGCAGATGGGACAGAGGAAGACCATGGCTTCAGCTCCAGCATCCAAGGCATCTTTTATGTTCCTATTTTTTATGCTGCTGGCTCTCTCTCGGTCTGTGGCTACAATGGGCGTTGCGCAACAGAGGGCGTTAATTCGATCATATTTCCGCTTCACCCTTTCAACTCCAATAAGGTGGAAAAGTTCGTCTAGCCATTCATCTTTCCAAGGGGTGTACCTAGAGGCGCAGGGCTGCTGATAGGCAATCTTCATGTTCAGTTTCTTTATCTGGTCTTTATGATCCTTAAGATAGTTGAACAAATATTCAATGATGTGGATTGGTTGAAAAGGCAAATCGATCCCGTATTCCTTTACCTTTGCAGTCATCATAGCATAACAGTCGTCGTGGTAGAAAATAATCTCCTTCGCTTTTGTTTCAGCAAGCTTTTCTACAACGGCTTGGGCGCCGTCTCTGACAGGACTCTCTTTTCCCGCATGAATCCAGCCTATCTTACAGAAATATTCTCCCCCCTTTAGAAAGGTCATCCCTTCAAACAGTTGCCCCTCAAAAAGTCCAGGAATTAAATCTCCTACCGTGCAAAGGGACATAACCGGTTTTCCAGGCTGGCCAGGGATAACTTCTGTAGGCATCATGTCAGCCGCGGAAAAAAAGTCAAGGGATCGTTCACTAACTTCAAAGAGACCTGTTTCTTCCTGTCTCTGATTTATGAGGTCGAAGGGATTAGCGCCCTTTTCGCAGTATTGATTACAGGCAACACAGGTGACACATTCTTTGATGATGGAGGCCAGTTCTCCTCTAATGAGTTTGCCGATCTCCTCCTTCGCCTTCTCCTCACTGTAGTCAACATACTGACACTTCATTAAGCATTCTCCACAAAGATCACATTTCGAACGATCAAACATACCTAGATCCTTCTCTCAGTTGTTATTTATCTAGAAGTCTTCGACTATGCTTTTGATAAAATATAAAGGCTTCCAAAAAGACGCATAAGTATCTACAATTTTGCTGAAAGAATTCTCTCGTAGGGGTCATCAGCCTTTTTTGGAAACAACGTTTCTTTTCCATGTTTCACGAGGATACGGCGCATATTTTTCGTGAAAAAGCCCAAAAACCTTGCCTCAACGTCGTTTTGACGCAAAGCTTCCTCAACCTTGTCTTTGGCTTTGGAGCTAACAGCGGCTAAAATTGTGCCTGTGGAGGACATAGACAATACTTGTTCATCTGATAGCTGGAAACATTCTTGCAATGTGTCCACTTCTTCTGGAATTTGAATTTTCTCCATTTCTATTTTGAAACCAACTTTAGAGGCTTCAGCCATCTCGTTTAGAGCTACTGTTAAACCTCCTTCAGTAGCGTCATGCATGGCGTGGACGCCGTCTATTTCGGCGAGTAGTAATGCTTCCTTCACGCAGCTCTGCAGGCTGACAAGCTCTGTAAGTTCTCGTGTTCTTTGAACTCCAAAGAGTCTTTCAGCTAACGCCTTATGCGTTAATGTAAAGTTGACAACTATCTCCAAACCGATGGGCTTGATACACAATATATAGTCTCCAGGTTTGGCACCGCCAGGCGTTATCAGCTTGTCTTTATCAACAGCACCGTAGGCTGTGCACACCCCAAGCAAAGTTGACAGACCTTCATAGGTTCCAGTGTGTCCCGTTACAACAGCCATTCCAAGTTCATCGGCGGCACTGCAAACTTGCCTCATAATTCTATAGAAAACTGTATGTTTGGTTGATGGAGGACCTAAGAGATTGATAGTGCAGAATTCCGCTTTTGCTCCAAACAATGCTATGTCAGAGGCCACATAGTGAATCAGAAACCATCCGAACCATTCTTCGGGAACTCCGATGCATGGGTCTGTTGAAACAACCAGGTATTTATCACCGTCTATTAGGTGGACGCCTGAGTCAAATCCTGGCAAAGGCGGAACAATGACTCTTGAATTTTTCATAATGTAGCTGAACAGTTTCTTAAGGTTTTCAGTAGGGAGTTTTCCCATCTTGTCAGAACCTTGCTATTTTCTTAGAAATTCAATGCCTTTGCTGGTTATTTTGAAGGGAATCCACTCAAGGGGATGCTCGCACCCTTCCATCTTCACTATACGCAGTTCCCTTTTACATGTTTCTTCGTTGAATCGGAAGAAGAAGATGTTGTGGGCTTTGTTTAGGTCTAAATCCGTGGCTCGCTGGGTCGCAACATCTTTTTGTGTTGCTGCTGTCATGATGTCGATATTAACAATGTTGTCAAAATGACACCAATTAATGGTCCAATCTTCCACAGGTTCCATGTATTTCAAATCATACAGGGAAAATATTTGTTCGCTGAAATCTCCAGCTGCAAATCGTGTTACGTGTTTTTCCGAAAGCATTCTGTCAATGCGTTTCATTTCTTCAAAATCGTCAAGACTGAAGTATATGACTCTCGGGTCTTGCGGATAAGGTTCAAAATGGGGAAAGATTTGTATGGCAATGAACTTACCTTTCGCTTCGCAGGGTTCTATGTCCCATCCAAACGACTTGAAATAAGCTCGCAAACGTGGAAATGGCTTATCCATAACATCAAAAGCGACAGTTTCGCCTTCCTGTAATCCCTGCCAAAGAAACTGCATGGCAAAAACGGTTTTTCCAGTGCCCAACGGTCCATAAAGAATATTTCGTGAACCAGATTCGATTCCGCCACCAATTAACTCGTCAAGCCCTTTAATTCCAGTTTTAAGTTTTGCCATTGTTCATACGCTCTTATAAGAAGATTTTCAATAGTTTGCCTGTCTGTAGTAAATATACTATGTAAATACTTATCACAAGCTCTGGTAACAAGTAGCTTCCATTGTATATCGCAGAGTAAACCCAAGGGTGCATTCCTTCGGGTGCATACGCAGCGAAGAACACTATACCTGAAATAAAGTGTGCTAGAAAGCGTCCGACGATGCCTAAGTTTACGCCAACGAAAGGATGATTTTGGAAGAAGCCTGCAAGTCCAAGCATACCGAAAGCTAGGGGATAATCAAGCAACACTTGAGCTGGATGGAATATGAAAGGCTCAACTACTAGTTGAACGCATCCACAGACCGCAGCTGCAAACAAGCCTATTTTAGCGCCTCTCCTCAGTGCAAGCCAAAGAATTGGCACCATTGACCCAGCAGTTACAGATCCGCCTTGTGGAAGACTGAACAATTTGATATAGCTTAATGCGGCTGAAAGGGCAACAAAAACAGCAATCTCTGCAATTATCTTAGTTGAAAATCTAATTTTACTTTTATTCATAGTTTTTCCCTCCGCCAGCATTACCTGGATCAGGTTCAAAGGGTCGACGACTAACCAGTCGTCCTCTCAGCCGGGTTAACCCAGCTCCCCCAACCCCTACCAGATGGGGGTAACAGCCTCCTCATATTTAAATCTGGCTATTCAAAACAAGTTTCATGTCAAAACTTAAAAGAAAGATGTCCGTCACTCTAGACGGGATGGCAAATGGAAAAAGAAGTTATTCTCAAAATGGAAGGTTTAGTCGGATTCATTGAAGCATTCAGGGAAGTCGCAAAGAAGTCAGGCGTCCAAAAAGGCGACATCGTTATTTTTTCGGGTTGCCCTGGAACTTGTTTTCCCACCGTATCCAACTTCGCCTTCGCTATCCAAGACCTAGATGCAATCATGTATTGGGTTCCAGATGCAGATTTAAATGAGGCTAGAAAACTCGAAAGGGTAAAAAATGTTGGAGTGCAAGCTGGTGAAAAAGAAAAGCCTCAGGGTAAGGCAAAACTCATAGTGCTCACTCCAGGCTTGCTTGCTGTAGATTTTGAGAAAATACCGAAGATGGTTCAAGAGTCTCTTGAAAAAGATGGGAAACTCGTTGGTGAAACTCCGATTCCAAACTTTTTCGAAAACGTCGGCTGGGAAAATAAACTCTCCTTTGATTACGTCATTGAACTTAATCCATGCGCAGTTGAGGTTTTCCAGTTCAAAAAATAAGTTTTTGGTCAACTCGGTATTTTTTCATTTCTCCGGTTTGGCTTCTGGTTTGTAAAGCCTCTTTTCAAAAGCTGGTCGGGGCTTAAACTTGCTTCGATACCGCCGCATAGATATTTTCCTACGCTCCACGTTTTTGTCCCAAGTGAACATGACGCAGTTTCCGCAATACAATCTTCCACATCGATAGCAACGCCTAAGTCGATAGTAGGAAAATACTTCGCCGCACAAGGAACACTCTTCTTTCATAGTTAATACTAGTCACACGGCTCAAAATGAGTCTTTTGAAATCTCCGTCCACATTCGAGTGGACATTAAAGACAAAAAGTGGGAGCAAAAAGATTGTTTTTATTTATGTCTATATTCTTTAGCCACAATCATGGTTGTCGTTAGGAAGATGTCAGGTAACGCTCTAAGTTTATCCGTCAAGAACTTATCCAACTGTGACAGATCCTCGACGCGCACCTTTACAATGGCGTCGTATTCTCCGTATAATTCATCCACCTGAACGACTTCTTCGAAACTGGAAACTTTCTCACATACATCTCTTTCAGCACCTGACTTCAAGGTAACCAAAACATAGGCAAGGGTAACCATTCCTTTCATCTCCAGAATAACACTTGAAGACTTCTCGCAACTTAAATATATCGATCAAAAAGTTAAACCGCAACGTAATCTAGTGTTCAGTAAAGAAGCATACTATGAACAATGAGAGTCGCTGAGAGAATTATGGCCCATCATTAAATTTAGATCAGAAATTATTCCCGGGTTTTTCGGCGAAGTTCCTTAACTTCGCGTTCGCTAACCCAATATGATCCTGTGGCACCCGTCTTATCGATTACGTATTCCTTCTTGAATATGGTAGCCTCCTTCTTGTAACGTTCCACAGCCTCCTCCAAAACCGAAAACACATTCTGTCTATGGGCTCCAGCGACCACAACGTAAACCAAATCCTCACCAACACCAAACTCTCCAACAAAATGATGAATCTGAACGTCAATCACACCCTCCCTTTCCCTAAGCTCTTTACAGATGTTACCAAGAACTTCGTTAGCCTTTTCCTCATAGGCCTCCAACTCCAACTTTTTCACGGGTTCACCGTCTAGAGTTTCGCCTCGAACTACGCCTATGAACATGGCCAACGCTCCTGCCTTATGAAAATCCGGTCTATCCTTTACAGATTTCAGTAAGTCAAGAAGGGAAAGTTTTCCTTTTTCATGAATACCGATATACACAACCATACAAATCACCGGTTAACCAGTTTATTGATGGATGTACTTCCTCATATCTTTAAGCACTGCAGAAGGGATAGGTAAGTCTTTCATGGTGACCAAGCCCGGCTGGGCCCTGATCACTTTGGGAATGGAGTTGACAATCATGGCTACGGTCCCGCCGTCGCCGTGGATGCATGGAGCTATTTTCATGTGAAGGCTTGGCAATCCTTCGATAGATATGGAGTCGTATTCCTCCTCTGCGCCTATATACGCCTGAAGGTCAAGAGTTATCACTTCCCTTCCGCCCGTAATGCCTCTCGAACACTGCCTCAAACCAGCCACTTGGTCTGGTTCCACTCGAATCGCTTCGCTTTCTACAGGAGTCTTGGCGACGATAGGCTCCGTGGGATCAACTTCTATCTCATCCAGCTCCCATCCTAGGGCGCTGGCTATCATGGATATGGACTGCTCTAGCCCAACGTGTCCTGTTATGGTTTTTCTTTCAATTCTATCCCTAAACTCTTTGACCGAGAGTCCAGCGCCTATCTTTTTCTGGAATGGAACCCTACGCGTCGCCGCGTTTATTATTCTCGTCACTTTGATTCTCTCAACCTTTTGGCAAACACCGGTGAGGGTGATGGCTAGGGTGTCCATGATGAAGCCTGGGTTGATTCCCGTGCCTAAAACGGTTACTCCATGCTTCCTAGCTAATTTGTCGAGTTTCTGGGCGAGCATCGGTTCAGTGATGTAGGGGTATGCCAACTCCTCGCAAGTGGATACCACGTTGACTCCATGCTCTAAAGCTTTGGCTATCTGGGGATAGACTTGCTTAAGAAACGAGGTGGTTGCATGGACCATTATGTCGGCTTTAACCCTAGAAAAAACGGCGTCTGGATCGTTTGATACTGCGATACTTAACTGCTTGTCGAGGCCTAAGACTTCACCTAAATCCTTTCCAACCTTGTCTTCTGCGACGTCGATGGCGCCCACGACTTCTACACCTTCTTTCTCTAGCAGAAACTTGGCTATGTGGCTTCCCATAGCGCCAACGCCGTATAGAACAACTCTCACTTTCTCCATGTTTTCAACCTTCTCTACATCTGAGATGTTACCTAATATACGTATTTCGAGGATACCCTGTGATGTGCCTCGCTTTTGTGACCTTTACATTTGTAAACTTTTATATCGGAGCCAAAGCCTCCATACTAATGGGGGCCGCTTGGAAAACAGAACGATCAATGTTTCAAAATATCCCTTGGAAGAACTGCAAGATGTTGAGAAACTGAAGTATGGAAATGGAAATTTGATGGAAACAAAAATGCAAGCAAGCGGTAAGGTTCTACTAACTCAGAGAGTGAAAGTTTCTCGAGGAGAAATTCATATTATTGAAGACCGATGCAAACAATGTCGTTTGTGCATCGAACTCTGTCCTAAAGAGGTACTCCAAGAATCCGAGAAAGTGAACGAAAAAGGCTATCACCTCCCAGAGGTTGTGGAGGAACCGGAGAAGGGAAAAGTCTGTGTCGCTTGCGGTTTCTGTGAAGTAGCATGCCCAGAATACGCCATATGGGTTGAAGAAAAGAAAGAAGAGGCATGAGGGGAGGAAGCTTTATGGGAAAAACAGTTTTAACAGGTAAACACTTCTGGTACGGCAACATCGCTATAGCAGAGGGAGCAATAGCTGCTGGTTGCCGATTTTTCGCGGGATATCCAATTACTCCCGCAAGTGAAATAGCTGAGCACATTTCCAGGAGATTTCCAGAAATAGGTGGAATATTTGTCCAATTCGAGGACGAACTCGCATCGATGGCCGCAATCTTAGGGGCCTCCTGGGCGGGGGCCAAATCAATGACTTCAACCTCTGGACCCGGGTTTAGTCTAATGGTAGAGAACTTTGGCTTGGGAGTGATGATGGAAGTCCCCACCGTCGTTGTTAACATCCAGCGAGGAGGTCCAAGTACAGGTCTGCCCACGCTTACCGCCCAGGGGGATGTTATGCAGGCGAAATGGGGAAGCCACGGACAGTACGAAGTAATCGCGCTTTCGCCGGGCTCACCACAGGAGGCTTTCGATCTTACAATACGTTGCTTTAATCTCGCAGAGAAATATCGAGTTCCTGTGATTCTTCTCGCAAGCGAGACCGTTGGCCACAGTGCCGGAAAGGTGGTTGTCCCACCTAAGGATGAAATAGAGCTTATTGACCGAAAGAAGCCCACAGTTCCACCAGAAGAGTATTTACCCTATAAGCCCGATGAGGACTTAATTCCTCCGATGGCTCATGCGGGTGAAGGATACGCTGTCTGCACAACAGGCCTTACTCACGATGAAAAGGGGTATCCAGATGTAAGCGCGGAGGCGCAAGAAAAACTGGTTAGACGCCTGAATGACAAGATTCGAAAACACATAGATGAAATCGTCGTTGTGGAAGAGGAAAACATGGAAGACGCAAAGATCGCGGTCGTCTCTTATGGGCAGGTTTCTCGATCCGCAAAGAGAGCGGTTAAAATGGCCAGAGAAGAGGGGATCAAAGCGGGAAGTATCAAACTTATCACTGTCTGGCCTTTTGCAGAGAACGTTATACGGAAGTGGGCGAAGCAGGTGGAGTTGTTCATCGTTCCAGAGTTGAACTACGGTCAAATCTATTTGCAGGTAAGGAGGGAAGCAGCAGGAGATGCTGAAGCCGTTTTAATTCCGAGAATGGGGGGGAAACTGATCACACCACAAGAAATCTATCGAGAGATTAAGAAGGTGAGCGAAAAATGAGCCGGAAAGTGATAAGAGCGGAAGAGCCTCAAGAGCTGCATCCTATGGACCGGTGGCTCAGATCCGAGCGGATGCCGCATATCTGGTGTGCAGGATGCGGTATCGGCCCCACATTGTATGCTTGGGCTAGAGCGCTGGATAGAGTTGGAATAGATAAGGACAAAGTGGTCTATGTGTCTGGAATAGGTTGCTGTGGTAGAGGGTCCGGCTATTTGGATGTGGATGGCTTTCACACCACCCATGGCAGAGCCATCCCATTTGCTACTGGAATTAAGCTTGTAAAGCCAGATCTGTGTGTGAGCGTTATATCCGGAGATGGAGATCTCTTCTCCATCGGAGGCAACCACTTTATCCATGCATGCAGAAGAAACGTAGATTTGCTCGTCATTTGCACTAACAACTTTATTTACGGCATGACAGGCGGCCAGCTTGCAGCCACTACTCCCCTAGGAGATTACTCAACAACTACTCCCTATGGGAATATTGAACCTCCATTCAACACCCCCCATCTAGCGGATGCATCAGGAGCCGTGTACGTCGCAAGATGGACAAGTATCCACGTAAGACTGTTAGAAAAATCCATCGCTGAAGCATTAAGAATGAAAGGCTTTCGATACATTGAGGTTCTTTCGCCATGTCCAGTATATTACGGGAGGCGGAATAGGCTTCGTGAAGTGGATGACATTGCGAAATGGTTTTTGCAGTCTTCGGTAATTAGACATGGAGCAAACACAAGTGAGGTTCAAATTGAGAAAGGGAAGCCTCTAATCCTTGGGAACTTCGTCAAGCGAGAGAAGAAGCGATCATATTACGACGAACTGAAAAAGTTGGAAGAAAACGTAAAGAGAGCAGCGGAGGCAAAAAAATGAAACCGGAAACCAGAAAGGAGGTCATGTTCGGAGGATTTGGAGGCCAAGGGATCGTGACAGCTGGCTATATCACTGGCCAAGCGGCTGTTGTTTACGATGGCAAAGAAGCCACTTTTACACAGGTTTACGGGCCTGAGGCTAGAGGATCCGCTTGCTACAGCGGTGTGGTGGTTAGCCAGGAAGAGATCAGCTATCCTTACCTCCTTAACCCTCAGATTATGGTAATCATGAGCCAAGAAGCGTACGATAAGTTTCTGCCTAGACTCCAACAAGGAGGGGTGTTAATTGTTGACAGCACTATCGTCAAACCTGACAAACAGGCGGAGAAATATCGGCTTTACAAGGTGCCAGCTACTGAAATAGCCGAAAAGATGGGAGCGAGAATTATTGCAAACGTTATCATGCTCGGCTTTTTGGGGAAGATCTGGGATGCAGTAAGTATTGAGGCGCTTCAGGAAGCTGTCAAGGCTAATGTTCCGAAAAAATACTTAGAGTTGAATCTTAAGGCGTTTCAGACGGGGGTCAAGTGGGGAGAAAAGGCGTTGAAGAGAAAGATTATAGAATGCTGAACTTGAATTGAGCCAACTTCTTAGACGAGGGATCATTGTGAAAGCAGACGTGACCAAACACCAGCTTGACAAGAAACTTGTTTTAGAGAGGAAAACGCTAGCTGTGCGACACGTTCTCACATTAGACGACGACCGGTGCGTTGGCTGCGGAATTTGCGAAGCTATATGTCCCAAGCAGGCCCCCAAACTTTCTTCACCTGTGACTCGAGATGGAAAATTGGTGCAGAAACCTTGCGTCGACTTTGAAGCCGATAAATGTATATTCTGTGGCGAATGCGTTGATCTTTGTCCAACAAATGCCATAAGATTAGAAATAAATGGCGAACAGAGGTTGCCGATATTTGAGGTTGAAGCCTTCCCCACTCTCAAGAAGCTTATCGCGATAGATGCAAAAAAATGTTGGTACGGCGCCATAATAGCGGCTTGTGATCTTGCATGTCAAGAAGAGTGCCCAACAGATGCCATAGATGTGACTATTCAAAAGATAGGGAAAGAATCAGAGGGAAGAATAGTTGATTTCAAAGTACTCGAAGAAGAATGCATCTTTTGTAAGAAATGTGAAAATGCGTGCCCGGAGAATGCTATCCATGTTACAAAACCTTTTAGAGGATCTCTTCGATTGGACACAAACTTATGCCCAGAGGGTTGTCAGATTTGTGCTGATGCTTGCCCAAGTGAAGCTATCTCGATAGACGAGGACAAGAAACTCGTGATCACCGAAGAATTCTGCATTTATTGCGGAGCCTGCCAAAAAGTTTGTCCAGAGGAGGCGATAAAAGTTAACAGAACACAAGTCTTGCACACCGATGTCAAATCGGGAGCATGGGTTAAAGCGCTAGAGAAACTGACGTCATATGGATCCGTGGTTAAAGAGATGAATTACAAATCCGGAAAGAAGAGACGCGTCCGCGTCAAAAGCCTCGTGGGTTTTTGAGGCGATAGGAATGACAAAAAGCGCGAGGCACTAGAGGTCTTGGCTCAAATTTAGCGAAAGGGGCGGGTGGTAGGGCAGTTTCCTTAACTGTCTTTGGACATAATCATACAGCCTCAAATTGACTAAAACGAGTTTATGCATAAAAGTTATAGTTTAACAGCAAACGCGCGCGCATGTTAGTTGAAGGAAAGATATTTGAGTGATTTGCATGCTATAAGTACTCTTGGTCAGCTTTGCAAAAGGGTCAAAAATTCAAGCCTCTTCTGAATAAAGCGAAGGAGTTGGAGAAGAGGTATGACTGGCTTGGTGCTGTAGATTTTTACGAGAAAGCTTTTGGCTTGGCGTTGAGGTTGGTAGATTTCTTGAAGGCGGCTGAGATTCGTGAGCAGATCGGCTTCTGTTTTTATAGAGCTGCCCTACAAGCCGAGACACACGAGGATTTCAGAAGTAGAATGAAGCTGGCTGTCGGGGCCTATGAGAGGGCTGCTGAACTTTTTGAGAAGGTTGAGGAAGAGGGGAAGAGGGCGAAAATCAACCATTCTAAGGCTATGGCCGCTTACTTAAGTTATTGGCTTGCAACAGACCCATCGAAAAAGAGAGTGGTGTTAGACGAGTGGTGGAGACTTGAAAAGGAGGTTTTAGAGGACTACGAGGAGGCTGGAGACAGCCTTGGCTACGGAAGAGTGTGCAACGACCTTTTGGAAATATGTGGGAATCATAGATTGTGGCTTGTATTGGACTGGCCGGAGCTGGAGGGGATAATCGAAGAGGCGTTGAACCTTGGGGAAAAGGCCATCGTAGCGTTGTCTGAAGCGGGTGACGACTATGAGCTCGCTCGTGCCTACTCTTGGACGAGCTTTCACTACGCCTCGGCGGTACTTTTTAGGGTGCTGAGAGAAAAGAGGGAGGAATTCGGTCAAAAATTCTTCAGCTATTCGAAGAACGCTTTAGAGCTTTCTGAAAAAATCGGAGATCCTTATCTAATTAGCATATCGAATTCGTCGGCGGGCGTTGGCACCTTCATGTGTAATGGCCCTTTACATTCTACACGAAAATTTCTTGAGGAACAACAAAAGCAGGGTGCAATCGCAAAGGACAATTTTCTGATTGGTAACGCGGCCACGTGGTTAGCCTTCATCACTTGGGTGACGATGATAACGCTGGAAGAGAATCCGGACAAGCAGAGAGAAGGATTCAAAAAGGCGATAGAATACGCTGAGGACGCTCTCCGCCACCTACGCGTAATCGCTTACCGTCCTCATATTGTCTTCACTTATTACTCTTATACTGAAAGCTTCACCCGCCGGGCGTACATTGAAACCGACCTTGAAACAAAGCGCGTTCTTTTGGAAAGAGCGGTTGAGGTGGGGCGGGAGGGCTTGGGACATGCTGAGGGATCAGGTTGTCCATTCTATACGTGGTTCGTATTTAATGCTCTGAGCATCGCGTTAAATTGGCTTTCTGACACGGAGACGAAAGTCAGCGAGAAGAGGCGACTCCTTGAAGAAGCTTTGGAGAAAAGAGAAAAAGCCATCAACATTGGACAACGTGTAACCCCTTTCATGTACTTTGAACGTGGTTTTAGCCAAAACTACCGGGCCTTGATAGAAGCTGCACTAGCCGAAATAGAGACAAACAAGCAGAAGAAGAGGAAACTACTCGAGAAAGCGGTTTCATCCATGGAGAACTGCTTGAAATTCATTGCAAAAGACATAAAGGGGCTTCCGAAATTATGGAAAGTCGGTAGCCTCGGACGGTTCCAATACTGGTTTGGACAGATCCTGAATCAATTGTACTCGCTGACCGAAGACGAGAGAGTTCTTGAAAGAGCGATCGAGGTCTACAACGGCTCCGTCGAAGCGTATGGAAAAGTAGAGCAGCCGTCCCGCATGGCTGAGGCCCACTGGGAGATAGCCAAGCTTCATGATCGCCTCGGCGACCACCCTAAAGCTGCGCGTAACTACGAATCAGCAGCTGAAAAGTACAAGCTTGCGGCTGAAAAAATCCCGCAACTCAAAGAATTCTATGAAGACTATTCATTATACATGCAGGCTTGGAGCGAAATAGAAAAAGCAAGGCACAGCCACGCGAGAGAACGGTACGACCAGGCGAGGGAACACTACGAAAAGGCGGCGAACCTACACAGATCATCAAAGCTGTGGAGCTACTTGGCTCCAAACTATTCAGCATGGGCCCAGCTGGAAAAAGCCGAAGATCTAAGCAGAAAAGAAAAAACCCAAGAGGCAATACAAGCCTTCCAACAAGCCCTCGCGCTCTTCAACAAGGCTAAAGGCTCCATCGAAAAAGAAATCAAAAAAATCCAAACAGAAGACGAAAGAGAAATGGCCACCGAACTAATCAAGGCTTCTGACATAAGGGGTAGATACTGCCAAGCAAGAATCAACCTAGAACAAGCCAAAATCCTCGACAGAAAAGGAGAACACGACCTAAGCTCAAAAAGATACGGCTCAGCAGCAGAAACCCTCAGAAAAACAATCGAAGAAACAGAATCCGAACCCGCCCGCAAAGAGCTAAGACCAATAATGTGCCTATGCCAAGCCTGGCAAAAAATGACACTAGCAGAAGAGAAAACCTCCCCCGAGCTCTACCTAGAAGCATCCCAACTCTTCGAGCAAGCCAAAGAACACAGCCTCAACAAGAGAACGAGCCTACTGGCACTAGGCAACAGCAGCTTCTGCAAGGCACTAGCAGCCGGAACAAAATTCGACATCACCCTAGACATGGCAACGCACTTCACGGCCAAACAATACATAGAAAGAGCCTCAACCTGCTACCTGAAAGCCGGCTTCCAAAGCGCCTCAGAATATGCTAAGGCTACTCAGAGACTTTTCGACGCATACACGTACATGAACAACGCCGAGAGAGAAACAGACCCAGAGAAAAGGGCGAAGTACTACCAGATGGCTGAAAAAGTACTGCAGACCTCAGCTGACTCGTACAGGAAAGCGAAACACCCCGAGAAAAGCGCCGAAGTACAAAGAATCCTGGAGAATGTCAGAGAAGAAAGAGAACTAGCCGCATCCCTAAGCGAAGTGCTACACGCACCACCAATCGCCTCAACAACAGCATCCTTCACCACCCCAACCCAAACCCACGAAAAGGCTGTTGGCCTAGAAAGATTCGAGCACGCTAACATCCAAGCCCATCTTACAGTTCCAGAAGAGGTGACTATAGGAGAAGATCTTGATGTCCAACTAGACCTTGTTAACGTTGCTAAGAACTTCGGGTTGCTAGTCAGAATTGACAACCTTATCCCTAAAGGATTCAAGGTGACCGAAGCGCCTCCCAAATATACATTGGAAGCTGGCTCGATAGACATGGGAGGAAAGCGGTTTGAACCCCTCAAGGTCGAATCGATCAAGATCTCGGCACGGGCGACTGATGTTGGTGTCTTCGACCTGAGCCCACAGGTGGTCTACGTCGACGAATCTGGGCAGTTTCGAACATGCAGACCCGAAGCTGTACAAGTAAGGGTTCACCCCATGCTTGCCTTTCGATTTAGGACCAAAACCGCCCAGACCGTGTTTGACTACCTGACTAGAGCCTTCGTGGAAGACTACATGAGGCGAAGACTATCCCTCGAGAAGTCTGGATGGAGAAGCCTAATGCAGATTGTTAAGGATGCAAAGATCTCAAAGTCTAGCGTCTATGGTGCTAGGGGACGCCGAGGACCGGCAATGTCTGAACTGGAAAGACGCGGACTGGTCGAAACAAGGTTTTTTCCGGGAGAGCGAGGTCGAGGAGGAAAGATAATCAAGACAAGAATCTCCTACGAAAAGGAAACAGTCAAACGACACGTCGACAAGCAAGTCATGAAAATTAAGGAAAAATAACTAAGCTCATTTTGGCCTATACTAGCCTAAACCTAATAATTCTGGGCACCTTTATCTTTTTTCGCCACCTTTCAACTCCAATTTTTCTAGAAACCTCCATAACTCAGTCCTTTCAGCCTCTAATTCGCTTTTCACCCTTTCTACTTCCGCAAAAATACCTAGCTATTTTTCCCACCATAGACATCACCAAGCTCAGATGGGGGTGATAAGAAAGATGGAAATAAAACTGAAGCAGAAGTTGCTGACAGCTAGTCCGTTCGGAGTGATCGAAAAAATCGTAGGAAACTCTCACAAAGTAGCTGAGAAACTCTTTATAGCGGCTTCTTCAATAGCCAACAGCTTTGGGTCCGACGAAACATCAAAGCCAGACAGGCGCGCCTGCATGCATGGGTCTCGCCTATTCAGGTATGTAAGGGTTAACTACGATTACTTGAGGCGAATTCAGCCAAAGCTATACTGAGTCGAGCCAAACGATTCGAGGCATAGCACAAGCACACCGACAATGCGCATAATGGAATAAAATTAAAGGAGGTGATAAAGAGGGAAGAAAATTTTGATGTTAACTATAGTCCTACTAGCTCTATCTATGGTACTAATTTCACCAGTGAAGACAATAACAAAAGAAACATACACAAGTCATATGGAATTAGAGTTGGTGAATCCTGGCATACGATGGGTTAGTGAAGAAGGCATCTTGCAAATCAGGGATTCTTATTGGTCGGGAACGTATAAAGGGACCTTAGGCAGAAAAGGGACATATGAAGGGTGGGTTAGTGTGAGCATTAACCTAAAAACTGGAGAGGGAACCCTAAGCGAAAATTGGTTAATCACAATTACTAAAGGGCGATCACAGGGCACTCTTGCGGGCAGTAATAGAGGCAAGATTACAATGCCTCTAATATCAGGCACGTTCGTAGGCACACATGGTACGGGCGAGTTCGAGGGCGTACAGATAATGGGTTTATGGGAAGGATTCCATCCAGACCTAACACATGTTGTAGTGGAAGCAGAGGGCACAATAAAATATCCTTAGGATGAGTGAGATATTAAGGGAAAGGAAAACAAAAGCTAATAACCAAAATCTCCTCTTTTTTTCTCTATTTGTCTTCTCCCTAGAAATATGTAATCTTAATTATCTCTTAAACAAACAAT
>Ga0209978_10000139_pt1 | contig 22667 bp, 24 predicted proteins | sample BentaG_FD_182805 | JGI IMG/M metagenome (GOLD analysis project Ga0209978, IMG submission 182805) | Deep subsurface microbial communities from South Atlantic Ocean to uncover new lineages of life (NeLLi) - Benguela_00093 metaG (SPAdes)... | ecosystem: Environmental > Aquatic > Marine > Oceanic >... | reverse complement strand
TTCGAGGTAGGTTACGGAAAGATGAAACCTCAATTGGATTAGATTCTGTGCCGGTGACTTCCACTGGAATAAATTGGATAGCCCTTCTCAATTCTTCGTCTGAGACATGATACTGAAACCTGGCTACTGACCGCTCAAATAATCGCACTTCTTCTATGAAACGCCTAACCTCTTCCTCGGTTGGTTTATAACGATCCAACCCGAGTAGGCGGCGAACGAAATCTCCGATCACTAAGGTTAAGGCTTGCTCAGTGCCGCCCGCAGAGCGTATTGGGCCAGCGTAATAAATTGCGAGATATTTTGTTCGATCGGGGTTAGATTTGATGGCTACTCGCGCCACACCCTGCAGGGGAGCCGCAGTGATTCCTTCAGTTAATATGGCGAGGGCGGTTCTTATTGCCTGTTCGGCAGCTTCACGTGCATCCATGTGCCCAAATTTTCCATAGACAATCTGCTCAGCAATTTTGAAAGCAAGCTCTTCTCGAGGTAACTTTTTGCTCAAATCTCGTATACTTTCAGCAACTCCGGGAGGACCAACAAGTCCTTCGACGAGTTCAGCTAAATCCTTCGCTACTTCAGGTTCAGGGCTAAGCGCTGGATCCAGCCCCTTCTCTCTCGCCTTTCTTGCAACAGCATACACGCTCTCGAGGCTTTTTTCTAAAACAGCCGTGTATTGCTGGTACTCCTTGCTCATCTCGATGTCCAAAATAGTCCTCCTTCACTAGGATTCTCGGAAGCAGATATTGAGTCTTTCTGACGCAAAATAGATAAAAAGAGGAGATAACTCTTCGTGGGGTTCAAAATAAAATGGAAGTTGACACAGTTCCTGTGTGAGGACCCCCTCATATATTCTCTTATGGGCGTTTCATATTTTTCACTAATTCTCTGATTTTATCTTTCACTTTATATTCTTCTACAACGGTGCCTGTCACAATGATGTCTGTCCCAGCCTCTAGTATTTCTTTCACTTGTTCACCGGTTTTTATGCCCCCGCCTACAATCAAGGGAAGATTGATAACGCTTTTTACAGTTCTTATCATTTCGCTGGGTACTGGTTGTTTGGAGCCGGATCCCGCCTCTAGGTAAACGAAGCGCATACCAAAATATTCTGCCGCTAAGGCGTGGGCAGCAGCGAGTTCAGGTTTGTCGTATGGAATTGGAACAGCCTTTCCTACGACGCTGACTGCACCGCCCTCTCCCACAACTATATAACCAAGGGGAATGGGCTCCAAACCGAATTTTTTGATGAGGGGCGCACCCAAGACTTGGGCGCCCATGAGAAAGTAGGGATCTGAGGAATTGAGGAGTGACATGAACCATATGGCATCAGCGTATTTGCTAATGCCGGTTACGTTGTTGGGAAAAAGAATTACAGGGATTTTCACCGTTTTCTTTATCGTTTTTACAATCCTATCTAGATGAGAAGTTGAAACAATGGTTGATCCGCCGACCATGATGGCCGCTGTTTGGCATGATTCCGCCTCATGAACTATGCGGGTTGCAGAGGAGGGAGTTACCTTTTCGGGATCAACAAGGGTGATATGAACAGTTCCTTCTTTCTCAATTTTCTCTAGTAGGTATTTTTCCACTTGACCAACCATGCATGATCCCCCTAGGCGCTAGTTGTTCTTGAGTAAAAATTGTCGGTGAATTGGCAGTATATGTCAATTTCTTGAAGGGCAGGTCTAATGGACAGTTCATCCGTTAAGCCGCAACTTCCACACCGCACCCTAGCGCGTTCCCGACCTGCAAATATCTCAACCCTAATTGCTTCTTTTCCACATTTGGGGCATAGGTAAACCTTAGGCAACCGCTTTTTAGGGATGCGAACTACTTTTCTTCGCCTTCTACCCATGTCAAGTCCTCTGCCACGAGCATAACAGTTAAAGCCCGCTACTTTACCACACGTGTCCAAGTATTTAGTAATGGCTTAAATATTTGTCCTAAAAGCGGTATTCAACGAAACCGAAAATGAAAGAAAAATACGAGTTATTAAAAAGGGAACTCAATAGTACAGATGCAAGGTGAACACGTTGAAATTGACGAGTGACGTTTTAAAATTAGACTTGTCATCAGTTGAAACTAGAATCAAGCGGTTCATCAAAGATTACGTGGAAAAATGCGGAGTGGAGGGTGTAGTTTTAGGAGTATCAGGTGGACTTGACAGTTCCGCAACGGCGGCTCTTGCCTCCCTTTCCTTGGGAGGTCATAAGGTGCTAGGTGTCGCAATGCCCGAGGAGGAAACGTATAACGCCACCGATGTCCAACATGCAAAACTTCTTGCAAAAAAATTCGGTTTCAATCTGCAGATAGTTGACATTTCCTCCACGTTGAAAGCATGCTTCCAATCTCTTCCAATTTATGATGCCACAGACAAACTTAGCAAGGGCAACGTAAAGGCGAGAATTAGAATGGTTTACCTCTACTATTACGCCAACAAACTTAACAGACTGGTGTGCGGCACTTCAGACAAGTCTGAAACCATGATGGGATACTTCACAAAATGGGGAGACGGAGCCGCGGACATCTCACCCATCATGGACCTTTACAAGACTCAAGTTAGGCAGCTGGCCCTACATATAGGTGTTCCCGCCGAGATCGTGGCGAAGCCCCCGTCTCCTGGACTTTGGCCGGGCCAACTAGCAGAAAAAGAGTTAGGCATTAAGTATGAGACCCTAGATTTAATTCTGTTCGGCTTAGAACATTTTATGAAGCCTAAAGAAATCGCCGAACAGCTAAACCTACCCATAAAACTCGTTGAGGACGTTAAAAGACGGTGGCTAGCTACAGAACACAAGAGGCGACTACCCTTAACAACAAAAATTGGATACAGAACCGTTGGAAAAGACTTTAGACTTCCCCATAAACCATACTAAACTTTTTCTAAACCCCTGCAAATTAGAACTAGGAGTGAAACAGTGTGCTAGAAAAAGTTAACGTAGCCCTCGCACAAATAAGTTGCAAAGTTGGAGACAAGAAACACAACATTAACATCATGAAGAAGAACATTAAACAGGCAAAGGAAAAAGGCGCAAACATCGTTATTTTCCCAGAACTCTCATTAACCGGCTACTTAAATCGAGACATCACATACGAGTTGGCGGAGCCCATTCCAGGCCCATCCATTCATTCCATGGAAGAGATAGCAAAGAAAGAAAGCATATACATAGTTTTTGGAATGCCGGAACAAAGCGAGAAGGCACACGCCGTCCTCTACAATACAGCAGTTTTCTTGGGTCCAGATGGAATAATCGGTAAGTACCGAAAGATGCACTTGCCAACCCACAGCGTTTTTGAAGAAAAACGATATTTTCGACTAGGATACGAGGCACCAGTTTTCGAAACAGAAATCGGAAAAATGGGGCTGACTATTTGTTACGACATATTTTTCCCGGAAATATTCCGCTTGCTGAGACTGAAAGGCGCACAACTCATAATCTGCACATCAGCCTCGCCAGCTGTGAGGAGCAGGTTCTTTGAAGTCTTTACCGCTGCGAGAGCCCTTGAAAACACCGTTTTTCTAGCTTACGTGAACCTCGTTGGAGTTGAAAATGGACTACAATTTTGGGGAGGAAGTAGAATAATAGCCCCCGACGGAAGTATCCTTACAAAAGCCAGGTACGATGAAGAAGATCTGGTCATAGGAACCACAGACTACGCAGATTTGGAACGCGCAGAAGCCTTTGTGCCCACACTCCGCGACTTAAGACCCGAACTATTCAACTCCCTCCGGGAACAAGCAGAAAAACTGTGAGGCACACCCATGAACAAAATCCGCATAATTCGCAACGAGGACGTGAACAGAGTATTAATAGGAGTACCAAAAGGGCATAAGCACCTGCGAATCTCTATAGAACTGAAAAACGGACTAGTTCTAATTTTCCAAGAGGCTACCATAGCAAACATCTTACTGGCGTACACAACCGTGAAAACGCATCCGAACATTCGCGCCCAAGAGCTTGAAACGAAAACGTTAACGGCGAACCTACAAAAAGATGAATACGCAGTGCATCAATTGCTTGAAACTCCTAAAAAGAACGAGGACGTGGAAAGCGAACTAAAAGAACTTTTCGAAAAAGGGGAGCTCTCTATCTAAATCATATCACAGTTTTGGTTTTTGTTTTTTGTGATAATCACATGTGATCTTCCTGTGATCAGAAAAATCACACTATCAACATGCCCTAAAGTCATTCTTCTCAAACATGACATCACACCTAGAACATTACACGATAAACGTGATCGTGCTTCCTTTCCCCAACGAGGAGCGTCAAGCCTTGAAATCTCACAATTCCAGGCTCCAGACGAATAGCACTTAAACAGATTGCTTGAGGGAAAAAGAGTAATGAACAACAAACGACATGACGTTCCGTGACCGTTTTTAATAATGTTTAACAAGAATGCTTTTTTTACCTCAATTTTTGGTCTTATAGAAAGATTTTTTTATATTTGTATAGTTTTATAGGTCTAGGTTGAACAAATGCATACGATCCGTTAAGGAAGAAACCGTAAATCTTTTGTATGCTTGTATACAAAATTGTATCCCTTAAACACTGCTCTGAGGTGGAAATATTGCGCTTGAAGGAAGAGGCTCAAAAATGGTTAACACACTCATTAAATGACCCGATTGTAAAAACACTAGTAAAAAACAGCAATTTAACTAAAATACAGCTAGAAACTCTCTTAATTGATATTTTATCTGAAAATATATCCGGAAAGTCATTAAGGTACGATGAAAAAGCCAGATTAAGGCTTTCAGCCGTAAGTCGTGGCGCTTTCAACAGAACTTTGAGACAAGCCAGATGGAACGTCATTCAATCCATCTACACGATTCTTCTTCTCGGATATTTGGGAGTTTTTGAGGACACTCGCCTAGATCCGTATCTGGAAGTTGCAAACAAATTGCAAGCCTACGTGAAAGCGCATAGAGACCTTCTAGGGAAAAAAGGAACAGATGAACATTTAAGAATCATAAGCATGTTCCATGAAGAATTGAAAACGAGTCTAGAACAATTATCTAAACCAAGAACCATGTCAAAAAAATTGTGATATCACAAATCACAACGTTGTAATAGTGGGGGTGCGATGCATTAATCCCACAGTATCAGAAAGGGGCAATCTCACACAATGTAAACACCGACCACGGTAATTTAAGCCCAAATTTGACTCTTTTTTAATAATAAAGCATCCTTCGTGTTGATTCAGTCCGGTAGAGGGAGCAGGAATTAGAGCGCCGTTCAAGAGAAGTTGTGCCTTTGTGCTCCTTTGTCCTCGCGGAGTTTTTGCGGCGCAGTGTTGTGACGTGTGATGTCACGATTTCGAACATCGTTATTCTTCCCATTCTAACATAAAATTTAAGTTTATCTATATGATAATGTGATGTGTGATCACATTATGCAGATCACAGAGGATCACACTGGAATCACAGTTGCGTCAACGCCATATTTCATACCTTACAATTCGCTTCTCCTCATTTGTTCTAAATGTTTAGAGGAGGGGGCTTAGTGTACTCCGATCTTCTTCTAATAGTTGTAACAGCCCTATTGCTTGTCACAATGGGGGCGTCTGCCCTCTATTATAAGCGAATAAGGAGGGTTCGTGAGGAATACGAAGAGGCAAGGAGCACCGTGGGTGACATCACGATGAGCTTCAACAGACAATTTCAGAGACAAGGGGACAACCTCCGTGCTGTCACCCGTAAAATAGAGATAATTTCTTCTGAGAGCGAAAAAGTTGCGAGGAAGGTAGAAGAATATGATAAGCGATTAGCGAATCTTGCCAACATAATTGAAGATGCCCCCACAATTGAACAGAAAATGTCTACGCAGATTGAGGAGACGAACAGGAAAGTTGGCGACATAAAAGCGGCGCAAGATGATATGTTGCAAAGAATTGCGGAGGTTGAAAAACTAAAATATAAAGCCCAAGTGCCTGAAGCGAAAATAGAGGCGGCGATCCCCATTAAAAGAGAAAAGGCCTTGGCTCCGTTAACGGAAACCGAACTAACTGTGCTTGAAGTCATCGCCAAAGAGGGTGAGAAAACGGCGCCTGAAATCAGAGAAAAAATAAAGCTTACGAGAGAGCACACTGCTCGTCTAATGAAAAAGCTTTATGAAGACGGCTATTTGGAGAGGACCACCCATAAAATGCCCTATACTTACCGCCTAAAGGAAGAAATGCAGAAAATCCTGAAGAAGAGGGAAGCTAAGGCTTAACCTCGCCTTCCGCAACAAGAGACTCTCCAGCCTGCTGAATTCTCCTAAGTTTTTCGTCCATCTCAGAAAGGGTTTTTGACGGCGGCAAATCATACTCGACCCTCCCCCGATCGTCCAAATAATCAGGGTAGTGAATGACCTTTATCGGAACAGCGAATCGGATTTGCGGTTCTGATATAAGCAATGCTTCTCCAACATCAAGCATCTTTATCTCAGTGTCGCTGTACTCAAGATAGGGCGTGTTGTCTGTGAGATAGTTCCTGTCGCGGCGCAACTCTGTCTTCATAATAACCTTGGTCCAAAGCTCGGCGAAGACGTTAAGGTTTATTCTTGAAGGTCGCGGAGTCACAGCGTTCAGTCCGACATGATACTTTCGGTATGTGAGGGCGATGTTAGAAAATATGGTTTTGGGTAGGTTGGGGTCAAGGAATTCATGGGCCTCTTCAAGGGTTATCAGGAGGGTTGGAAGCTTTTTCCACTCTTCAAAATTGCCTTCCCACATCCGCTTATAATGGAAAGCCGCACTGGAAGCAGTAAGGCAAGTTACGTGATGCTGCTCCTCGAAACCGATCCCGGAAATGTCAATGAGACAGGTGACGCCTTTGCTTACATTCTGAACCACATCATCGACAAAACTGTAGTCAGAAGGCGGGAAGAGGTTTGGAGACAAACTTGAAAGCTTGAGCATAAGGGCGTCTATCACAGCTTTGCTTTTGTAATCAGTGAGTTCAGCTACTCCCTTATAGCCGTCTCTACCATAGGCTTCTTGCGACTGTTCTATCCAGGTGCTTCCCAACCTATTGTAAAGTTTATGCGCCAGCCTAACTTGGTGATGAGTTATGTCGGGGAAAAATATGTAAAGTTTTTTGGGTTGAATTGTATACAAGCCAATAAGCATCTTCCTTTCTCTAACCGAGTAGTAGCGAACTTTGGTGTGGAAAAGAGGATGATCCCGCAGACCTCGTTGAGGTCTTATCCCCTTTCCTTCAAGAAGTTGACCCGCAAAATCGAAAATTAAACCAACAGTCCTTGGACTAGAATCTATGATCCGAGCGTTAAGCATCAATTCACAATTCGTTTTCCCAGAGCCTGTCATTCCAAACATGCCCATCATCAAAGGTATGGCTTCGACACTTATGCCTACAGAACCAAGCACCTGCTCCCCAGAACGCAAACGCCCTATCTCTAACTCCCCTGCAAGCCTCAAAACCGAATAGTCTTCCTGACTGGTTGCGTATACCCTGTCCATATAATCTGGATTAAAGGTTGGAGAACGAATCCTTCTGGCATCCTTCTCAAGGAAGAGAATGGCGTCAACATGCCTGTAGCTGGAGTAAGGCCCAAACGATTCCTTCCCTTCTGCTTCACGAAGTTGCTCATCCGTTTTCAGTGTAGAACAACTCCCGGCGTCCACGACACGAGCATAGAAGCTTCTATTGCCAGAGTCTATTCTAACCATCTGACCAAACGAAAGGTTGACTCCTCGATTAAGGAAGAAAGAAACTTTGTCTCCTCGTACTTCACGAATAAACCCTACAGGCTCAGACATATTCAATCAACTCCCGCTCAAAGGGACGTCTTACTCCATGAAGCTCATCTGGAAAGTTACAGGACAACTCTTCCATACGGAGTACATCCAATAAACCAGCATCAGCCAGCGTTTCTTCAACTTGCACATGATAGTCAAGGAGTTTTGAGTCTGATGGAGCAGAAAAATCGTGAGCAAGCCAAAGAGTCACCGGATAGCCAAGGCATCTAGGATCTTCTGAGATGGCCGTGAGTGGGGAAAGTAGCTCAGACACTTCGCGATTAGTTAAATATTCCATTATATCACAACGGAAAGCACGTGAGCTATCTTGACACAATTTCACAAGAGACACATCGCCATATAGATGTTCATCTTTATTTGCTTCTCTAACTGGGTGGTAAATCCAGATTGGATAAGGCGCAAGCATGCATGTTGCTGCCATAAAATCTCGGCCCTTTTCATCATGAAGCATTGGAGACTGCTTACTTATTGTAAGAAGATTGATCTTTTTACGAAGAGCTACTTCGTATAGCGAGGTATGGAATCCCCTTTTTCCGCCGAAGTAGCTGGCCCCATCCAAAAGAATATAATCTCCCTCACTTAGTCTACGAAGTAGCTCGGTGCCGCCTACGTCACTCGTAGCTACTTCGTTAAAGATTTTCAAAGCCATTTCGCTTTCCAGTTGAAGCCTTCGGTCCCTTAAGAAACTATAACGTGTCTGGCGGTCTCCAACTATACTGGTGATGCTTTCCTCATAACCCCAATCCACGTTGCGTCCCTCCACAGAAGCGTATGCTGCCCGCATGAGGTAGACGCCCCAGTTATTGGCTCTCTTCAATGTTCTCGTTGAACAGTCTACAGCTAGGAAATGAACGTCGCATTTTTCCATCTTTCTTAAAGGCCTTATCTTGGACTTATCAGGCCTAACAGCTATCACCGGCTCCTTCCTAACTTCACGATAACCTACTTCGCGCCCTTTATCGACATATTCTTTCAATTTCTTCTTAATCTCTACCAAATCTTCGCTTATTTTGCTCATTCTGGTTCCTCCTCAAGAAACACGTAAAGCTCACATACGATTCGGAACTGAAACATTCATTTATCCTTTAAAATTGACTGCTATTTATTACCTTTCATAAAACTCGATACTTTGGATACTTCAGTCATGATCCTATAACGTCGGCGGTTGGAGACCCTGTTTTTAGTGAGGACCCCGCGATCAGCCATTCGAGACAGATAAGTGGAAACTGTACTCAAGCTGATGGGTTCCTTAAACTCTTCTTCATAAGCGGATTGAATATCCCTGGAAGAAAACCATCCGATTGGAAAACTTTTCTCAACGACCAAGCGAGTTTTGTCAATTTTGGACAACTCGGATGTGGGGCGGTTCCATCCAGGATTTGCCGTGGGCATGCCTCCTAAGAGTTCAACGAGATCTAGTAGGCGAAGAGCCTTTTCTCTTGTCACCTGGCCCTCAAAGGTTATGGTATAGCGATCCCCGCTGCCGTTGAAGATTTCCACCCGCATTTTTCTAGCTGGCATTTCATGCACCCATGGTACCAAAAGTCTTTACAAGTTAACACTTCACAAGTTATAGGAATTACGGTGAAGAAGATGCCAATGAAACAACCGAAAAATCGACGCAAAACAGAAATCAACGAAAATTTGCATTTTATTAAGTTCACAGACTTCACTTAAGCCCACTTTTTAAAAATGAAGGATAAAAGACTAATGAACTCGGTTTTCCAGTAGAAGCCTAGGGGACGTATCTCTACCCATAACAACACATAATAGAGTTAATTTTCAGGCTAGGGGAAGAAAAAGGAGGCATCTAGAAGTCAACTTCACAAGTTTCTACAATAAGTTAAACTTTCAACAAATTAATCATTAAAAGAGGTAGGTATTTGCCTTTGACCGTAAGGTAGTCAACATAATGTTATGTATGGTTGCATCCTTTTCACCAGGACCATTCTCCGTCAAGGTTAACGCTCCGACCCCTTGATTTCCATTGGACTCATGAACTCGTGGCCAACGCTTAGGCTGGCTTTTTCAGTAAAAATTTTCTATGATATACTCAAAAGTCTTTTACAGTAATTGTTAAGTATAGAGAAACTAGTAACCTAACGGAGACTTATTCTTATAAAAGAACTAAATTATCCTACCTCTTCGAGACTTATTTCCAAAAGAAATATAGGGGTGTGAGGGTGCGGGAGTCGGCTCCTACGTCCACAATAGCTTCAAATTGTTTTTGCTGAGAGAGTTTCGTTTTTCTTTAGGTTTTTTTATGTGATGTGTCTAGTTTTTTGTACGGGAGTTTTTATTTGCTGGAGTCGAAATTGAGGCATTGCCTCTGCACTTAACCTGTAGGTGATTGCTGTATGGACGAACTCAACGTGCTCGACGATGTTTTTGAACGATTTCTAAGGGGCGCTCATATTTTTAAGGACAGGGAAGTGCTACGACACGATTATGTTCCCGACAAGCTTCCACATCGTGAGGAACAGATTCATTGCCTAGGTGAAATAGTTGCTCCTGTTTTGAGAAGTTCTCGATGTTCTAATGTCTTTATCTACGGTAAAACTGGTACAGGAAAAACGGCGGCTACGAAATATGTGTTGAACAAGCTTTCTCTTAAAGCGAGTGAGTTAGGGGCGTCTGTTGAAGTTTGTTATGTAAACTGTCGCTTGGCTGGCACAGAGTACAGGGTCCTCTCAAGCTTATGTAATGCTTTAGGCGTGAAGGTTCCTTTCACGGGTTTGGCGGTGGGAGAAGTTTTTGATAGATTTAAAGAAGGATTAGACTTACGAAAAAGTATTTTCATGGTTGTTCTCGACGAAATTGATGCGCTAATAAAGGCTCGAGGCGATGTTCTGCTTTACGAATTGACCAGAGTAAATGAAACTCTTCGCCACGGTAGAACTTCCATAGTGGGGATATCAAACGACCTTCGATTCAAGGAGTTTCTGGATCCTAGAGTTTTGAGTTCCCTAAGCGAGGAGGAAATAGTTTTCAGCCCCTATGACGCAGCCGAACTTCAAGATATCCTCTGGGAGCGTGCTCAACTGGCCTTTTTTGAGGGGGTGCTTCTTGATGGTGCTGTGGGTTTGTGCGCCGCCTTGGCTGCCGCGGAACACGGTGATGCTAGGCGGGCCTTGGACCTCCTTCGCGTTGCAGGTGAGTTAGCGGAGCGGGAGGGCGCCTCCTGTGTTACTGAAGATCACGTACGGCAAGCTGAGAGGAGGGTTGAGCATGATCGTATTTTAGAAGTTTTGGTAAATCTTCCCTTACACTCAAAATTGGTTTTATGTAGTGTTTATCTGTTGGGCAAGGCGAAAGTTAGCTGCGCCATCACTGGTGACATTTATGAAATTTATTGTGAACTTTGCGATCAGTTTGGCCTTTCGCCGTTGACTCAGAGGCGGGTTAGTGGCTTGATTAACGAATTAGACATGGTAGGGTTGTTGAACGCGCGGGTTGTAAGCATGGGACGATATGGGCGTACGAAAAAAATTCGTTTGGGTATAGGCCGCAGTTTTATTAGAAAAGTGTTCACTAATGATGATAGGCTCGGGCGTCTGATTGGTTATGTCCCTAAATGTTTGGCGGGAGTTTCAGGTAGTAGGAGTTGAAGACGGAGGGTTCTCTAGGAAACCACAAGGTCATGGTATTCAGAAAGCCCTTTTTGTTTGTATTTTACTAAGAGAGAAACGGATCAGCGATTTTCAAGCGGACATGATAACCGTAGACGGTTTAGACGCTACAGAGAAACTAACCTCCATGCTACGTCGATGGTCTTTTGACGCTGTTATGCTGGCGGGAGTTTCTTTTGCAGGCTTCAATCTGGTGGATCCCACAATTGTTTTCGAAGAGTTTAACAAACCCGTCATTGTAATTTCGAGAACGAAACCAAACAACATGGCTGTAAAAAACGCCTTGCGTCAACATTTTGAAGACTGGCGGGTTCGCTGGAGCATCTTTGAGAAACTTGGTTCCGTGTATGAGGTTGTTTCGATGCCCGCTGAGCCGCCAATTTATGTAGAGGTTATTGGCGCCGAACTGGATTGGGCGAGCAAGTTGATCCGCGCGACGTCTGTTTGTTGCAGGGTTCCTGAACCTATAAGGGTGGCTAGACTTGTCGCCCGTGGGCTCACCAGGATGCTGTAAAATTGATGGTTGTAACTTGCAATGTTTGGAGATTTACGATTGGCGCTATTCCTGGTGTAGGAACAAGTCCCATTTTCTTTTGGTATTCTGTTTGTCCCTGCCATGCACCTGAGTTCACTATGAGTATTCCTCTGTATGTATCACATTTTAGCACGTGCACGTGTCCAGCGTGAAAGATATCTGGTACTCTTTCTATAACTGTGAAGTCTCGGTTTTCCGGGGCGATAGGAGTTCTTTCTCCATAGATGGGCGCAAGGTGTCTGCTCTGCAACAGGAGTTTCATGGCTTTGTCTGGGGTCTGGAAACTTACGTTTGGAGCAACAGCAGCGACGTCGTCCAAGCTGCGTCCGTGATATAAAAGTAGTTCCACTTCGTGAAGGCTAACTGTGCAAGGACTTCCTAGAGAGTACATCCTTCTTGCTTCGTATAACGGTTCTGCGTAGTTCCGGGGTATGGCTGGTTGTGGTAACGCCTTTCGAGCCGCGTCGTGATTGCCAGGTATGATTATTAGTTCGATGTAATCTGGAATTTGTTCGATGAGTTTTGCCACTTCTCGATATTGTTCATAAATGTCTTTTATCATCAGTTCCTTCATCTGTTCCGGATAAACACCTATCCCGTCCACGAGATCGCCGGCGATAACTAGGTATTTGACGTGGCTGGCTATGTTCCTCATGTTTTCGTTTCCAAATTTTCCGTTTAGCCAGAGCAAAAATCGGTTGAATTCTTCTTCCATAAACATTTTGCTTCCTACGTGCAAATCCGATATGAGGGCTGCGTAGACTGGTATTGAAGCCTTGTGAGGGGCTTTTTGAGGCACATCTGGCCAGATGAAGTCTTCTGCGATAAGTAGGTCGTTCCTTCCTTTTATGGCGCTTACGCAAACAACTTGGTCTAGTAGCAGAGACCTGGCTTTTGTCATGACCTCTCGGCTTACGTTTTGGGGTACAAGCACGGTGACGCTGGCTTCTAGGTCCTCAAATCTCAAGAAGATTCTTTCTTTGGATTCTCTTTTTTCCGTGACCATGCCGATGATTTTTACCTTTGAGTTAGCTGACGACTTAAGAGCCTCTGAGATGGGCATGGCGTTTTTGGCGTCTATCCTTTGTCTCAGAATTTTCTTTATTCTTTTAAAGCGATCTTGAAAGTATTCTAAATATTCCTCAACAGATCCTGTTGTACAGATTTTATCCGTTGGGTCGTCAATCACTTTTATGTTAGCATCAACTTCTTTTGCATACGCCCTAAAAACTTTCCTCGCTTCAAGGGTAGTTGGGGCAGAAACAGACGGAGACGGCTTCTCTTCTTCAGGGAAAGCTTCTTTTGCCATCTCTTCCAGAAAACTTCGGCTTATAAACAACGGTTTTTCAGGCAGCTCCTCGATTTTTCTGATGGCTTCTTCCATTAAACTGAGGGGGTCTTCTCTTTGAGATATTGTGTTCAAGAATTCGAAGGCTTCTTTGTTCAATTGATAGCCGGCTGCTATTGTGAAGGAAACGGCTCTTTGAAGCCTTTCGTCTTCACTCACAACCTTAGCCTCCTCCAGTCCCCTTTCGTTGGAACGACAATATAGCCTTCTTCTTCATTTCCTATTAATTCTGCTTTTCCCTGCAGGTAAAGATATCCTGTTAATGCCGCTGTTACGGCATCGATCTCATGGGACGTTAAAACACACGTTTTCAAGTCCCCTTTCAAACCCATATGTAGGAAGATATTTTGAATTTTTTCCCAATCTTTCGTAGGAATCTTCAGCGCCTTGCGGGTAGATGTTGGGTGGACTTCAATTATGTGTAATTCCTCTCTCTTAATTTGTTGAGTTATTTTCATAGCTCGTAAGGTCAATTTTTCCATGGCTGGAAAGCGTGGGGGAAAAACTGGGTATCCTCGTCTGTGCATTTCTTTATCCGCTTTTCGCATGGCTCCCTTTTTGGGTAGGCTTAGAGGAGCGTCTATCGCGATTAGGGTGGGTTCAAACTTTGTTAAATGTTCTAAGATTTCTTGGTTCTTGTAAAGGTGGCAGGTGAAGATCGCTTTGTTTTTCCACAAAGCCCATCCGGTTGGATTTTTTTCCGCTCCAGCCAAGTCTATACCTGTTATAATATTTTCCTGCATTTTTGATATTCTCTGCCCAACTTTTAATAGTACATTTTTATTTAGATGAGTTAATATATCTGTTGAGGATTCAGAGTATGGACCTCCGCAAGATTCAAAGAACGAGTGGCGGAACCTTTTTCGTTTGCCTTCCTAAGGACTGGGCTGAGCGAAACGGGCTTGACCGCAGATCTATTGTTTCTGTCACTGAGACGGCTGATGGACAGCTTACTATTAACCCAAAATATGGTGTAGAACGGGCCCCTCAAGTGGCGGTGATTAAGCCTACTCCCCTTCTGGATCGTGAAATCGTTGAGAAGTATCTTCTGGGCTACGACATCATTCGAGTTGAAGCGAAGGAAAGAATAAGTCCCGTCAATCGTGAACGTGTCAAAGAGGCGTCAAGTCGCTTGGTTGGTCTAGAGATTGTTGAGGAAAATTACTCCAAAATCGTTATGCAATGTCTCTTGGAACCCTCCACTTTTCCACCCCAAAAGATTCTTCGACGTGAATACTCTATCGTCTCAGGAATGCATCGTGATGCTGTGACTGCCCTAATTGAGGGCGACGTACATCTAGCTAAAAACGTGGTTGCGAGGGACAACGAGGTTAACCGTTTGTATTTTCTTTTGGTGCGGGTTCTTCGGACAGTGATTCAAAATCCGGGTTTAAGTGAAAAACTCGGGATTCTTCCCATTGATTGTTTGGACTATCGTTTAACAGCGAGTTTAGTTGAGTCCATAGGCGATCAATCTGCTTGTATTGCTGAAAAAGCGATTAGATTAGGAGGCGCAAAAATAGCAGAAAACCTTTCGCAACTTGTCCTAAGATTCCACACAGTTGCTTATGAATCTCATGAAAATGCCATAAACGCTGTGTTTTCTCGTGATGTTTCTATGGCGGAATCTGTGCGATCTGAAGGAGAGAAGGTCGCGGCTATGTTTGATGAGATTGAAACAGCCGTTCGTGACCAGCCTGCGGAAGTTGGTCCTCACATTCTCGCCGTTGCTTCTTCAATAAATCGAATTTACGACAATAGTTTGGACATAGCTGACCTTGTCATGCCAAAGCTTCTATAAGGAATCAATCTCTCCGTAGTCTAGCTTGGTCTAGGACATCGGCCTCCCAAGCCGGCGACCCGGGTCCGAATCCCGGCGGCTTCACCACCTATGGATGAGGCACAGTATATTTTTTAACTACCAGAGAAAAAGATTAAATTGATGAGGAAAATCTAACATTAACACTTCAAAACAAGCAGTGTGGCAGAATGGAAAAAAAGGACCTGGTTGAAAAAATAAACAAACTGAAAGAAAAGAAAAACGCCGTGATTCTGGTTCATAATTATCAGAGACCAGAAATATACAAGGTAGCAGATTTCATAGGTGATTCCTATGGGTTGAGTAAAAGAGCCACAGAAACCAAGGCAGATTTCATAGTTTTCTGCGGTGTTGATTTCATGGCTGAATCCGCTTACATTTTGAATCCTGAAAAAACGGTTTTGATTCCAACAAAACTTGCAAAATGTCCGATGGCGGCTATGGTTGATGTTTCTGATTTGAGAAAACTAAAAGAGCGGTATTCTAACGCCGCTGTTGTGAGCTATGTCAACACAACCGCAGATATTAAGGCTGAATCGGACATCTGCTGCACCAGCGCCAATGCCGTAAAAGTAGTTAATTCATTGAAGCAGAAGGAGGTCATTTTTGTGCCCGACGCCAACCTGGCAAAATACGTGGCGAGGCATAGTGACAAGAAAATTATTCCTTGGGACGGTTGGTGCTACGTCCACACTAAATTCAGTGCCGAAGGCCTTAAAGAAGCCAAAAGGTTGCATCCAGACGCAAAAGTTATAGTGCACCCTGAATGCATCCCGAGCGTGATAGATTTGGCCGATCAGGTTTGCAGCACAACCGGCATGGTTGGATACGTGAAAAAAAGCCCGGATAAGAAGTTCATCATAGCTACAGAGATAGGCATCATAGAAAGATTGAAGCTTGAGGCGCCAGAGAAAATTTGCTTTCAAGCACCGCCTGGTGGAACATGCATTCAGATGAAGAGAACCAGTCTCGAACTTGTTTTAGAGGCTTTGGAGAAGGAGCAATACAAGGTCACTGTTCCCGAAGATATTAGGATAAAGGCAAAAGAAGCTTTAGACAAAATGTTAGATGTGGACTGACGCGTTGGACAGGCAAAAATTAGTTGAACTTGCATATCAAAGGGGAAAAGAGCTTAATCTAAGCAATAAAAATTACCTGAGCTGGCTAGAAAAATTCTTTGATCAAGAGTATAGAGAAGACATTGGATCCGGCGACATAACCAGTGAAGCAGTTCTAACCAAAAACAAACATGGAAAAGCAATCTTAAAAGCCAAGCAATCAGGCATCATTGGAGGAGTTGAGGAAGTAAGCTGGTTCTATAGGAAGCATGGTCTCGAAGTAAAAATTTACACGGAAGACGCAAAAGAAATCCTGAAAGGAAATACAATCTTTGAAGTCTATGGTGGACAAAGAGACATCTTAGCAACAGAGAGAATTGGCTTAAACGTTTTGCAGAGAATGTCGGGAATAGCCACAGAAACCAGGTGTTTGGTTGATTCGCTAAAAGGCTATAAGACTAGAATAGCCGCAACAAGAAAAACACCTTTGAGGTATCTTGATAAGAAGGCAGTTTTCTTGGGAGGCGGTTTGACCCATAGGTTTGGGCTCTGGGATTCTATCCTAATTAAAGACAATCACTTGGAAGCCTTAAGGAACGATGGAATAAAAAATTATGTCGAGAAAGCAATAGCCCTGGCTTCACTGTTTGTGGATAAAGTTGGCTTCATAGAAATTGAAACAACTTATCAAGGTGACGCAATGAGGGCGGCGAGAAAATTTAAACAGTTGAAGCTGAAGAAGCCTTGCATTATAATGTTGGATAATGTAAGACCAATGGAAATCGAGCAAATCATGGAGAAACTGAGAAACGACGATCTTTATGGCTACGTGCTTTTGGAGGCTTCGGGCAACATAACACGTGAAAACATAAAAGAATACGCAAAAACTGGAATCGATGTTGTGTCTCTGGGATATCTGACTCACTCTGCGAAAATCTTAGACATGAGCTTGGAGATGATTATGTGAAAACGGATTTATTTCATAGTTTCGTAGAGAAAATCATCTTTTCTTGAATTCTTCTATTATTTCGTCCACGGTCTTTATTTCTGCATCGTAGACTTCTTTAAGGTATTTCAAGCCTTCTTCGTGTTCTTCTTGGCTGAAGGCTTCCACGCCGTCGCTGGCGATTATTATTTTGTAGCCCCTGAAAAAGGCGTCAGCAGCCGTGTGTCTAACACATATGTGGGTGTGCAATCCACCCAAAATAACCGTGTCCGCGCCCTTGCCTCCGTAAAGACTTCGGAGAAGCGGTTCAAGGCCAGTTTCGTAAAAGCCGCTGTAGGCTCTCTTCTCAACGATAAAATCCTCTTCTCTCGACGCAAGTTCTGGAATAACTTGAGCGCCTGGCGTTCCCTTTATAGCGTGGCCACCCCACTTGCGAACAACTTCAAAATCATGCTCATAATGGGCATCGTTGGAATATATCACTGGCACGCCATGATTTCTAGATGCTTCAATAAGTTTCTTGAGGTTTGGAACTATTCTGGCGGCGCGTTCGGTTTTTAAATCGCCGGTGACGAAGTCGTTCAACATGTCAACGATTATAACTACCTTGTTCGCCATGTTTTCACCATTCTATCTGCATTGATTTTACTCGTTTATTTAGGTTACGTTTTTTAGACAAAGCAGCCTGTCTCTAGATGGTTAAAGGCACTTTTATAAACGGGCACCAACTCTAACAAAATTAGGCGCCGGGGTGACAGAGCGGTAATGTGCCGGCCTCGAGATGTATAATATGGGGTCCAGCAGACAGCCGGTGGCGCTTTGCGCCTCAAGGGTTCAAATCCCTTCCCCGGCGCCACTTTTGATACAAGGCTAATCTCTAGATGCTTCTTGGTTTCGCTATTATTTCTCTAATTTCAAGGTCGAAAAAGCGGGATGCTGTTGCTGGCTTTATGACCAAGGCGGTATCTGCTCCTCTACTAGTTCCTCCTACGGCTATGACCTCTCTGTCCACCGGGATGAGACCGGCGTCAGCAGCCATAATGGTGATTTCCACGCAAACTTTGGTTCCCTCACCAAATAACCTAAGCGTGTGAGCCATGAGTTCAAGAGGCATGATGGTTGCAAACTTCTTTCGGACGGCCCTCTCCACGCCGCTAAGCGCATGGGTTGCAGTCAAAATCTTTCCTCCGTTCTCCAAAATCTTCCTACGATTCTCTTCTTTCAGTTCCCACACTTCGGGCTCCCGAAAGCCTACATGATGGGAAACCACCACCACATTGAAGCCCCTAAAAACTTTAGAAGCCTTCACTCCAGTTTCGCCGGTGGTGGAAGCAACCACGATGTCCCTTATTCCCTCAGCTTGAGCATAATTCTTTACCAATTCAAGCACGGATTCTGTATTCTGTTTTCCAGGAGTCTCAAAATAAACGGTTTTACGCTCAACAAACCTCATTTCAAGACCTCCATTCACCTGTACCAATCTAAACTTTCCTTAATGTAAGTGATCATGGAGGCAAAGAACTTTTTCGTTTCATCGCTTAAACTTGTTCTGGCAATAAGGGTTTTCGCCTTTTCAGCATGTTCCTTCGCCTTTTTTTTCGCGGCTTCTAAAGCACCGCTTTCTCTAACAATCGCCCTTATCGATTCGAGGTCATGTGGGCTGATGTGTTCCTTGCTGGTCAGATTCTTCAACTTGTTTAATGCGTCCCGGCCTGCCAGTTTAAAACTATAGATAATATGCAAAGGCTTTTTCCCAAGGGCTACATCTCCACCTGACGGTCTACCATACTGCTCCAAAGAAGCAAAAGTGTCTATGATGTCGTCTTGGATGTCAAAGGAGTAACCCACATGCCTTGCAGCTTCCCGCAAAATTTGCAAATCCCCTTCCGGAGCGTTACCAAGAATTCCGCCCACAAAAATGGTGGTTTCAAAAAGCGACGCAGCTCTTTTGGAGGCCATAACACACCATTCATCAACGTCTGGCTCCTTGTACTCAAACAGCAAGTCTAGTATCTGACTTTCGTTTACGTTGCGGTAGCCTTCTAAAAGCAGCAACATAACTCTGTTCAATTTTTCTTGACTGAAACCCGAGTTGAGTATGGCTTGCAGAGTTAAGGCATACATTAAGTCACCAACGAAAACCCCTGTTCCATACCCCAACCTGTCATCATAATTCTCTGCGACTAGTCTGTGAAAGGTTTTGCCTCCCCTCCTTTGAGTGTCCTTGTCAACTAAGTCGTCGTGAACTAGAATGCAATGGCGATACAACTCGATGCTGACACAAGCCTTTAAAATTCGGTTATCGATTTTGCCTGCATAGCCTTCATATGTCAAGAGGGTACTACACGAGGCCAGTTTTTTCCCTTTTCTAAGGACAAACTCTTCAACGTTGGAATAAACTTCCCCTATGAAAGGATGGTAAGCCTTTGCTGCTTTTTTGGCCTCTGCGAAAAACTTTTTTACTTCTTCATCGATGAGCACACCATAATAATCCAACGTTTCTTCCCAACTCATTTTTCATCACCATTTCTAATCTGATGGATGACGACCGAGATATTCATAGAGGAGTTTTTCTCAAGGGCTTCCTCTTGAGTTTGGTGCCACAGACTTCACAAGACTTGAACTTATAATCTGAAGGATATTTCCGATAGCATGCGGGGCAATACAAAATCCAGTTAAAGCGAAACCTTATCCCGTAAGTCATAAGCGAAGTGAAGTTTACGCCAATTTGATTGGCTACGTTTTGGATGGAGTAGTCGTCTGTAACAATTGATGGATTTAAACCCGCCCTTTTCAACTCTAAAGCTAGAGCCAAGACCTGTAGGTCCGCCTCGGAAAGATAGCGTACGTCTCCAACTCTTCTAGAAGCTTCTCTAGCTTCTTGGAGAAAGGAATTTCTCGGCGTCCTAACCATCAACTTTCTGTTCTCCACCGCAGCGTTAAATCGCGTACAAGGCATGGAGTTTGAAGCAAGCTCCTTCTTAACTGCGGGAACAGAGTATTGTGTCTCAGCGATTGAAAGAGGGTCAAAACCGGCGATAAAAGCGGATGTGTCCAAGACGATGGCCCTCTTTTTCAGAGACTTTCACCTCTGGAGAAGAGAAGTCTACCTTTCAGACGATGGTAAAAGTTGTCTTTGAATCGAACAAAAACAGATTTATATTCAGATTTTGTGACCGTTATGCGTGGATGGCTCGGCTTAATTCTAGTTTTATAATGGCCGTCTATTACAACAACAGCCCTTTTCGGTTTGAGGAGCTCGATGCTTATGGTAGACTTTGCAGGAAAAACTATAGGATGAAACACGCTAAGCGGACAGATCGGCGTCAAAACGAAGGCGTCAACTTCAGGATCGAGAACTGGCCCCCCAGCAGACAGGGAATATCCTGTTGATCCAACTTGGGAAGCGACAACCACGCCGTCAGCTCGACAATCAATCACCGCCGCACCGTTCTTCCATATCCTTGCGTACAAAAGCTTGGCTGGAGCATGGGAAGTGATGAAAACTTCATTCAAAGCGTCGGGCAGCCTTGTATCTCCTATGAACGCCGCCAGCTTCATGCACCGTTCAAGGGTGAATCTTCCTTCCAGACATCGTTCAACAGCGTCTAATCCTTCCTTCGGCGTCACTTCTGCCAGAAAGCCGCGCACTCCCATGTTGATGGCAAGAATGGGGGGTTCAGGCTTGGGAATCAAGAGGCATGTTCTTAAAATGGTGCCGTCGCCTCCTACCGTGATAATCAAATCCGTCTTCATTTTTTCGAGAGGCAAAGCAGCCTCCATTTTTTTGATACGTTCTGCCAACTTTGGCTCAAGGAACACGGAGAGCCCCTTCTCTTCTAAGAGAGCCATCAGTTTCGTTACAAACTTCAATGCCTCTTTACGATCAACACGTGCAACTACGCCCACAGCGTTAAACAGTTCTATTCCTCCAACAGCAACAATAACATTTACTGCTTAAGCCCGATATAAGAAGAATGCAGAAACCGGCTATTTTACGTTAACTAGGTGTTCTGGGAGTGTTAGATATATTTAGGCGATAACTTATTAACCATGAATTGCGTGAAAGTCTGCTGTTGGGGAGAGGCAAGATAAAATGAGCAAACGCATGGAGTTGGGAGCCTTAAGAGTTGGCAGTTACATAATTATCGACGGTGAACCATGCCGCATCATGAACTACACCAAATCAAAGCCAGGGAAACACGGCTCTGCAAAGGCGCGAATTGTTGCTGTAGGCGTTTTTGACGAGGCGAAAAGAACCCTTGTGAAGCCGGTGGGTGCGCAGGTTGAAGTGCCTATTATCGAGAAAAAAGCCGGTCAAGTTATAGCGTTGTTGCCAGCGGCTGTTCAGGTGATGGATCTGGAAACGTACGAAATATTTGAGGCCCCCTTACCCGAAGAGAAAATAAGATCTAAACTCGCTTCCGGCGTCGAGGTTGAGTTCTGGCGAATTTTGGGCACAACAAGAATAATGCGAACGAAAGGTTAGCCTCCTTCTGGTCAAAATTTCCAGTTTCTACAACTACCTTTTAAAACGTTAATCCGCATTCTTGAATCGCTAAAGTGGTCTGTAATTACGGGGTGAGGGATTGAAGCGTGTAAAACAGATGCGGCTGAGGCGGGGATTAACCGTAGGCGAATTGGTTTCTGAGATGAGAGAATGCGGCGTGCTTGGCGCTGGAAAAATTGGTAGGGCAGCCGAACTGGTGGCTGAAATGTTTAGTGACAGAGACTACACGGTGTTCCTAACCATAGCCGGACCGATGGTTCCGGGGGGACTGAGACGAATCGTCAACGATTTAATTGATCAAGAATACGTGAAAGTGGTTGTTACCACCGGAGCTAACATGGTGCACGATATGGTGGAAGCCCTCGGCTACAAACATTTGGTAGGTACCTTCCTTGCTGAAGACAAGAAGCTTAGGGCTAAGGACATTGGGAGAATAGGCGACATTTACATCGAGCAAAAGGCGTTCAGGAGCCTAGAAAAATGGATGTACAAAATACTGGAAAAGATCCCGGAAGAGAAAAGAGAACGCATATCCACAACAGAACTTCTGTTTGAGATAGGTAAACAAATTCAAGACCCAGAATCCATACTCGCCACAGCGGCAAAGAAAGGAGTTCCCATCATAAGTCCAGGCTTCGTAGATTCCATAGCTGGCTTCCACCTCTGGATGTTTGGGCAAGACAAAAAGATGGGAATAGACCCGCTCCTCGACGTGAACAAACTGATGGACAAGGTTTATGAGGCAAAAAAAGCAGGCGTCATCATTCTGGGAGGAGGATGGCCTAAACACTTCGCCCTATTCGCCAACACGTTTCGAGGGGGCGTCGACTGTGCAATTCAAATCACTATGGACAGGCCAGAGCCTGGAGGCCTGAGCGGAGCTACCTTGGAAGAGGCGATCAGTTGGGGAAAAGTAAAGCCTGAGGGAAAAGCTGTGACCGTCATCTGCGACGTGACTATAGCCTTCCCTTTGATAGTCGCCGCTGCTTTAGAAAGTCTTGGAAAGATTCATTAAGAAGTTGAAGGAAGTTTTAGTGAAGCCGATGATGCAAGAAGAGCCG
>Ga0209978_10000138_pt1 | contig 22685 bp, 24 predicted proteins | sample BentaG_FD_182805 | JGI IMG/M metagenome (GOLD analysis project Ga0209978, IMG submission 182805) | Deep subsurface microbial communities from South Atlantic Ocean to uncover new lineages of life (NeLLi) - Benguela_00093 metaG (SPAdes)... | ecosystem: Environmental > Aquatic > Marine > Oceanic >... | reverse complement strand
CTCATGATAGGAATATATATCCATATCATGGAGAGAGATAAAAAAGGAGAGTCAAAGAGAGGCGAAGCCTCTCTTACATACAATTCCCCCTCCCTTTCTAAGGGAGGGGGATAAAGGGGGAGGGTTCTAAAATATTAAAGGGGTGAGGTGGACAAACAATCAATAGGAGGTGAGGAGAAGTGAAGGGGAAATTAAGCCTGCCAATATTTTGGGCGTTAGTAGGCGTGTTTGTTGTCATAGCCAGTGTATTTTCCATTCCAGCATTTAGAGAATTACTCGTGGGTCCTATTTTCCTTATCATCTCCGGGGCTGCCTTCTTTTCATTGGGTGTGGCATTGATAGTCTTAACCGTGAAGGAAAAAGTAGGAGGAATGTCTAAGAAGTTTTTAATACTAACAGGAGCGTCCATCGTGGGACTGCCTGTTTTTGCACTCTTGCACAATGCAATTTACGGTCTGTTCATTCTCTGGTTTGGCGAAGGCTTTTGGGACAGAATGGGTCTAGGAGATGAGCCTTTCTTCTTTTTCATGGCAATCCTGGTATGCCCCATAGGCTTTCTGGTAGGAGTAGTGGGTAGTATAGTGCTCGCCATCAAAAACAAACGGGTCAAGTATTCCAGTTAGAACATTTGAAGGGGGTGAACGCTGAAGATACTGGTCGTTGGTGGTGGGGCCAGGGAGCATACCCTGGTCTGGAAGCTAGCCCAGAGCCCTAAAGTGAAGGAGATTTATGTGGCTCCGGGTAATGCCGGCACGGCTCAAATTGCCCATAACCTGGATATCAGCCCGGGTAATATAGAGGGACTGGCTAAAATAGCCCGGGAAAAGGGTGTTGAGCTGGTGGTTGTCGGGCCGGAGGTACCGCTGGCTGATGGCATTGTTGACCATTTTCAAACTCTAGGCATCCCCATTTTTGGCCCCACCAGGCAAGCCGCCCAGATAGAATCGAGCAAGGCTTTTGCCAAGGAGCTAATGCAGAAATATGGTATCCCCTGCGCCCGGAGCGTTAGCTTTGCTGAATATAGCCCGGCAAAAGAGTATATCAAGCAGCAGACACCGCCCATCGTGGTTAAGGCTGATGGGCTGGCAGCCGGCAAGGGGGTAATTGTCGCTGATTCCATCCCACAAGCCCTGGAGGCTCTGGTCAATATTATGGAGTTGAAAACACTGGGGGCGGCTGGTGACCGGGTGATTATTGAAGAGTGTCTATCAGGAAAAGAGATGAGCTCTTTTGCCTTTACCGATAATAAAACTGTAGTGCCGATGGTGGATGCCTGTGATTATAAAAGGATATATGACGGAGACCGGGGACCTAATACCGGTGGCATGGGCAGCTATAGCCCGCCACAGTTTTATACTCCGGAACTGGCTAAAACGGTGACGGAAACAATTATGGAGCCAGCAGTAAAGGCTATGAACAAAGAAAAAAGACCCTACCGGGGCGTCCTTTATGGTGGGTTGATGATTAGCAATGAAGGGCCAAAGGTGCTAGAATTTAATGCCAGGTTTGGCGACCCGGAGGCCCAGGTTACCCTGCCCCGGCTCAAGACCGACCTGGTAGATATTATGCTGGCGGTGATAAATGGTAACCTTAGCCGGGTGAATGTAGAGTGGAGCGAAGACGCCTGCGTGGGGGTGGTAATGGCATCAGCCGGATACCCCGGCAGCTATAAAACAGGCTTCAGCATCACCGGGTTGGATAATCTGGATAAGGACATCCTGGTATTCCACGCTGGAACAAAGGTAGGGTCGGAGGGACAGGTATTAACTGGTGGAGGACGAGTGCTTACCGTAGTGGCTATGGGTAAGACCATTGCTGAAGCCAGAGAAAAGGTGTATGCTAATATCCCCCGAATTCACTTTGAGGGTTGCCATTACCGTAAAGACATTGCTGACATAAAGGGAAGTCAATAAAGAGATAATGAGAGGCAAAAGACTCAATTTGGGAGGCATAAGTGTACTACTTGCCCTTCTGGTGGTGTCCATCGCCTTTATGGGTGGCTGCACCAGCCAGTCGAGCACGGGGGAACCTTCACCACCGGTGCCACCAATAACGCCGGTAACACCAGGGTATATCCAGATTTATGACCACAAGCTTGGCTATGGTTTTGAGTATCCTGAAAATTGGGAAATGGAGATCCCTGAAGTCATAGATGGGGAAGACACTGAAAGCGTTGTAATGTTTACCAAGCCAGGGACACCAACAACTCTTATCGTGACAGTTAAATTAAGCAATTTGACAAGCTTAGAAGAAGTCAAGGGGGAGATTAAGGAAGGACTCAACAAGCTTGGCATGCCTATCTTAGAAGAGAGAGAAATCGTAGTAAACGGTAGAGAGGGATACGAGGTGATTTACAAACCAATTGCCGCTGTGAAAATAAGGCAGGTTATATTTATCGCCAATGGCAAGAGCTATATGCTAGTATGCTCTACCGCAGAACTCTTGTATGATGAATACGAAGAGACTTTTGACCATGTCATAAATTCGTTTGTCATCGAATAGCAGCGATTTACTAATGTAGTAGTAAGAATGAAGGGGGTGAGGTAGATAATATGCCATTAGTAGCCGTAGTTATGGGTTCAAAATCAGATGCCGAAGCTATGCAGCCAACACTGACTGTGTTAAAGGAGCTTGGTATTGATTACGAGGTCTCCGTAATATCAGCCCACCGTACCCCGGAGAAGGCCCGGCAATATGGGCTGGCGGCGCGGAGTCGGGGGGTTGAGGTAATAATTGCCGCCGCCGGGGGAGCCGCCCATCTGCCCGGGGTTCTGGCTAGCTGGACTACCCTGCCTGTTATCGGTGTGCCCTTAGCTAGCAGTGAATTGAAGGGCGTTGATGCCCTGTATTCTATAGTCCAGATGCCGGCTGGCATACCGGTAGCCAGTGTGGCTATAGGGACTGCCGGGGCTAAGAATGCTGCCTACCTCGCTGCCGAGATTCTGGGCTTAAAGTATGACGAGATACGAAAAGCCTGCGAAAAGTATCGAAACGAGCTGCAAGGAGACAACCAATGATTGAGCGCTATTCCCGGCCGCAAATGAAAAGGGTCTGGTCAGATGAGAATAAGTTTCGTACTTGGCTTGAGGTAGAGATTGCCGTCTGTGAAGCCTGGGCTGATTTAGGTGTCATCCCCAGAGAAACTGTGCCCAAGATAAAGTTAGCCCGGGTGAATCTTAAACGCATGGAAGAGATTCTTAAAGAAACCCACCACGATATGACTGCCTTCCTTGGCTCTGTTTCCGAGAGCCTGGGTGATGAATCGCGTTTTGTTCATCTCGGTCTCACCTCCTCTGATGTAATAGATACCGCCCTCAGCTTGCAGCTAGTTGAGGCAGCCGAGCTAATAACTCAGGATATAAAGGAACTCATTTCGGTATTAGCCGAAAAGGCAATAAAGCATAAATATGTACCAATGATAGGTCGCACCCACGGCGTCCACGCTGAACCGATTTCCTTTGGTTTGAAGCTGGCACTATGGATTGAGGAGATGAATCGCAACAGGCTAAGGCTCAACGAAGCTAAAAGAGCCATAGCTGTAGGTAAGATTTCAGGGGCAGTAGGCACCTATGCTATGCTATCTCCTGAGGTTGAGGAGAAAGCTTGTGCCAGGTTAGGGCTTGCCCCAGCCCCGGTATCAAGCCAGATTTTGCAACGCGACCGCCATGCTCAATTTGTTACTACCCTAGCTATAATTTCCAGCTCGCTGGAGAAGTTCGCTACTGAGATTAGAGGGCTGCAACGAACCGAGACACGAGAAGTAGAAGAACCCTTTGGGGCAAGTCAGACCGGCTCTTCAGCTATGCCACACAAACGGAACCCGGAGCTCTGCGAACGAATCTGTGGCTTATCCCGACTGGTAAGGGGCTATGCTCTAACCTCGATGGAAAACATCGCCCTGTGGCATGAGCGTGACCTCAGTAATTCCGCTCCTGAGCGCATTATCCTGCCTGATTCCTGCCTTTTACTGGATTATTCTCTCGCCCTTTTCACCTCAGTAATGGATGGGTTACAGATTTATCCACAACGGATGAAGCGGAATATGGAGCTTAGCAAAGGCTTGATTTTCTCCCAGCGAGTAATGTTAGCCCTTATAGATAAAGGATTAAGCCGGCAAAAAGCATATGAACTGGTGCAGCGCAGCGCTATGAAGGCATGGAAGGGGAACAAAAACTTCCTCAGCCTGTTAAAGGCTGACTCTGAGGTTACTGCCAGCCTGCCGCCAGGGGAGCTTGAACCACTTTTTGACTATCAATACTACCTGCGCTACATAGATGAGATTTTTCAAAGGCTGGGCTTAACTGAAGCTCAGTGGAAGGAGAAACCCGGTAGAGTTGAGCCTGGCGGGCTAGCTCCGAGAACAATATAACTTGGCTTAAGCATCCGCAGCATCAGCTTATGCTTGGTCTGGTAAACAGATGTCAAGCTTGTCTCGAAAATACACTACTATACTAAAGAATGTCTTGGAGGTCGCCCCTCAGGTCTATCAGCTAACCAGTGGCGGTGTCAATGTAATACTGATTGCCGAGGAAGAGCTGACTCTCGTTGATACTGGACTTCCCGGCAGCTCAGCTCGAATAATGAATTTTATCCACAGCTTAGGGCGTTCAGCGGAGGAAGTCAGTCTTATTATCCTCACTCATAACCATTTTGACCATGCCGGTGCACTGGCTGATTTGAGAAAGCTTACCCGGGCAAAGGTTGCTGCTCACAAAGCTGATATCAATGACACCGAGGGTCAACTACCCTACCCCGGATTGATACGGAGGCTGCTGCGAGTCCCCCCCTTTTCCACCTTACGCTCGGTCTTCTTGCTCAACCCCAGCGAGGTTGATATTCAGTTGGAAGGTGGCGAGATACTTAAGCCACTGGGGGGGCTTGAGGTTGTCCATACCCCGGGACACACCCCGGGCAGCATTAGCCTCTTCTCCCCCCAGAATAAGCTGCTTATTGTTGGTGATGCCCTGAATAAGCGCCGCGGCACCCTTCGGCTCCCGCCCAAAATGGCTAGCACCGACCTAACCCAAGCCATGGACTCGGTGAAAGGGATGGCCCGGTTAGATTTTGATGTCTTATGCTTCGGTCATGGTCGACCATTAACCGGGGATGCCCACGCCAAGCTGCAGGAGTTGATAGGGAAAATCAAGGATTGACAATACCTAATAAAACTGGCTATTATCAATAGGATATAATGCGAGTTATTGCTGGTACAGCCAAGGGGCACCGGCTTAAAGTAGCGAAAGGGACTATTACCCGCCCGGCGACAGATTTAGTAAGGGGGGCGATTTTTTCCATTCTGGAAACTACTACTGACGATTGGGAGCAGGTGCTTGATTTATTCTCCGGTAGTGGAGCTTTGGGTATTGAAGCCTTGAGTCGTGGTGCCGGTTGGGTTGACTTTGTTGAGCGTCAGCCACGATGTTGTGCTATAATTAGGGAGAATTTGGAAAAGACGAAACTGGCAGCACAGGCTCACGTTTATTGCTGCAGCGTAGCTAAGGCTCTTTCCTTTCTTGATAAGGAGTATAGCATTATACTGATGGACCCACCCTACTCTAATCCGTCTATAGGCAGTCTGGTGGAGCGGCTGGCAACCTCTAAACTGGTTGGGGCCAACACAACTTTAGTGGTAACCCACTCCCCTCACCTCCCCCTAAATTCAACCTATGCCTCATTAAATCTTGTTAAAGAGTACCGCCACGGTGATAGTTGCATCGTAGTATATCGAAAGGAGGGCACGGCGTGACCATTGCTATTTACCCGGGTGCCTTTGACCCGATAACCAACGGGCATCTTGATATTGCCACCAGAGCGGCTAAGCTTTTTGAAAAGGTAATCATCGGAGTCTATGATGCCCCGGCCAAGGATGTCCTATTTACAACCGAAGAAAGGGTAGACTTGGTCAGACAATCAATAGCCGACTTGCCCAATGTTGAGGTAGAATTCTTTGCCGGCCTAGCCGTTGACTTTGCCAGGAAAGCAGGAGCACAGACCATAGTGCGTGGGTTGAGGGTAGGTGCTGATTTCGAGCGGGAATTTGAGATGGCACTAATGAACAAGAAGCTGGCTCCTGATTGTGAGCTAGTTTGTCTAATGGCAAATCTGAGATACCAGTTCCTTAGCTCCAGCCTGCTCAAGGAAGTAGCCAGCCTGGAAGGCTACATTGATGACCTTGTCCCTAAACCAGTAGCTGCCGCCCTGAAAAAGAAAGTTCATAATAAGCCGTGAGATTATTCAAGAAAGTTCCCCAAGCAGTAAAGTAAGGAGGTATATTGTATGGCTTACAAAATTACGGATGAGTGTATTAGCTGTGGAGCCTGTGAACCCGAGTGTCAAAACGAGGCAATCACTGAGGGGGAGACAATCTATGTGATTGACCCCGATAAGTGCACCGAGTGTGTCGGTAACTTCGAAGCTCCCAAGTGTGTTGAAATCTGCCCTGTAGATTGCTGCATACTTGACCCAGCCCATGAGGAAAACCGGGAAGCGTTGCTTGAGAAGTGGAAGAGATTACACCCAGGCGAAACTCCTACTGTTACCTAATGTTAATTCAGACTAAGGGTTAATCATTTCGAAGAGTCTTCGACGCTCGTCCGTGGGATATTGGCTACCATTTCGCCCTTGAATAGCCTGACCCATCACCGAAAGAAAGAACGTATTGCATCAAACTCGTCAGGAAGTAGAGCCAGCACTACCGGGAAGCGGTCTAATAATATGACCGCTAGGCTTGAGTCGCTGATAATTTCGGCTACACCCCAAAACCTAGCCCAGGTGGCTAACAGGGCACCACAGAGTAGTGCTCCCAGCACCAGACCAAAAGCAGCGCCACCAAGGCGATTGACCCAGCCCAGCATCACTGCCGAGACAGCCCACTTCAATAGCTTGGCAAGCACGCTGGCAATTATCATTACCCCAATTAGGATAATGGCAAAGGCAACAACTTTAGCCACGTCAGCTTGCGGGATAAAGGGTAATTGCTCGGCAAGGGGAACATAGTAGAGCCCGGCCAGGATTATACCAACTATTAATCCGGCTAGAGATAAGACAGCCTTTATAATCCCAATTCTCAGTCCGAGAAAGGTAGTGATAGCCACCACTACTAAAATAACTATATCAAGCCAGTTCATACAAACTTCCCTATTATGTCACCCGTAGTGTAGAGCGTCAATGGGGTTTAGTCTGGCTGCTCTCATTGCTGGGTATATACCGGAGCCAAGCCCAATAATAATTGAGACCCCGACGGCTACAATCACGTGGAATGGGGACAATGTCGCCTGCAGCGGAAATCCGGCAAGCGTAGCTATAATGGACATGGCAAGGGATAACGCCCAGCCGAAGGCAATGCCGATGCCACCGCCGACCAGGCTAAGCACCGCTGCCTCAAGCAGGAATTGAAGCAGGATATCCCTCCGTTTAGCCCCGACTGCCTTGCGAATACCTATCTCCCTGGTGCGCTCGGTTACCGAGACCAGCATAATATTCATAATACCAATGCTAGCCACCAGCAGGCCGATACTGGCGATAGCTGCCAGAAATATGGATATTATCCCGGTTATATCACTGAAGATTCCTATCATCTGCTCCATGCTGACGATAGTAAAATCATCCTTCTCATCTTCATCAATACGGTGGCGCTTCCTTAGGGTGGTTTCAATATCGGCTTTTACATCATCCATCGCCTCAGGACCGGAAACCATAACCCCGATTGACATAACCGAGTCTTCACCGCTGGGGGTGCGTAGCGTAAACAGCCGGGTCTGGTAGGTGGTTATCGGTACTATCACAATCTCATCCAGGCTAAACCCGAACATGGCACCACCCTTGGATGCCAGGACACCAGTAACGGTAAAACGTTTCCCCTTGAGTTTGATGCTCTGCCCCAGGGGGTCTTCATCACCAAACAGGTCTTCAGTTGTTTTACTCCCCAGAACCACGACCATGTCTCTTGAGGCTACATTCCGCTCCGTAATAAACTGGCCTGAGGCCATCTCATAAGTAAACGCCTCCTGAAATTCGGGGGTAGTGCCTTCTATTACAGAGGTGATAGTTTCACCACCGAAGGTCAACTCAACAAAGTTTTCGTTTGTCGGGGCTACCCCCAGCACCGAGGGGATACGAGCTATCGCCTCAGCATCATCCAGGGTAAGGGTGGGCGTAGCGTAGCCGGGGGCCATTGCCGCCATGCCTGGTGCATCTGGATTGCTGGGCTGCACATAGAGTACATCTGTGCCCAAGTCCTCCAAGGTGGAGGTAACATAATTTTCCATCCCCCTCCCCCCCGCCATGATGGCGATTACGGCGCCGACCCCGATTATGATGCCCAGCATGGTTAGCGAGGAGCGCAACTTATTGGTGAATAGCGAACTTATGGCAATAACAAAGGACTCAATTAACTTCACTGCCAGCCTTGCTAGAGGCTAAGAAATTACACTTAACCGTCTAAACAATCCTTTCATCACTGGTTATCTGTCCATCCAGAAGGTGAATATTGCGCTGGGTTTGAGAGGCTATATCCCTCTCATGAGTAACTATTATCACGGTGATGCCATCCTGGTTGAGCTGACGAAAAATAGAAATAATCTCAGCAGTAGAGACGCTGTCCAGATTGCCGGTAGGTTCATCAGCTAGAATGAGAGACGGGTTATTTACCAGTGCCCTGGCTATGGCTACCCGCTGCTGCTCACCACCCGATAACTCGGTGGGTTTGTGCTTTACCCTTTCACCTAATCCCACCCGCTCTAATGCCTCCATAGCTTGCCTACGCTTATGACGGCCACCACTGTAAACAAGGGGCAGCTCAACATTGGCTAAGGCACTGACACGGGATAAAAGATTGTACTCCTGGAAGACGAAACCGAGTTTCTTATTTCTTATCTCGGCTAGTCGGTTATCGTTAAGTCGGCTGACATCTGCCCCGTCAAAGATGTACCTGCCCGAACTAGGCTTATCCAGACAGCCTATAACATTCATCAGGGTAGACTTGCCCGACCCTGAGGCGCCAATGATAGAAAGCATCTCTCCCCTCTCTATATTAAGGGTTATCCCCTGGAGAGCAGGAACCTCTACCTTACCCATCTGGTAAACCTTGGTTACATTTTCAAGCTCAATCATGCCATTAACCTAGGATACTATTACTGGCCAGGTTTATTACTTAGAAGAAGCCCGGTGTAGTTGGCTTGGGCTTGGCTCGCCTTTCTATCACCACCTCCCCCTCTTTAAGCCCATCCACAATCTCGGTCTGAAAGCCGTCGCTGACGCCGATATCCACACCTCTTTCTTCAATTTGCCCATTGACCATAATCTCAACTATGGGATCACCCTGGCTATCCTGCTTAATAGCCCGGTCAGGCACCAGCAAGACATTGTTTCGTTCAGCGATTACGATGTCAGCGGTGGCACTCATACCAGCTCTCAGACCAATGCCCTCGGCTACATCAAAGTCAATCTTAACATCATACACTATCACACTGCCTTCTTCTTTAGGAGTCAGGCTAATAAAGCTAACCTTGCCTTCAATTGGAAGAGTTGGCAGTGCATCTACCTCAATTATAGCTCTTTGCCCCGGTTTCACCTCAATTACATCTATCTCATCCACCTCAACATTCAATTCCATACTGCTAGGGTCAATTAGATGAGCGACTATCTGGGGTGCCATAGTAGGTGGTGAGATAACATCTCCTTCCTCAGCATATACATCGGCTATTATGCCATCAAACGGGGCGGTAATAGTTGCTTCATCAAGCTGCTTCCGGGTGGTCTCCAGAGACTGCTTGGCTAGCTTCAGAGACTGCTTGTTTAGCTCCAGAGACTGCTCGGCCAGTTCCAGAGACTGCTGGGCTGCCTCTACCTGTAGCCTCTTTATCGCTACCTCCTCTGTGTCAGGGGCAGATAGCATCTCATTTAAACTCACCTCAGCCGCCCTCAGCGTTTCCTCGGCATAGGCTACTTCGTTAGTCCAAACCTTTATATCTTTGGTTGTTGAAGATTGCGCCAGCATCTGTTTAGCATATTCCAGGTAGCTCTGAGCCTCGCTTACTGCTGCCCGTGCTGTGTGAACGTCTGGCCTGGCATATAAATCTTGAGCTTCTTCCAGATTATATTCGGCTGTCTCCAGCGTTACCTGTGCCTCGGTTACAGTTACTTCTGCCTGAATTACGGCTACTTCTGCCCGGGTCTGGGCTACCTGTGCTTCGGTTAAAGCCAGCTCCAGGGAATCAGTCTCCAGCCTGGCGAGCACCTCTCCCTTACTGACCTCGTCACCTTCCTCAATATATATCTTATCTACCCTGCCACCAACGCCAAAGGCTAGCATCACCTCGTTGATAACCTCTAGGTTACCACTGCCGCTAACAGTAACGGTCAAATCACCCCGCACCACCTCAGCCAACTGCTCAGTAGCCTCCTCCTCACTGCCGCCAAATGGATTACAGGATATAGAGCTGACCAAAACGAGACATAGTAGTAAAACAATCGTGATTATCTTGCTTCTCATCTAGGTTCTCTTCCTTTCACGCTTGTTGCTGTTGGTCTCTCGCACTTCTTGCACTATCTTCCCGAAGTTGGTTAACTCCTCACTGACTAAATCCAGCATTTGTTCGACGGCATCGACCTTGAGTAATAGTAATCCCCCTCCATGAGGGGGGCCACAAACCAGGAGGGTATCTCCTGAGTCTATGCCTAGTTCCTTACGGGCATTAGCCGGTATAACCATCTGCCCCCTACGGCTAACAACCGTTGAACCAAAAACCTTGGGTCTATGAAAATTGTCTTTGGCACTCATAATAACTCCTCGCTCTTATTATTCTTAATTATAATACTTTTATGAAAAATATGCAAATGCACTTATTCCTGAATATCATCCCCTCTCCTTAAAAATTGCTTATCAGGGCAAAAGATATCTAAGCAAAAGAGAGCCAATCAATTGAAGTAATATTATGGCTACCAGTGGGGTAAGGTCTAGCATGCCGACTCTGGGGACAATACGGCGCAGGGGTGCCAGAAGGGGCTCGGTAACTTGATATAGAATGCTAACCAGCATATTGGTTGGGCTTGGTGAAAACCAGGACAGGATTGCTCTTAAAAATATAGCCAGGGTGAGCACATCACACAGAAGACTGATAAAGTTAAACAAAAATGTCACTGCTGCTCACTCCCTAATCTCTTGGCTTTATTATGGGCGGCGCTTACCGCTTGGCTGAGCAGACTGGCAAATCCCCCTTTCTCCAGCTTAAGTAGAGCCTCAGCCGTGGTGCCACCGGGGGAAGTAACCATCCTGCGCAGTGCTGAAGGCTCCTTACCTGACCCTTGCATAAGGTGAGCCGAGCCGAGCATTGTCTGTAGCACCAGCTCCTGTGCTACATCGTGGGGAAGACCAATCTGCACCGCAGCCTCAACCAGTGCCTCCACGAAAAGAAAGAAGTAAGCCGGGCCACTGCCACTTACTGCGGTAGCCATATCAATATACTTTTCATCATCAACATAAATTTCCTTGCCTATGGCACTAAGAATAGAACTTGTCCACCCTCTTTGCTGCTTGGTTACCTCGGCAGTAGCCGTCCACACGCTTATGCCTTCACCAATCTGAGCTGGTGTGTTAGGCATAGCCCGAGTTACACGGCTATGCTTTAGTCCCAGGCACAGAGTATTAATACTTGCCCCGGCGATGATGGATAATACCAGTTGAGTTGGCTCAAGCTGCCCACCAAGCTCGGCCATTACCTCAGTTAAATTCTGTGGCTTGATAGCAAGAACCACCACCTCGCCTTTTTCTGCAGCCAGCCGGTTATCACTCGTCACTGCCACGCCGTATTTCTGCTCAAGGTGCTGGCGGCGAATCTCATTAATATCGCTAACCGAGATAGCCTGGGGTGAGCTCAGCCCCTTGTCCAGAATAGCTGACAGCATTGCCTCCCCCATATTCCCACCACCAATAAGCGCTATTTTCACTTTTGTAACCCTATCCCTCGAAGAGTCTTCGACCTTTATCCCCTTCCCCTTCAATAAGGGGAAGGGGAAGAGTTTTTTAAAGAGGGGCTTCGCCCCTCTTAAATTCTCCCTTTTATCTCTCTCTCCTTTTTACCGCACCACCAGATTTACCAGTCTCCCTGGCACATATATCGTATTAATAAGCTCCTTGCCCTCCAGGTAAGGCTTTATCCGCTGACTGTCCAGCGCTTTTTCTTTGGCTTCAGCCTCAGTGATAGATGCCGGGACGGTAATCCGGTCGCGCAACTTGCCATTGACCTGGACTATCAGGGTAATCTCTTCATCCTTGGCCAGCTCCTTATCCCACTGTGGCCAGCTTTGGTTATGAATACTATAGTCATGGCCTGTCTTCTGCCACAACTCCTCGGCCAGATGGGGAGCGGTTGGTGCCAGAAGCAGGAGCAGGGTATCTATGGCTTCTTTCCACGCTGAATCGGTAACGTGACCTGCTTCCTTGGCTCTAGCCAGGTGGTTGGTAAACTCCATAAGGGCCGCTATCATGGTATTAAAGCGCATCTTTTCCAGGTCATTGGTTACCTTCCTGATAGTCTGGTGGACAATACGAGCTAGCTCCCGCTCTGTTTTCTGCCTGACATCAGAGCTAACTTTCTCACCCTCACCATATCCTCCCATCACCAGGCCCCAAACCCGGTTAAGCCAGCGGCTTATACCGCTGATGCTACTATCGTTCCACTCACCACCCTGTTCCCAGGGGCCGAGAAACATGAGATAGGCACGTATTGCATCGGCCCCAAGCTCAACAACATACTCATCTGGCGTAATCACATTGCCCCGCGATTTGCTCATCTTTTGGCGCTCAGCAATAATAATCCCCTGGTTAAATAGTCGAGTAAATGGCTCGTCAAAATCGACCAGCCCCATATCCCTGAGTGCCTTGATGAAGAAGCGGGCATAGAATAGGTGCATCACGGCATGCTCAGCGCCACCGGTATAAAGGTCTACCGGCATCCAGTATTTCACTTTCTCAGGGTCAAAGGCCGCCGTATCATAATGCGGGCTGGCATAGCGCAAAAAATACCACGAGGAGCACATAAAGGTATCCATGGTGTCAGTCTCCCTCTTGGCTGGAGCTGAACACCGTGGACAGGTAGTATTGACAAACTGCTCACAATACTTCAATGGGGATTCACCAGTAGGTTTGAATTCAGCATCCTCGGGTAACAATACCGGCAGGTCTTCCTCGGGCACCGGGACAACGCCGCACTTCTCACAGTAAACCATGGGTATTGGTGCTCCCCAGTATCGCTGACGGGAAATGAGCCAATCGCGAAGTCGATAGGTTAGGGCTCGTCCTCCGTAGCCCTTCTCCTCCAAGAAATCGCAGACAGCCTCTATACCCTGCTGGCCGGGGAGTCCGTTAAACTGCCCCGAGTTCACCATTGTGCCTGGTTCAATATATGCCTCTTCCAGCTCCTCCCCCTGCCATCCGGGCGGGGCTATCACTACTCTAATCGGCAGGTTATACTTCTTAGCAAAAGCAAAGTCACGCTCATCATGCGCTGGCACCCCCATTACCGCCCCGGTGCCATAGCTCAAGAGCACATAATCAGCAATCCAGATAGGCACCTTTTCCCCATTAAGCCTGTTGAGTACATAAGCCCCGGTAAACACTCCATCCTTTTCCCTCTCTGTTGATAGCCGCTCTACCTCAGTCTGCCGTCGTGACCAGGCGATGTAGTCTTCAACCTCGTCCTTTTTATCAGGCGAGGTTAGTTTAGCCACCAGCGGGTGCTCTGGAGCCAGAACCATAAAGGTAACACCGAAGAGAGTATCGGGGCGGGTGGTAAATACCCGAATCTCCTTCTCCTCCACCTCGGGATAGTCAAGAGCGAAGGAAATCTCGGCACCTGCACTCTTACCCACCCAGTTCCTCTGCATTATCTTTATCGGCTCTGGCCAGTCAATGCCGTCATGCTCCATAAGCTCATCGGCATATCTGGTGATGTGGAAGAACCACTGCTCCAGGTCTCGCCGGGTCACCGCTGCCCCGCAGCGCTCACAGAAACCATTCACCACCTGTTCATTAGCCAGCACTGTCTGGCAGCGGGGGCACCAATTAACCGGAGCCTTGCCTCGATAAGCCAGGTCGTGCTCATACAATTTCAAAAAGAACCACTGCGTCCACTTATAATAATCAGGTAGGCAGGTAATCACCTCTCGGTTCCAGTCATAAATAGCGCCTATACTCTTGAGCTGACGGCGTATATTATCTATGTTCTGCATCGTCCAGGTGAAGGGGTGAATGCCGCGGCTGATAGCTGCATTCTCGGCGGGAAGCCCAAAGGCGTCAAAGCCCATTGGGTGAAGCACATTGTAACCCTGCATCCGTTTAAACCTGGCTTGCACATCTGAGGGAGCCATGGCATACCAGTGCCCGATGTGGAGGTCGCCCGAGGTATAGGCAAACATGGTCAGGGCGTAGTATTTGGGTTTAGGGCTGTCCTCGGTAACTTCATACAGCCTGTCCTCAGCCCATTTCTGCTGCCACTTTTTTTCGATTTCTTGGGGGTTGTATTTAACTACCATTTGCCTTTCCTATCTAAATAAAAGCTCTCCACTCCAAAATACTAGCCATTAGAGCCACAACCTGCACAGAGAACAGGTGCCACCGCGGCGGAGATACCATCTTTGACGCTTCGTTCAACACTCTGGTCTATATTGTGCAGTTTGGGAAATTGGTTCTTGAGGAGAACGACCATACCTCTTGCTGGCCCAAATAGTCTGCACAATCAGGGAAATATGCTGATAGCATCGTTATCAACGATTGTCGTAAAATGCCGGTTTATTATCAACTTTCCCAGCTCCTTGGCCCTCTCATTGCTCATGTCCAGGCTGCTGAATGCCAGAACGGGAAGGTATGCGTAGATGACGGTCCCCATTAAATAGTCTTCCCAGCACTCATCGAAGGAGTACCCGGACACGCCCTTTTCCAATAATCGCTGGTGGTAAAGCTTAATTATGTCTTTTTCTATTTTCCGTCTTAAATCTACGGTTACGCTACCACCCAGAAAATAGGATAAGTCAATAACACCCCTGTATTTGCTTGCTGTCCCCCAATCGAATACAATGATGGGGTTCTCCTTATTTTCAAAATCAAAAAACAGGTTGTCCACACGAAAATCAAAATGGGTAATGGTCAGTTTATCGGTGGCTGCATACTCAATAAGCGACGCGTAGCGCTCGTGGAGCTTTTGCCCTACCTCCAGGCCGCCCTCAGGCAGGGCTTCTGTGAACATCTCTGACTTTATGGAAAAATCCCAGCCACCCCGATAGGTATCAATCAAGGCCATCGCTTCCGGACTTCCTGGTCCCGACATCCAAGTCAATGATTTAAGCTCTTCAGTATCCCACCAGTGTGCGTGGAAATCCGCCACCATTAATGCCACCTGTTTCGTCAGCTCGTAGTCCAGACCTTTAATCTGGTCTATCTGCGTGTAATGCGCACAGTCTTCCAGAAAGAGGGCAAATCTGTTCGATTCTAAATCCATGTCACAGTAAATAAGACCGGGTGTCCGTATCGGGCTTTGCTTGGCTACCTCCGAATAGAATCTTATCTCTCTCTCGTAGAGGCGAAACAGCATGGCAACTGCGTTGGCTGATTCGAAGGAGACCGGGAATTTGGCAATTATGGTCTTCGGCAGATGGGGCGCCTCTCTATCATACCTCGGGGTAATCCTGGCCATGTCGCTGACAAACCCCTCACCCATACCCATAGGCTGATACGTTATCGATTCAATATTAACATCCTTCAGGTATCCGGACCCATGTAGCACCTCGTTTAGCCAATCCGAAGTAATTTCCTTTAAACTCGCCGGTATCATAAAACAAACCTCTTTTCGTCATTTAATAAGTTGATAAGAATTCGCCTTTTCTGGGAGGAAGTATAGGGAAAATCCAATCGTGTGTCAATAATGATTACTCGAATGGCGTCTTGGTCAAATATCTACAAATTCAAGAAAATGAGAGTTGTGAGCTTATGGAACGCTTTATCCGGACTCCATATAGCGGCTAGAGCGGGTGGTTCGGAATCCGTCTTGGCTGGTGGAGCTGGGGGGATTCGAACCCCCTACCTTTTGACTGCCAGTCAAACGCTCTCCCGATTGAGCTACAGCCCCATTAGCTTTCCTTACCTGCAATCTAATTTAGCAGAGAATAACGGAGAAGGCAAATCTGGCTAAAGCTGGGTCCCTTCAATCTTTCTTTGATAAACGGCTTCGGCCACGAGCAGTTGCCTAATTACCATCAGATGCGTTACAATTGCGTTACAATACTAGATTAGCCGAATGGCGGCTTTCTCTTCAGTGCGTAATCCCAGTGGTTTCTACGAAATTAAACAGGCTAAAGATGGAGGAAGGCTGAGAGAAGGGGTATGAAGATTTGTCTCCTATCTTACCGAGGAAACCCCTATTGTGGGGGGCAGGGTATCTATATTTATTATCTTGCCCGAGCACTACGTAATCTAGGTCACGAAGTCCAGGTGATGTCAGGTCCTCCCTATCCAGAGGTTGCCGAGGGTATAAAGTTGCACCAGCTTGAAAGCCTGAATCTTTATGAATCAGAGAATTCGCTCCTGGCAGATTTCCTTCGAATACACAACCCTATTGATTTCTACGAATTCATAGCAGTGGGTCTGGGAACATTCCCCGAACCTTTTACCTTCAGCCTCCGAGCTTATCGCAAAATACGGCAGCTTTTACCATACCACAAGTTTGATATTATTCATGATAACCAATGTTTGGGTTACGGTTTACTTTTAATGAAGCGCCTGAAGGTCCCGGTTGTCGCCACTATTCATCATCCCATTCCTGTTGACAGAGACCTGGAGGTTGCTCAAGCCAGGAACCTGCGGCAGAAGTTCAGCCTGCAGAGATGGTATTCTTTTTGCTTCATGCAAGGTCTGGTATCCAGGCGAATGGAGCGGGTGATAACTGTGTCGCAAAGTTCGGCGAATGCTATCGAGCGCACTCACAAAGTTCCCCGGAGCCGGTTAAGAGTGGTATATAACGGCATTGATATTGACCTCTTTAAGAGAGATGGCGGTGTGATTAAGGAGCCAAATAGCCTTATCCTGGTAAACAGTGGAGAGCAGTCGATAAAGGGCGTCCCATATCTGTTGAAGGCGCTCCATCTATTGAGAGACAGGACAGAGGTCAAACTGACTGTTGTCGGTAGCCCTAACCCGGATGGTCAATATCTAAAGCTGGTAGAGGAGTATGGGCTCGGAGATATAGTTACCTTCACCGGCAGAGTAACTATGGAAGAACTGGTCAAACATTATTTAGCCTCAGAGATATGTGTTGTCCCTTCCCTCTACGAAGGCTTTGGCTTTCCGGCTGCCGAAGCAATGTCCTGTCATCTCCCCGTTATTACCACCAGGGCAGGGGCACTACCTGAGGTAGTGGGGCAGGATGGAGATACCGGAATCATTGTGCCACCGGCTGACCCTGATGCTTTGGCGGCGGCAGTTAAGCGCTTGCTGGGCGATGAGTCTCTGCGCAGGAAGATGGGAGAAGCCGGGAGAAAAAGAGTGGAGGGAAACTTCACCTGGGAGCAAGCTGCCAAGAGGGTCGTAGAAGTATATGAGGAGGTATTGTGAGTGCTTACCATCGACTATAGCCTCCTGGGGATTAAGGATGGTGAGCGAGTTCTGGATGTTGGTTGCGGGGAGGGCAGACACAGCTGGGAAGCCTGCAAGACAGCTAATTGCCTGGTCTATGCCCTGGATATTGAAGTAGGGGGGCTCGACAAGGCAAGGTATATGTTTCAAGATATGGATAAGCGGGGGGAATCCAGGGGGAGATGGATTTTAATCAAGGGAGATACAATGAGCCTCCCTTTTAAAGATGCTACCTTCGATAAAATCATTTGTTCAGAGGTGTTGGAGCATATCCCTGATGACCAGCAAAGTATAAGAGAGCTGGTGAGAGTACTTAAAGACGATGGCATAATCGCTATTAGTGTGCCTACTTATCTCCCCGAAGCTATTTGCTGGAAGCTATCCAGGGATTATCATGACCAGCCGGGGGGTCATATCAGAATATATAAAACCAGTGAACTTGTTGCTCCACTACGCCAAAATAATCTCCACCTCTATGCCACTCGTCACAAGCATGCGCTTCATTCCATTTATTGGATACTTCGCTGCCTCTTTGGAGTGAACAAAGAAAAGGCTCTAATCCCCTCCCTTTATTACAAATTCTTGGTATGGGACATAAAAACTAAGAGCAAACCCATCCGCCTGCTCGAGGATTTTCTTAACCACTTCTTCCCTAAAAGCATGGTCTTTTATGCCGGTAGGAGCCAGAAGTAGAGCCATGAACCTTAGGCCGAAGCCAATGCCGCCTGATATTCAAGAACTGGTCCAGCAGCAGGCGGGCTTTATTACCCAGACTCAACTTCCTTCCGGAGCCATACCCTGGTATCAGGACGGCATCACCGACCCCTGGGACCATGTAGAGTGCGCCATAGCTTTAGATTTAGCTGGCCGATTTGACGAGGCTGCCAGGGCTTACCGGTGGCTGCGTGATGTTCAAAATCCTGATGGTAGCTGGTGGTCTAGTTATTTGAATGACCAGCCCCAGGACTTAACCAGAGATACTAACCACAGCTCTTACCTGGCAGTCGGGCTGTGGTATCACTATTTAGCCACCGGGGACGTGGACTTCATTGGTCAGATGTGGCCTACGGTTGAGAAAGGTATGGCCTTCGCTCTGGAGCTACAGCAGCCGACCGGTGAGATTTACTGGTCTCGCGATACCAAGAATGTAGCCTACCCGGTAGCTCTACTAGCTGCATCAAGCTGCATCTGGCACAGTATCGGGTGCGGGTTAAGCATTGCCAGAGTACTGGGCTTGAATAAACCTGAATGGGGTGCAGCTAGCCGGAGACTGGCCAGAGCAATAAATGAACGCCCCGGGCTTTTCGATGACTCTTTAGATAACAAGTATAATTATGCCATGAGCTGGTATTACCCGGTCCTGGCTGGGATAATCCAGGGGAGAAGGGCAAAGGAGCGTATCCTGGGCCAGTGGGCGGACTTCGTTATTGATGATTGGGGATGCAAGTGCGCTGTGGAAGCACCGTGGTGGGTAACAGTGGCTGAGACCTGCGAATTGGTTCTGGTGCTAACCCGTATCGGCGAACACGATAGAGCCAGGCGGCTACTAGACCGGATATTTAAACTCCAGGACTCCGATGGGCGCTTTTGGACTGGCATGAAGATACCGGAAGAGCAAATCTGGCCTTCTGGGCAAAAGCCTACCTGGGTATCGGCGGCAGTAATAATGGCGGTAACGGCTCAATTCAAGACTGAAGATGCGGCTGGCATCAAATTTTTGTGAGCAGGCTAATGATTAGTTTCAAAAGAATTTTCAGGAAAATTCTGGCGCTAAAAGTCCCCCCTGATGAGTTTGTCGGCTACGAAAGCTTGATAGCCTTTATCCGGGAACGGGCATTGCCAGCATTAGAGGGAGACATAGTTGAAATTGGTGCCTATATGGGTGGGGGCACCGTCAAATTGGCGAAATTGGCTAAGAAATATGGTAAGAAAGTATATGTTATTGACATTTTCGAGCCCAGCCTTGACCAAACGGTGAGCAAAAGCGGCGTCACGGCGTGTGAGGTTTACCAGGCATTTCTCGGAGGTCGCTCGATGTTTGAAGTTTACCAGGAGGCAACCCGGGGTTTTGACAATGTCATAACCATCAGGCAGGATTCTAGAAAAGTCAAATTTGGCAAAGAGCAAAAATTTATCTTTGGGTTTATTGATGGCTGTCACCAGCGAGCCTATGTAGAGAATGATTTCCATCTTATCTGGCCCAATCTTGTCTCAGGGGGCGTCCTCGGTGTCCACGATTATAAATATGACGACTGGTCAGAGGTTACCGAGGCGGTCGATGGCTTACTGGCTGAGCACAAAAATGAGATAAGCGAAACGCATGAAATAAAGGGAATCTACGATATTTTATCTATTCTTTTAATCAAGAAGTAGACAAGGAGGGAAATGGGGACTCTTTTAATCAATACCCCCTATCTGGCTTCAGAATTTCCCCAAATACCTATGGGATTGGCTTATATCGCCGGTGTGTTGGAAAAGGAAGGAATTGAAGTCCAGGTTCGTGATTTCCTTGTTGAGGAGTATTGCCAAAAGAAGTTAGCCAGGAAAATTGCCGATTTCTCTCCCGAGATTGTTGGTGCCACCTCAGTAACCATGAATTATCCTATCGCCTCGCAGATTCTTAAAGACACGAAAGAAATTGATGGGAACATTATTACGGTCATTGGTGGTCCCCATGTTTCTTTTACGGTTGAAGAAACACTGGGGGAGTCCCCGTGGATAGATGTAGTGGTTAGAGGCGAGGGGGAATACACGATGCTTGAGCTAGCCAGAGGGAAAGCGTTAAAAGAAATTAACGGAATTGCCTATAGACAAAATGATACCATTATTCAGACCCCGCCCCGCCAATGGATTGAAGACCTAGATAAACTTCCCTTCCCGGCAAGGCATCTTTTCCCCCTGTCAAAATATTTTGCTATAAACTCAAAAGGTGGGATATTGACCAGTAGGGGCTGTCCCTTTAACTGCATTTTTTGTGTTGGTCATAGGATGGTGGGGAGGAAAGTAAGATTTCGCCGTCCAAAACTTGTTATTGATGAAATTGAGAACACCCTCAGCCAGGGATTTGGGGGGATAAACATAGTTGATGACCTTTTTACTCTCAATCATAAGCATGTCTATGCCACCTGCGATGAGATTAAATCACGCCACCTCAAATTCAACTGGGCTTGTTTCTCTCGGGTTGATACAGTAAACCCGGAATTACTGGCTCAAATGAAGGAAGCTGGCTGTGACTTCCTCTGCTACGGTGTGGAAAGTGCCGACCAGCACATACTGGACACAATAAAGAAAAAGATCACGCCTCAGCAGGTAAGGGAAGCAGTAAGGCTGGCAAAGGAAGTTGGCATTGAAGTTCTGGCCTCTTTCATACTGGGACTGCCCGGAGAGACGGAAGAAACATTGACCGCGACTCTAAATTTTGCCGAGGAACTACAAACGCCTTGCGCCCTTCATGTTTTAGCGCTGTTCCCCGGGACCGAGCTATGGAACAGAGCTAAGGAGTTTGGCATAAGGATACTGACCGATGATTGGTCAAGATACAACGCCAACGAAGCCATAACTGAAACGGAAGGTGTAACTCAGGAAAGGCTTAACCAGGTAATGAAGGAGTATTACGATGCCTCACCACCCTCTGCGTAACCGGCGGCTACGACAGACTCTTGGGACTGCATTTCAATACAATAACATTACTGAACGAAGGCAGATGGCAGGCCAGTTTATCCAGGGCGCTTAAGATAGCCAGCGAAACCCTTTCCGGCAGCTTATCCAGCAGTGAGCTCCAGCCAGGCAGTCCAAACAGCAACGATGTCCCGGTGGACTGCTCTATTTTGAGGTGAGGTTCCACCAGGCGTTTCAAGACTGTATAATCGAACTTCAGGGTGTGGTCAGCCGGTATCTGCCAGACATTCTGCCGTTTTGCCTTACCCTTAAGAAGGCTTTTCTCCAGGGCGAAGAGCCATCTTCCCAGCCTGAAACCAAGGCTTTCAAAGTTAGCAATGGCAATTATTGCCTTCCCCTGGGGCTTCAGCACTCTGGCCATTTCCTCTATAGCTTTGGCCGGGTCGAGGAAGTGGTCGAGGGCTCCCTTGCACACCACCCTGTCAAAAGAGTCGGTCTTAAACGGCAGGTATTCACCGGCTCCTTGAGTAAGGCTGACCTCCATGCCATTCTCAGCAATGTATTCTCTGGCATGGTTGAGCATCTTGCTTGAAGGCTCAAGCCCCGAGCACCTCCCTCCCCTCTTAGCCAGCTCTATAGCATCAATAGCTCGGCCGCAGCCGATATCTAACACCAGCTCCCTGCCATTCACCTCCACTTTCCCCAGGGTAACTTCATTCATCCTGTGGAATAGAAAAGCCACATCCGGGTAGACTTTTGAGGGAAGCACATGCCCGTCATCCCACTCCAGGTCAGCTTTGTTTACATCACTTGGTAATTTCTGCATAAAATTGCCAGCAATCTAATTTAGCAGAAAGTGAGGGGGGGAGGCAAGTCTGGCTAAAGCTGGACGTAGCCCTCTGGATATTGACAAATCAGGAATATGGTATTACGCTTGGAGTGCGTAACCTAACATCTGATACCCACATAGGAATAGTACCCTATGGAGGTAGAAGTAATAAACAAGGGCACTGGAACTGCTAGGTAATACGGCGGTGGCTGGTGCCCCTTATTATTTGAGCCGGGGAATTATGAAATTGGGCAACAAAGGAGGTAGAAATGAATAAACGGATAGCCATTCCCGTTATTGCCGTTCTAGTGATTGTGCTTATTGTTGGTGGCTATTTTTTGTGGCAACAGACCAGTAAGCTAACAGATGAGCTGACAGAAGCTGAATCCGAGATAGCTACTTTGGAAGGTAATGTTGCGACCCTGGAAACAAAACTGGCAGACTCGGAGGCGGAAGTCTCAACTTTGGAAGCTGCCCTTTCTGCTGCGCAGAGTCGAATCTCATCCTTGCAGAGCGACCTGACCACGGCGGAAAGTGAGAGGGATTCACTCAAGCAGGAGGCTGACTCACTTAGACTAAGAGTGTCTTCGCTCAGCGAAGAAGTAGCCATGCTCA
>Ga0209978_10000137_pt1 | contig 22764 bp, 22 predicted proteins | sample BentaG_FD_182805 | JGI IMG/M metagenome (GOLD analysis project Ga0209978, IMG submission 182805) | Deep subsurface microbial communities from South Atlantic Ocean to uncover new lineages of life (NeLLi) - Benguela_00093 metaG (SPAdes)... | ecosystem: Environmental > Aquatic > Marine > Oceanic >... | reverse complement strand
GACAGGATGAAGCCAAGCTGGTTAAGAAGATACATAAGCTTGCCATCTGCAATGGTCGGTATGGCTACCGTCGGATTGCCGTGTTACTGAGGCGAGAGGGCTGGAAGGTGAACAGGAAAAGGGTGCAAGCTAAGGAAATGTCAAGAGCAGCAGAATGTATTGTCTTCGCTAATCACAAGGGTGGCACAGGGAAAACCACTTCTTGCCTGAGCATCGGTGGCTACTTGGCGAAAAGCGTCAGCAAGGTACTGGTGGTAGATTTTGACCCTCAAGCCAATGCCACGTCAGGTTTGGGTATTGATACGATGACACTGAAATACTCCATGTACGATGCGGTTTTAGACCAGTGTGACGGCTATGAGGGTGTGCCGATCACCGAGGTGATACTGGAGACTGATGTAGAGAACCTCCACGTTGCACCATCGGAATTGGATTTAGCTGTGGCGGAGGTCTTGGTACAGGATACCAGGAATAGGTCTGGTATCTTACACCGAGTTCTGGAAAAAGTAAGGCCTTTATATAATTACATACTGATTGATTTGCCGCCCGGCTCGGGTCTGTTGACGATTAACGGTCTGTGTGCGTCTGACCAGGTGGTAGTGCCAGTCGACCCAAGTATCTTCTCTCTGGAAGCCCTAGACAATCTTAAAGCATCTTTCCGTGATATCAAGTGGATGGAGGAGCAACTCATGGCTGAGGAGAATATGGCAAGTGAAACGAGTTCACCTTCACATTGCCATTGGAATATCAAAGAGGAAAACATAATGAGGTTGAAAAGAAGTGAATGAAATGACTTTTGCAAAAGCTCAAAGAATGTTTATAGCTATTGCAATTATTGCTGTAATTGGAATTTCGGTTGGCGGGTGTCAAGAACAGCCGGGAAAATATACCGGGCCTGTTGAGAAGATTAGTATTGGTGCTACAACCCAAGAACTTTCAACTCTTATTTGGATAGCTGAGGAAAAAGGTTATTTTGAAGAAAATGGTCTTGATGCCACAGTAGAAGCATATGATACCGGCATAGAAACAAAGAATGCTCTTTTAGCAGGTGAAGTTGATGTGGCTGATACTGTTGATTTTGTGATATCAGGTCTCGCTTTAGAGGGGGTTAATATTAAAGTGTTGGCATCAATCGATACAGCTATTATTGATTATATCATTGCACGAAAAGATAGGGGAATTTCTAGTTTGAGTGATTTGAAGGGTAAAAAGATAGGGATAAAACGAGGAAGTTCAGCAGAATATTATCTCGGAAGGACTCTCATATTTAACGGCTTATCACTTGAAGACGTTAAACTCGTTGCATTACACCCCCCTGATATGCCAGAAGCTATTATGCAGAAAATACCAACTTAAAAAGTGGACCAATTAATGGGGGTAGGTCAAACATTACACCAATAAAGTTGACACGTGGCATCGTCTGGGCTACAATTATGACAGGTGGCACTTCTGCAAAGGTCGGGTAACGGCTAATTGGGAGCCTACAGGAATAGAAGTTCATGAAGGCTGAACAGCTATCTGTCGCACAAGGCTCTGTTGAAGGTTTCCCCAAAAGACTTCTTATGCCTGTTGTCAAGCGGAGTGCGCCAGGACCATTGGCTATTCGGCCAACACATATGGTTTTAACAAGGTGAGGTGCCAGGAAGACGCTAGTGATAGGAAGGTGAAGGAAGAATGCACCGCACTCGTGTTCTTATTGTGGATGATGAGCTGGCGATAATAAAATTCCTGAAAGCCAACCTGGACGCTAGGGGTTTCGAGACGCTAGCAGCTACGGACGGTGCCGAAGCCCTCCAGACCATTGAAAGGGAGCTACCTGACCTGGTAATTCTGGATATAATGCTGCCTAACATAGATGGCTTTGAGGTTTGCCGTCGGCTTCGTGAGTGGTCACAAATCCCAATAATGATTCTCAGTGGCCGGAGTGGTGCGGAGGAAAAAGTGAAGTGCCTAAATCTTGGTGCTGATGACTATGTTACTAAGCCGTTTGATATGGATGAACTAGTAGCTCGGATCAGCGCAGTGCTTCGCCGCAGTCAGGCGGTTGGCGCCATAGCCACCCGGCCTTCGTTTACCTGCGGCGACCTCAATGTTAACTTTATTGAAAGATGTGTAACCGTTGCCGACAATGAGGTCAAATTGACGCCAGTGGAATATAGTCTCTTGCAAGAATTCGTGCTTAATGCGGGAAAGGTTCTTACTCACACCTATCTTTTGAATAGGCTCTGGGGTTCCGAGTACAGAGGGGAGACACACTATTTACGTGTCTTCGTGAGTCGTCTGCGAGCTAAGCTCGGGCTTGACCGAATAGATGCCAGCTATATTGTTACCGTACCCGGCGTGGGCTACAAGTTTGACAGAAGGGCGTCTAGCCGCGTCTGAACACCTGTCCCCCTACCCACCTCGCTATCCTTACAGCGAGAAGGGGATAACGGGGAGAGGTTAACAGACAATCTCAGACTACTGTCGTATGTAAGCGCGACCTGTGTCACAGGTGGCGCTCATGCATTTCTGATTATACCCTGATGTTTCCCTTATCCTGATTTTATGAGTTTTTGATTAAAGTCGTGTTATTCTATTTTTGCGACTCGTTATGGCCATGGGATGTTTCCGTCACTCTAGGCTTTAGCCTTGATGTTTCGGTCACTCCCCCAGTCTCGCTTAGATCCTTATAAAGGACAATACCCCAGCCGACAGAAATCGAAAGGAGGAGGAAAGAACAAATGGATAACAGGAAAATACTCATCGCTGATGACGAGGCGTATATCAGATTACTGGTGAAGAGTGCCCTGGGCACAGACTATACCGTTCTCGCAGCAAGCGATGGTGAGGAAGCAATAAACGTAGCTCGTAGCCAAAAACCTGACATCCTCCTGATGGATATCATGATGCCCAGGCTGGATGGGATAGGAGCTTGCTACATCCTGAAGTCTGATATTAGTACCAGGGCAATACCAATTATCATGGTCAGCATTAGGAGTGATCAGCTCGACCAGGACTACAGTAAAGACATGGGTGCCGACGACTATATAACCAAACCCTTCAGCATCCAGGCTCTGCTGGATAAGGTTAAACAGTATGAGCTAGCCACATGCCCAACCGCATCCTGAGTAGATTCAGACTAAGAAAAGGTCTCAGCGCGTGGGAGACCCGTAGAAACCGGGTTCCTGCCATTATTTTGGCAGTTGGCAGAGAGAAGGCAACAAAAACTATTTTGGAGAGGTCAACTTTGGACAACTATTTCAATCTCAACAGTTACTCGAAAATGTTTACGAAATATTTATATCTTCGGCCTAATTGTTTATGCCTTATCTACATGTCATGTGTGACAATCACTAATGTCATTAATTCGTGAGGGACTATATAACTAGCGAAATTGAGACGTCTCAAGAGGCTTCAAGATATGGCAATAAGAATCAATGATCAGACTTATTATAGAACCTCAGAGGCTTGTCAGAGGGCTGGCATAAGCAGAGCTACTCTGTTCCGCTGGCTTAGGGCAGGTATCATCGAGGACGTAATGCGTAGAGACAGAAAAGATTGGAGGCTATTCACCGAGGACGATATAAACCGAATCAAATCTGAAGCTACCAGGGTCAGTAGGGGAAGGAAACTTCTTGAAGAAACAAGAAAAGGGGCAAGCTAAGAAAATGGAAAAAGCAGCCGAATGTATTGTCTTCGCTAATCACAAGGGTGGCACAGGCAAAACCACTTCTTGCCTGAGCATCGGTGGCTACTTGGCGAAAAGCGGCAGTAAGGTGCTGGTGGTAGATTTTGACCCTCAAGCCAATGCGACATCAGGTTTGGGTATTGACACATTAACACTGAAATACTCTATGTACGATGCGGTTTTAGACCAGTGTGACGGCTATGATGGTGTGCCGATAACCCAGGTGATACTGAAGACTGATGTAGAGAACCTTCACGTGGCACCCTCAGAATTGGATTTAGCTGTGGCGGAGGTCCTGGCACAGCATACCAGAAATAGGGTCGGTATCTTGAACCGAGTTCTGGAAAAGGTAAGACACTTATATGATTACATACTGATTGATTTGCCGCCTGGCTCGGGTCTGTTGACGATTAACGGCCTATGCGCATCTGATCAGGTGGTAGTGCCAGTCGACCCGAGTATCTTCTCTCTGGAAGCCCTAGACAATCTTAAAGCATCTTTCCGTGATATCAAGCGGATGGCTGGGCACCCTGTCAATCGAATCACGGCGGTATTGATTAGATATGCCAAACCCGATGTATTCTCAAGAATACTTCGCAGGCGTAATCCATCACAAGAGATTGAGGCGAGACTGAGGACAATGTTCGACACAGTGTTTATTGTCCCGGATTCGGTAAAAATCTACGAGACACAGCGACAGGGAGTGCCCATATCGCACTATGCTCCCGGGAGCCGAGTTGGGAGGGCCTATGCAGAAATCACCAAGAGTATAAGTACCAATACTGAACAGAAACCAGATTCAAAATAAATTTGATAAAGGGGGAATACAAAATGGCTGAGAAAACGAAGGAACGTAAGCCAGGGCGCTCGGTCTTTTTTGAAGACCAGGAGGTAGAAGAACAACAGAAAGGAGATAATGTGGTGGAAATCGAAAAGGATGCCATCCATCCGGGTACTGATGGCAACGCCCGACTGGGATTATTACTGGAGGCACTTAGGGCTTTCAAACAAGGAGACTTTTCAGTCCGACTGCCGACAGTAAAGAATGGTGTGATGGGCGAAATAGCGGAGGTGTTCAATGATGTCATCAGCTTGAACGAAAGCATGGCAAACGAGATTGGCCGGGTTAGCCGGGTCGTTGGTGAAGAAGGAGAGATGACAGAGCGTGCTTCACCGGGAGCAGTCAGCGGTATGTGGGCAGGTCAGATTGATTCAATTAACGCACTCATCAATAATCTGGCGCAACCTACGGCTGAAGTCGCCCGCGTCATCACTGCTGTCGCCGAAGGTGACCTCACGCAGAAGATGCAACTCGAGGTTGGAGGAGTTGCTGTAAAGGGTGAGTTCTTACGAATAGCAACAACTGCTAATACCATGGTCGACCAGCTCAATGTCTTTGCTGCTGAGGTGACCAGGGTAGCCCGAGAGGTTGGTACTGAAGGCCAGCTTGGCGGACAGGCTGAGGTACCCGGTGTGGCTGGTGCCTGGCAGGAGCTGACGGCTAACGTGAACATCCTGGCCGATAATTTGACCAGCCAGATAAGGGATATTGCCAATGTAACCACCGCCGTGGCCAAGGGTGACCTCTCCCAGAAGATTACCGTTGAGGTCAAGGGCGAGATACTGGAGCTGAAGAACACCATCAACACCATGGTTGACCAGCTCAATAGCTTTGCCGCTGAAGTAACCAGGATAGCCCGAGAGGTGGGTACTGATGGTATGCTCGGCGGTCAGGCTGAGGTACCCGGTGTGGCTGGTGCCTGGCAGGAGCTGATGGCTAACGTCAACACCCTGGCCGGCAATCTGACCAGCCAGGTAAGGAATATCGCCAATGTGACCACCGCCGTGGCTCAGGGTGACCTCTCCCAGAAGATTACCGTTGAGGTTAAAGGCGAGATTCTGGAGCTTAAGAACACCATCAATACCATGGTTGACCAGCTCAATAGCTTTGCTGCTGAAGTAACCAGGGTAGCCCGAGAGGTGGGCACTGAGGGTATGCTTGGCGGTCAGGCTGAGGTACCCGGTGTGGCTGGTGCCTGGCAGGAGCTGACGTCTAACGTCAACGTTCTAGCCGCTAATCTAACCTCACAGATAAGGGATATTGCCAATGTGACCACCGCCGTGGCCAAGGGTGACCTCTCCCAGAAGATAACCGTTGAGGTCAGAGGCGAGATTCTGGAGCTGAAGAACACCATCAACACCATGGTAGACCAGCTCAATAGCTTCGCCGCTGAAGTAACCAGGGTCGCCCGAGAGGTCGGCACTGATGGTATGCTTGGCGGACAGGCTGAGGTAAAAGGTGTGGCCGGTGCCTGGCAGGAGCTAACGTCTAACGTCAACATCCTGGCAGCCAACCTGACCAATCAGATTAGGAATATCGCTGAGGTAACCACAGCGGTAGCTCAGGGTGACCTCTCCCAGAAGATAACCGTTGATGTCAGGGGCGAGGTCTTGGAGCTTAAGAACACCATAAACACTATGGTAGACCAGCTCAATGTCTTTGCTGCTGAAGTAACCAGGGTAGCCCGAGAGGTCGGCACCGAGGGTATGCTTGGCGGACAGGCTGAGATACCCGGTGTCGCCGGTGCCTGGCAGGAGCTGACGTCTAACGTGAACGTACTGGCAGCCAATCTGACCAATCAGATAAGGAATATCGCCGAGGTAACCACAGCGGTAGCTCAAGGCGACCTGTCACGGAAGATTACGGTTGAGGTTAAAGGCGAGATTCTGGAGCTGAAGAACACCATAAACACTATGGTAGACCAGCTCAATGTCTTTGCTGCTGAAGTAACCCGTGTCGCCCGAGAGGTGGGCACCGAGGGTATGCTTGGCGGACAGGCTGAGATACCCGGTGTGGCCGGTGCCTGGCAGGAGCTGACGTCTAACGTGAACACCCTGGCCGGCAATCTAACCTCCCAGGTAAGGGATATTGCCAACGTGACCACCGCCGTGGCCAAGGGTGACCTGTCCCAGAAGATTACGGTTGAGGTCAAGGGCGAGATTCTGGAGCTGAAGAACACCATAAACGGAATGGTGGATAATCTTAATGCGCTTATCGGCGATATTAACAGCGTAATGACCATGGTAGGCGAAGGAAATCTAACCAGATTGATTGAAGCTGAATCGTCTGGTGAATTTGCCTCTATGGTCAACGGCATCAATGGCACAGTAGAGAGTCTGCGTGGCATTGTATCCGAGCTCACCGAGGCGGGGACCAATATCGCAGCCATCTCACAGAATATGCTGAGTGCCGGACAGGAGATGAATGCCATGGTTACGCAGCTGTCATCGTCGGTGGGGCAAATCGCCGAAGGTGCTAAGTCTCAGGCACAACAGATAACCGAGGCGTCCAGAGAAAGTGAAGGAGTCGGGGAGACTGCTTCCAATACTGCAACTCGTGCCGATAACATGAGACAAATGTCGGAAGCAGCCAACAAAGCGGCGACAGAAGGTGGCGCGGCCATGGAAGAGACCACCAAAAACACTGACCTGATGCTCGAAGGCTCCAAAGAGTCTGTGGAGAGAATTAATTCTCTCAGCAAGAGCACCGAACAGATTCGGGAAGTCGTGGACATCATCCGAGATATAGCAACTCAAACGAACATCCTGGCTATCAACGCCGCCATAGAGGCAGTTCGTGCCGGTAGACAAGGCAGGGGCTTTGCGGTGGTGGCTGAGGAAGTGAAGAGCCTGTCTGCCGACAGCAAAACCCAGGCCAAAAACATATCAGACCTGGTTCAGTCTATCCTGAAAGAGACCGAAGGAACTGTCACCACGATTAACACCATGGCAGAAAACGTTGAAACGGGAAGGCGTTCGATTGAGCAGACAGCAGCAGCACTCTCGGAGATTAACAAATCGGTTGGAGAGACTACCAAAGAAGCTCAAGAAATCTCGGTGGCGGCTGGTCAGCAGAAGAACAGCATTGCTACGGTCTCACAGAGCCTGGACAAGATAAGCGGCATTGCCGCCGACACATCAACCAGCGGCGCGCAACTGGTAGAGAGCACCAAGACCCTGAGCTCAAGCATGCAGGAACTGGCGGCCACATCACAAACACTGGCAGATATGGCGCAAAGGTTCCAGCAAACAGTAGGGCGCTTTGATATCGGAGAAGTCGTCTCAGCCAAACCGGCAGCGGCGGTAGCCCCGAGGAAGGCAAAGAGCGCAGCAAAGAGAGAGGCGAAAACGCCTGAAAAGGTACGGTCTTGAACATGTTAGGCACTACACTATTAGGGAGGTCGAGTCATGGTAAGCGAAGTTATAACCGATGACATCGAAGAGGAAGAGCTGGAACAGGACGAAAACCTCGTCTTTACCGTCAAGTCACAGGAATTCGGTATTCAAGCAGTGCGGGTTCAGGAGATTAGCCGGGTGTTGCCGACAACGGATGTCCCCAACGCCCCACCATATATTGAGGGCATTATGAATCTGCGTGGACGGCTGGCTTCGGTCATCAATTTCCGCAAGAAACTCAGGTTTGAACCGAAGGAACACGATGAGGATACCCGTGTCATTGTGGTAGAACTGGACACATTTCCCATCGGAATTATTGTAGACGCCGTGGAAGAAGTCATCAAAATTCCGAATGAGAAAGTGCAAAAACTACCTGAATCAACTACCACATCAGCATCAAGAGACTATATGACCGGTGTGGGGATGCTGGACAACAGGCTAATTATTTTGCTGGACGTGGACAAGGTGTTGACCAGCACCGAGTTGATTGAGCTGGGCGAAATCAACCAAATGATGGAAAAAGCCGAAGAAGCACCGGAGCCAGCCGAAAGCGTTCAAGTGACGAATAAAGCTGAAGAAGCTCCGGAGGCAGCCGAAACGGATCAAATAGCGGATGAAGCCAAGGAAGCTCCGGAGCCGGCCGAAAGCAAAAAGATAAACGCTGGGCAGCCGACAGCTAGAGCAAATAAACAGACAAGAGGGAGGACTAGATAATGGCAAAAATACTGATTGTAGATGACGCTGCTTTCATGAGAGGTTCTTTGAAATACATTGTTGAAGGTGCCGGGCACAGTGTCGTTGGCATGGCCAAGGACGGTCAAGAGGCTCTAGAGCTAACCAGAGAACTCAAGCCTGATATAGTGACTCTGGATATCTTGATGAGCGGAATGGATGGGATTTCGGCACTAGAGGCAATTAAGAAAGAGAGCTCAGAAACGAAAGTCGTTATGGTGACCGCCCTGGGCCAGGAAGAAAAGCAAGAGGAGGCTTTCAAGTTGGGTGCCTCCGGATACATAAGAAAACCTTTCAAGCAGACGGAGATTGTCGATGAGATTAAATGGGTTCTGGGGGGAGAGAGGAGAGTCCGAGAACGTAGGCAGTAGCGGCTTGAGTATTTGCCTGAATCTCACCGCTCTATGTTTTGCAGATAGGAGGGTGTTCTGTTGATTAAAGTACTGGTTGTTGATGATTCCAGTTTTATGAGGAAATCACTGACGCACATTTTGGAGTCGGACAGGTCGATAGAAGTTATTGATACAGCCGCTGATGGGGAAGATGCCATGCGGAAGGTAAAGCGACACTCTCCCGATGTTGTACTTCTTGACATCGAAATGCCGGTGATGGACGGTCTGTCAGCCCTAGCGCACATCATGGCTGAATGTCCAACCCCGGTGTTAATGCTCAGCGCGCTTAATAAAAGAGATGCGGCAATCGCCATCAAGTCGCTTGAACATGGTGCTGTGGACTTTATTCCGAAACCCTCCGGCGTCATCTCGTATGATATAGAAGAATTAAGTAACGAGATTATTGGCAAAGTGAAGGTTGCCGCCGGTGTCAATGTGCACAAGTTGGCTCTTCACCTGCCAGAGGAGTCCTATCAACATCCGCGGCGGGAACCCATAACGCGCAAAAACATGGTTGTAATCGGGGCATCAACCGGCGGACCCAAAGCTGTTGTCAACGTCCTGTCCTATCTGCCCCGCGATATTTCAACGGCAATTCTCGTTGTTCAGCATATGAGTCCAGAATTTATACCGTCATTTGTGGACAGGTTGCAATGGGGATGCTCTCTCAAGATTTCAACTGCTCGAAAAGGCCGAGTCATAAGCTCAGGTCAGGCTCTAGTGGCACCCGGCGGGTACCATACTACTATTATACAAAATGGGGACGCCAGAAAAATACGCTTGAGCCGGAAGGTGTCACCTTATACTGTTATGCCGTCTGTTGATTATGCCATGGAATCCGCCGCCAAGGTCTATGGTCAAAGTACCCTAGGGGTACTCCTGACCGGGCTCGGACGTGACGGTGCCAAGGGATTAGAAGCAATTAAGGACGCCGGTGGCAACACCATTGCCGAGGACTCATCAACCTGTGTCGTCTTTGGCATGCCCAAAGCCGCTATAGAATTGGGGTGTGTTGATGAGATTGTGCCACTGCCCCAAATAGCTCAAACCATTTTAAGGATGATATGAAGAGAAAAGGATAAGTGAACGAAAATGTCAGATAAAGATAAAATAGATCTCTCCATGTTTCTAGAAGACTACCTGAATGACGCGAAAGAGGGTTTTCAGCGAATCAACAGCGCCCTCCTCGCCCTAGAGAAAGACCACAGCCAAACAGAGCAACTGGACGAGATTTTCAGGGCTATGCATACTCTTAAGAGCTCGTCAGCGATGCTGGAGTTTTCCGATATTGCCGAGCTGGCCCACACCGGCGAAGACCTCCTGGACCGACTTCGCAAGCATGAAGTGGCGGTTACTGAAGAAACCATCGATGTCCTGTTCGAGGTCACCGACACGCTTGAAAAAATGGTTCAGGAACGGGCCGAGGGGAAGGGGGGCGCGGTTGAGTTTCAGGCGCTCGCCAGCAAAATAAAACAATTGGCATCAGCAGAAGCTAATCCTCAGAAGCAGGCAAACCCGCAGGAAGCCTCTGAAACAAAAACGGCTGTTATACCGACCATCGAGAAGATCGAGACAGTAAGGGTGCAGGTGACTCTGCTGGATTCGCTTTTCAATCTAGCTGGTGAGCTCATTATTAACAAGAATCGCCTTGACAATATTCTCGCTGACACGGCAGACAAAGAATTAAAGGCGGCGCTGGCTTCAATGGAGCATAACATCAGTGAGCTGCAGGAGAATGTGTCTGCCGCACGCCTGGTACCCGTTGGCGAAATCTTTCAAAAGTTTCCCAGAATGGTGCGTGATTTGGCTAGAGATGCAGGCAAAGAAGTAGAGCTTGTCCTTGAGGGCAGCGAAATAGAACTGGATAAAGCCATGCTAGACACCCTCAGTGAGCCGCTCATTCACCTGCTGAAAAACGCCGTTGACCACGGTATTGAACCGGCTGAGACCCGACAGAAACGGAAAAAGAAGAGGTCCGGGATGGTCAAACTTGCTGCCAAAAGGGCTGAAAACCACATCTTAATTGATGTGGAGGATGACGGTAGCGGTATTGACACTGCCCGTATGAAGGAAGTGGCGGTCAGAAAAGGTTTGGTAAGCCAAGAGGAAGCCGAATCGCTTCAAGACAGAGATGCCTTGAACCTGCTCTTTGAACCCGGCGTCACCTGTGCTGAGGAGGTAACCGATGTGTCGGGGCGCGGTGTGGGACTGGACGTGGTAAAGAATTCGGTCAAACGGCTGGGGGGAACGGTTGAAGTGGCAACTCAAAAGGGTAAAGGAACACGATTTACCTTGACACTGCCGTTGACCACCGCCGTTTTACAAACATTGATGGTAGGTGTCGGCAAGCATGTCTTCGCTATTCCTACCGACACTGTTGTGGAAACGCTTGAAATCAAACCCGAGAATATCAAAGAGATTCGCAACGAACAGGTATTGGTTCTACGCCAGGAGGTCATCCCCTTTGTCAGGTTGAACGAAGTGTTAAACATCCCCGGTGGGGATGACCAAGAGAATCTAATTGCGGTGGTCATCCATATCGGGGATAGGTTTCTCAGCCTGGGTGTGGATACGGTGGTGGACCAGGTAGAGAATATCGTTAAACCATTCGACCCCATCGCCCAACAGTTCAGGGGTTTCTCGGGAGGCACCATCCTGGGGGATGGCAGTGTGGCACTACTTCTGGATACCCCAAACCTGTTTGGCTTTGAAACACTGCGATATGAAAAGGAGCGTACTTATCATGAATGATAAAAAACAGCTTTTATCAACAGAACAGGCAGATTTCCTAACCGAAATGATGAACATCGGGGCGGGCAATGCCGCCACCGCATTAACACAGGTGCTTCAGTGCCGGGTGGATATAGGAATACCTAGAGTCCTTGTTATTGCAGACGTGCAAGAGCTATCTATCCTTACCAGCCCCTCCTTGCCGGTGGTATGCGCCAGAATGGGCATGGTCGGTGATGTCAGCGGGGGCCTGTTTCTCATCGTGCCGGAAGAACAGAAGGAGGACTTGATACGTTTGGCGGAACAGGCAGTGTGGGGGGCCGGTCAATCATGGAGGGCAGGACTAACAAGTCAGGAATCGGATGACCTGAAGCTCTCGGTAATTGCCGAGATTGGCAATATTGTGGCTGGGGTTTACCTAACGGCGGTTCACGACTTCTGTAAATTAAATATTTATCATACCGTCCCGACGGTAGCCACTGATATGGTTCAGGCCCTCCTAGATGAGAGTCTGGTCAGGCTTAGTCGCCAGGTTCAGTATATCATCGTGGTTGAAAACGAATTTATGGTAGAAGAAAAACTTATCAGAATCTTCTTGGTGATGATTCCTTCGGTGGAGTCGGTAAATATACTGGTCAATTCAATTGGACAGGCCAGGATGGCCATGGTCAAGGATGGGGGCTGAATGCAAGAAAAGATTGAGGTTAGCATGGGAAGAGGAGCCGTGACCACGGCGCCACACATTATTTTGTCCTCGGGACTCGGTTCCTGCGTGGTGGTAACCCTTTACGACACCAAACGGAAGCTGGGAGGGCTGGCACACATTATGCTGCCCGATTCTATCAGTCTCAATGGCTCCCACCCCGCATATAAGTGTGCCGATACGGCAATTGCTACCCTGATAAAGGAACTGCGCAGCATGAGGGCTAGTCCCCGGGACATGGTAGCCAAACTGGTCGGCGGAGCCAAGATGTTTCTTTCCAGTGACGACTTCGGCCCAGGTATCGGAGGACAGAATATTTTAAGTGTCAAGCGCATATTGACACGGAGACGAATACCCGTGATAGCTGAGAATACCGGCGGCAATTACGGCCGCAGTGTTGAGTTTTATCTGGATTCGGGCAAGGTGATGGTGAGAGCTATTGGCCGAGAAAACATGGAGATTTGAGAGCGTATGCAAGAAACTAGCCAGCAACTGGTTCAGGACAGGATAGAAGAACTCCGTGAGAGCACGGACTTTGTATCCACTCTCCTTGAAAGTCCCATCGGATACGCCATCATTGCTGCGGACTTCGACGGCAATGTTATTGCTTTTAACGAAGGAGCTCATCAAATCTACGGCTATGCCCCGGAAGAGGTTATCGGCAAACAAGGTATAGAGATATTCTTCCCGGAAGATTTCATTGAAACCGGAAAACTACAGGAGATAATTGACAACCTCATAGAGAAAGAGAGCTTCTCCTATGAAGGGGAGAAGGTCAGGAAGAATGGTGAAAGATTTCCTGCCCAGATTCTATTCACCTTGAGGAAGGACAAAAGTGGCAAGGTGGTTGGCTTTATAGAGGTAGTGGAAGACCTCACCGAGCGCAAGCGTGCTCAGAAGGAACTACAGGATAGCCTGGCAAACTTCCGTAAGGTCATAACCTCAAACGCCGATAGTATGCTCATTGTGACCAAGAGCGGAATTGTGCGCTTTGCTAACCCGGCGGCAGAAGCACTGTTTGACCATAAGGCAAAGGACCTCTTGGGAGCGCAGTTCGGCTTCCCTGCTGTGGCCGGTGAAACGACGGAGATTGATATTATGCAGAAGGGTGGGGAAACAGCCGTGGCCGAAATGCGGGTGGTGGAAACTGAGTGGGAGGGGGAAAGTGTCTACCTGGCATCACTTCGTGATGTCACTGAGCGCAAGCAGGCTCAGGAAGCACAGGAAAGGCTTAGTCAGCAGCTTCAGGCACAAGTCAGCGAGCTGGAGACATTTAGCTATGGTATCGCTCACGATCTAAGAAGTCCGCTGGTGAGCATTGAAGGTTTCAGCCGCCTGCTCCGAGCCGACATACAAAACCAGAGGACGGAGAGGGTGCAAGAGGATATCCGGCTGCTCGAGTCCGGGGTTAGGAAGATGCAGCAGTTCTTGAATAGGACACTGGAATATTCCCGTGCCGGCTACCAAGTAAAGTCGGTCAAGAATGTTCCTTTTGGCGAGATCGTCCAGGAGGTGATTACAGAGTTTAACGGGCAGATGAGCCCGATTGGGGCTACCGTTTCCCTCGCGGAGACATTTCCCAGGATTTGCGCGGACAGGATGAGGATAAGGCAGGTGCTGACCAACCTCATTCAGAACAGCATTAAATATCGGGATAAAACCGTCCCCCTGAAAATTGAGATAGGTTACCGGCTTTCAGGGGATGAAGACGTCTTTTTTGTAGGCGACAATGGAATCGGGATTGACGCCAGTGAGGCGGAAAAGGTCTTCGCTCTCTTTTATCGAGGGACAGCAGAAGGTGAAGGGAGCGGTGCCGGCCTGGCGATTGTGAAGAGAATTATTGAAGCCCACGGGGGAAGGGTATGGGTACAAGACCAACAGGAGAAGGGAACCACCATGTGCTTTACCTTGCCTCAAAAGAAATACACAAACAAAGGGGGTAGTAATGGAAAAGACTAAGATACTTTTAGCCGATAGCTCCACCTTTACGCGAATCCTCCTCGCCAATGCGCTGGAAACGCTCGGATTTGAAGTCGTTGCCATCGCTAAAGATGGTAGAGAGGCCTTGGACAAGTTTGCTCAACATAGCCCTGATATTGCCCTGATTGACCTGAAACTGGAAGGGATCGATGGTATCGACGTGATACGCGCATTAACAAAAGATAATCCTTCGGCGGCTGTTGCCTTGCTGATGCCGGAGAACATGGATGACCCGGACATAATCGTTGAAGCTGTCAGGGCAGGGGCAAAGGCCTATATAAAGAAGCCTACATCAGGTGAAGAGATGAAAGAACGCCTGACCAAACTGCTGAGAAGGAGGGAGGAAAAATGACCATACAAAGGGAGACAAACATATTGCTGGTAGAGGACACCGAGGAGCATGCCGTGCTTATGATGCGGGCCCTGGAGAGCGGGAAGCTGAGACCACGACTATTTTGGATTACAGATGGCAAGGCGGCGCTCGATTTCCTGCATAACCTAGGCGATTATGCCGACAGAGAGGCTAATCCCAAGCCGGATTTAATCCTACTTGACCTAAAGCTGCCGAAGGTTCACGGGCTAGAGATACTGGAACAAATAAAGGGCGAGGAAAGGCTGATGGACATCCCGGTGGTGGTGCTTACCGCCTCGGATGAAGGAAGTGACATAATCAGGAGCTATCAGGGGGGAGCCGAGAGTTACTTTACCAAGTCGGTTCTCTTTCTCAACAAAGGAGCGGATGCAACGGCGATTCTGGATACTGTGATGGCAATGGCAGGTGTATGAGAAAGTTGCCCAGGGCGATGGAAAAGAGCCACACAGGCGCTGTGGCTGGGAAGGAGGTGGTAACCTATGGTATTACGGGATGAGGAATGTTAGATGGACAAAAACGATACAAATCGAAAAGGGAGGTGAAGTACATGAAATACTTCAAGAAATTTCTGAGAGACCAGAGAGGCGTGTCCCCGGTAATTGGCGTGATACTAATGGTTGCCGTAACTGTAGTGATGGGAGCCGCAGTAGCCGGTTTCGTGTATGGATTCGTTGGGACAATCCCAAAAGCACCTAATGTTGCCCTGTCAGCCTTGGACGATCCTAAAGACTCCGTTTCCTTGTTACTGAAGCACAGTGGTGGAGAAAGCATACCGTTAGCTGACTGGGAATATGCAGTGGTGAGCGGTAAAGAGGCTGCTGTCAGCTCTTTTACCACCCCGAGCAGTAACCTAACAACTGGCACCTCAATCGACATTGGTAGCCTCAGCACAGGGTGGTATCATGTAGTAGCTGTCCATAAGCCGAGTGACGCGATTTTGCTGGATACCAATGTGCTGGTGCGCTAGGAGCAGTGGCCAAATAGGAGGTGAATCTAGCCCTGCGAGTATGTCTAGCAGATTAGGCAGTGTTACCGGCAACTGACCAGACTAGTCGAGGAAGGTCAACACCATACGGGGAGCGGGGTACAGTTATCGGCGTATCCGAAACGACTTTACACCGAATACTGAATCAGCCGAGGTGTGAGCGTACCCGTCCCGTTGGTCAGTGACCGGGAAGGGAGCGCTATGAGTTTGCACCTGGCAGCTCAGTTAGGAGAGGATAACGTGAGAGTGCTGGTAGTTGAGGACGGTGACCTATGGCCGTAGCTCAAAAAGAACGACTTTCAGGCAAAGAGATGAGATGCCCCAATTGTGGCCAAAAAACCAGTGGTATTGACTCCTGTGAGTGGTGCCACCATCCGCTACTCAAGGGCAGCGAGGCGAGACGCCGAAAAGCGGAGAAGCTGGCGGCTAAAGAGGAGGCGAGAAGAAAGGCCCAAGAAGCCCAACAGGCAAAACTCGCCCAGAAGCTGGCACAGAAAGAGGCGAAAAGAAAAGCGAACGAAGCGAGAAAGGCTACAGACACCGTGAAACAGGTGGAAGAGGAGACCAAACCAGCCTCTCAGCAAGAAGGAGCTGAGCAACTCCAACAAACTGTGGCCACCAGTAAGCAGGCGGGGAAAGATATAGAGCAGGCACCCACAATTGTGGGAAGAAACAGCAAGGCTGTAGAGGATGCCCTTGAGCTGGGGTTGTCGCCGGAGATAGATAGGGAAAGATTCCTGGAAGTGTATCCAGTGAACGAACCCTACGCCTACATTGGCATTGAAGCGAGCCAGCCTCGCACCTATGAGGTATGCGAGGTTAGCCTGACCAGTGGCGAGGAGGAGCTACTAAAGGAGATAAGGTTGCGACTCTACGAGGTAATTAATGTGGATTTCGCCTCGTTGGATGGGAATAGGCCTGAGGACTTCCTGAGGCAAAAGGTCCAGGAAATAACCAGAGACTTTGGCATCCACTTGAGCTCTTTGAGCATGGAAAAAATAATGTACTACGTGATGAGAGACCTGATAGGTTACGGCAGGCTTGATCCGGTACTGAGAGATAAGAGGGCCGAAGACATATCGGCTGATGGCCCTGGGATTCCGGTTTTTGTCTACCACCATAACTACGGGTCACTAAAGACCAACATCGCCTTTAACCGAGAGGAGCTGGACTCCCTGATTTACAAGCTGGCGCAGAGGTCAGGCAGGCACATCTCTATGGCCAGGCCTCTACTTGATGCCTCGCTGCCCAGCCAGGATCGGCTACAACTGAGCATAGGAAGCGAAGTTACCACCAGAGGCTCTACTTTTACTATCAGGAAATTCAGGGAGACACCCTTCACTCCGATAGAACTGATAAACCTTGGCACTTTGTCAGCGGAGATGGCTGTCTATTTCTGGCTAGCGGTGGAAAACGGGTTCAACATCCTCATTGCTGGTGGCACAGCATCGGGGAAGACCACCTTCCTTAATACTATTTCCATGTTCATACCGCCCAGTTGCAAAATAGTGAGCATTGAGGATACCAGGGAAATAAACCTTCTTCACCAGAATTGGATACCCTCTGTTACCAGGGATACCGTAGAGCGGGGCTCAATAGAGATGTTTGACCTGCTTCGAACTGCCCTCAGACAGCGACCTGAGTACCTGCTGGTTGGAGAGGTGCGAGGACGGGAAGCCTACACCCTTTTCCAGGCCATGGCCACCGGCCACATCACCTTCTCCACGCTTCATGCCGACTCAGTGGAGGCGGTGGTGAAGAGGCTGACCAAGCCCCCCATCGATGTTCCGCTAATGCTGCTTGACAGCATAGATATCGTGGCGCTGGTCAGTATGGTAAAGGTCGGCGATACTAGGGCTAGGAGATGCACCAAGGTGATAGAAGTGACCGGTGCTGACTTTGATAGCGAGACCCTCAAGACGAATGAGGTCTTCCGAAGTACTGCTGGCAGCTTTCAATTCAGTGGAGAGTCCAAGGTCTTCCTAAAGACCATGGAAAAGCTGAACATGAGCGAGGAAGAATTGTCGGCAGAGTATGCCCGGCGGCTGAGAATAATGAATAGGCTGTGTGAGCACAAGGTAAACGACTTTTATACACTGAGTAGACTGCTATTTGACTACAGTATATGTCCCGATGAGGTCGAAAAGGGTCTGCTGCAGGGAGAGATACTGTGAACATGGGACTGAGGCTTAAACGCTGGGAAAGAAAAAGGAAGATAGACGGCTATCTGCCCTATGCCATCTGCTGGATGTCGTTCATGGCTACCATAGGTGTCATTCCCTACATGATTTTCAGGAAGCTTGCCGAGACGGAGGAATTCTTCGGCGAAGTAAGTCAAGAAGCGAAGCTAGTGGTGAGGGACGTTGAGCTGCTCGGCTTTGATTTCATAAGCGCGATGCGCAACCTCACCTCCACTACTCCTTCCACACAGATGAGGACATTCATCCAAGGGGCGTTAACGAATGCTCTCTCCGGAGGCGAAATGGGAACCTATTTTATCAGCAAGGCGCGGGGAACCATGGAAGAGAACAGAAAGAAGTTTGCCGAGTTCATTGAGGCTCTAGGCATGATGTCTGAGGTCTACATCATCGCGCTGGTGGCAGCGCCACTCTTTGTTATCGTCCTGTTCGCTGCCATGATGATGTTAGGCGGGGCAGATCCGACGATTCTGATGGCGATCATATACGGGTTTATCCCACTGGGCTCGATGATGTTTGTGCTGCTTACTGATGCTTTGACACCAGAGGGGATAAAATAAGATGAACAGGGACATGATTCTCGAGGCAATAGAGCATAGCCGAAGGAAGTCCACCTTGCAGCGATTCATTGAATCCCCACTGCGTACAATAAGGGAGAGGCGTTATCTGCTGTATCTTATCTCGGGTGGAATTGCGATGGCTTGCGCCGCTGTTGCCTTCTACCTAGGCGTCGACCCAGCGAATATTGGAATTCTGGTCTTCATCCTGACTATTGTGCCCCCGAGCTTTTTTAACATCTACGAGACGAGAGGAATTAGCAGGTTAGAGGCAGAGTTTCCGGCTATGGTGCGCGATATCAGCCTGTCCGTGAAATCGGGAATGACTCCGAAGGGGGCGATGAGTATCGCTGCGGGAGGGCAGTATGGCGCGCTTACCCCGGCTATAAAGCAGATCGATAATATGATCTCATGGGGCGTTTCCTTTGAGGACGCTTTGCTTCACTTCGCTAAGAAATACCCCACTCCGCTTATCCGAAGAACGATATTCACCCTAATCGAGGCATCTAGAATGGGTGGCCAGTTAGGTGAGATACTGGAGGGCGTTGCCACTGACGCGGAGGAGACAAAGGCCCTGGAAAGGAGAAGAAGCTTGGAGACCAAGCCATACCTTACGGTCTGTTACGTCAGCTACTTCGTTTTCCTGGCTGTGATACTGGTTATGAGCTACGTCTTCCTCCCTATGATGAAGGAGGCAGCCGAAGTTGCTACTGGCGCAGCCCTGCCGGGTGTGATGGGACAGTTTGCCGTCTCTGATGAGGACCTGGCCCTGTACAACAGGCTTTTCTTCCATGCTCTGGTGATACAGGGCTTTTTTGCTGGCATTGTCACTGGAAAGATAGGTGAAGGGAAGGCAATTGCCGGGCTTAAGCACTCGGTTTTCTTTATTGTAGTGGCGGTTATCGCCTATACCCTATTGATGTAGACTAACCATAGCAGAGCGAGATGAAAGATGGTCGAACAATTAACTAATAGCTATTTTCTTACCCTTGTCCTGATATTCTTCATTCTGATCTTTGCCGAACTTCTGGCGCTCTACCTTCATGTAGCCGGATTCACATCGGTAGAGGTGATATTGCTGGTATGCTTTCCGCTGCTTGCCTATTTCTCGGCTCTACCCGTGGTGGGCAGCACCATTACCGGGCTTAATGATGGTATATTCCACACTGTGCTAGATTCCGCGAGGGTTTATGATGTGCCAATAATTCATCTCGGTGGTACCGTAATTGGGGTCAACGCAGTGGGCTTTTTCATCCCCACCATAATTACCGTGAAGATGCTGATGCAAAGACGTATCCCATGGAAGCAGTTTTGCCTCCTTACTGTCATCATTGCTGCGGTAACCTATCTCTACACCTTCCTTCACCCCACGCTGGGGATGGTGATCTACCTCTTTGCTATACCACCGATTCTGGCGGCGGCGATTGCCTTCATGCTCCGGAAGATGAGAAAGGCCAGCGAGTTTAATCCAGCCCTTCTGGCCTATGCTGGAGCGACAATTGGGGTGCTGGTCGGAGCAGACCTGCTTAACCTATACAAGTTGGCCAACTATGACTGGGGTAAGCCTGTCTTGGTATCAATAGGTGGCGGAGGCGTCCTGGATGCTATCTTCTTGGCAGGAATGGTGGCTCTGTTTGCCGACTTAGTGTTCCGCGCTCGGGAGGAGAATATACTTGGTGATCTGGTTAGGATATTCAGCGGAGGTGGGCAAAGATGAGAGCTGAGATTCGGAGCCTGTGGAAAGAGGAAAGAGGGGTCTCTGTGGTGATTGGTGCAATGCTGATGTTGCTGATAATGGCGACGCTATTTGGCATCATACAGGCGTACCACGTACCTATCTGGAATAAGGATGTGGAATACGAGCACCTTAATATTGTCCATGATGACATGATGACATTGAAATCAGACGTGGAGGATGTGGCCTTGTCTCGGGAACCAAAGTCCAGCAATGTCCGGATGGGAGTACGCTATCCCAACCGGATATTCCTGGCTAATCCTGGTATTGGGGTGGCTGGCGCGCTGACCTCGGAAAATGTGGCGGTCACTATTGAATATACCATTGATGGCTTAGGTGACCCGATTACCGAGAGCTATAACTCAAATCGAATAATCTATGAGGTGCAGGGCACCGTTGATAGCCCAAAGCTGGTCTATGAACATGGGGTGATAATCAGGGACTATGGCGACGCTAGCGCCACTACGGACGAGCAGTCGCTAATTGTAGGTGACGAGATTTATATACCGGTTTTGACCGGGAACTTAACTGCGTCTTCATCTATAGAAACGGAGTCTATAGAGATAAAACCATTATCCCAATCTAATACCGTTACCGGGATTAATTGGGCGAAGATCACCCTGTACACGAGTTATCCGGAAGTATGGGACGAGCTTCTCGACGGGACGAGCAACCCCCCGGATACAATCGTGGAGGTTGTTGAAAACGAGATTGTTATTGAAAGCACGGCCACCAGGCAGATCACCTTCCCGTCGGGCGAAGTTACCGCGGACGCCTTGTACGCCGGTATGATTAAGTTCAGCACCACATCAGCGTCAGAGTCCGCATTCATTATCGGCGGCGGCACCGGTGGCAGCAAACTAAAAAAGGATGCAATCCGCTACATACCCATGTTTAATAACGACATAAGTGACACTGAGAGCGATGTTTGGCAGTCCATGCCTGTAGCCGGCACCTTATCTAATTTCTATGTCATCTTGAATGCGGCACCCGGTGGTAGCAAATCGTATACTTTTGTTGTTCGCAGGGATGGTGTCGACACATCAGTTACCTGCACCATCTTGGGCACGAATACTACGGGCTCCGACCTCGCCAACTCTGTAAGCTTTGCCGCCGGTAACTATATATCAATAATGGTGACTCCCTCTGACGACAAGCCCAAGGAGGAGGCGATGAGTTGGACGGCAACGTTCTCGCCCAGCTAGTAGTGCTCACTAGGGTAAACGGGGTTATATAGCGTGGCTGGAGGAGGGATCGTGTCGTTCTGGGTTTGCAACACCGAAAACAACATGTGGTTCTTTACGGAGCGGGTATTTAACCGGAAGAACGTAAATGCATGGTACTAGGAGGGAAAGAAGAGTGTTATTTACTTCAACCTCCCATTATTTTGAAATGGACATTTATCGTATAGTATTTTCCCTGCTTATTTTGGCTTACGCTTGTTACTCTGATATCAGAAAGAGAAGCGTCTCCAATATTGTGTGGCTGGTCATACTGGGGGTGGGTATCGCCTTCGCTGGATACTACACTATAGTGCAAGGCATGTCTTTTCTCATTCCGCTTATTTTCTCCGCTACCATCACCGGTGCTGTGTCTTACGTCTTCTTTCGATTAGGGTTCTTCGGCGCGGCTGACGCGAAAGCTCTCATATGTATCGCCGTGCTTTTCCCCACGCAGCCAGGATTTATCATCTTTTCTCATAACTTCCCGTTATTCGACGCATCTATGCCCGTAGTCTTCCCCTTCGCCCTTATAGTACTCCTGAATGCCTCCGTTTTGGCTCTAGCAGTCCCAATCTCCCTCTTTTTTCGCAATCTCCACAGTTTGGGGCTAAAGGAGTTCATGAAAAATGCTACGATGTGCTTTGTCGCTTATAGAGCAAACATTGATGGACTCAGAAGCGACAGATTTACTCGACTGACGCATACATATGAAGAAATAGACGGCCACCTGACAAGACGATATTCATTGGGCGGAATCCCCTTAAACAGCGATATGGTACAGCGGCTGAAGGCTTATCACAGAGAAGAAAAAGTCGCATCTGAAGTCTGGGTGACCCCTGAATTACCCTTTATCCTTTTTATCGCCTTGGGCTTCCTAGCAAGTTGTTTGCTGGGGGTTTAGCCCCTTACCCTCATCGGTACCAGACTCTCTTGCAATCGCGGTTCAGGCTCAGAATCAGTTAATAGTTCGGAACGTATAGTCGGAGTAACTAAAGCTTAGATTGTGCAGTCACGGCACAAAAAGGGGGACTTTCGACCTGCTGCCGTTGCCGGGAGCCCCTACTTTACAATAACAGACGCACCAGAATCGAAAACTGGGCGGTTTGCAGGCATGGTGAATGGTAGTCTCTACCTTTATCTTAAGAGGAGCGGCGCCCCTCTCCTTTCAAAGGAGAGGAGGACTAAGAGGGTGAGGTGCTTCTAGTAATTTAGTGGTGGTTATTGTATAGTTATCCTGCCGGGGTGGCGGA
>Ga0209978_10000136_pt1 | contig 22814 bp, 19 predicted proteins | sample BentaG_FD_182805 | JGI IMG/M metagenome (GOLD analysis project Ga0209978, IMG submission 182805) | Deep subsurface microbial communities from South Atlantic Ocean to uncover new lineages of life (NeLLi) - Benguela_00093 metaG (SPAdes)... | ecosystem: Environmental > Aquatic > Marine > Oceanic >... | reverse complement strand
CCAGCCTCCTCAGTTACCGCCACATTAAAGTTCTTCACCCGGGGCAGGAAGTTGGCTAACTCTACCATCTCGTGATAATGAGTGGCAAACAGGGTCTTTGCCCCCAGCCTGGGATAGCTATGGATATACTCGGCAACGGCTCGGGCAATGGAAAGCCCATCATAGGTGCTGGTACCCCGCCCAATCTCGTCAAGGATGATTAACGAGCGGGGCGTGGCATTATTTAAGATATTGGCTGTCTCTACCATCTCCACCATAAAGGTAGATTGACCGGCAGCTATGTCCTCCCTGGCACCAATCCTGGTGAAGATTCGGTCAACCAACCCAATAGTGGCTGAAGATGCCGGGACAAAGCTACCAATCTGGGCCAGGAGCACAATTAAGGCTACCTGTCTCAAGTAGGTTGACTTTCCTGACATATTAGGACCAGTGAGGACAATAAGCTGGGCATCATCGTTGGATAAGTAGATGTCGTTGGGGACAAAGCTACCATCAACTAGGCTTCTCTCCACTACCGGGTGGCGTCCCTGACTAATGATTATGGTATTATCCGTGGTCAACTCAGGTCGGACATAGCTATAGCGCACGGCTACCTCAGCCAGGCTGGAGAAGACATCTATATTAGCCAAAGCATTGGCGGTAGCTAAAATGGGCTCGCTGGCGGCGCCTACCTGATGACATACCTGACGAAATAGAGCCGCCTCAAGCTCAGTAATCCGGTCGTTTACATTCAAAATCAGCGACTCATACTCTTTTAGCGCCGGGGTGAAGAAGCGCTCACCACCGACCAGTGTCTGCTTCCTGATGTAGTCCTGAGGCACCTGAGGTAGATTAGATTTAGATACCTCAATATAGTAACCGAAAACCTTGTTGTAGCCGACCTTTAGCGATTTAATTCCGGTTCTTTCTCGTTCCTGGCGCTCCAGATTAGCCAGATACTGCTTGGCATTCTTAGATGTCAGGCGAAGGCTATCCAAGTCCTGAGAAAAACCCTGCCTGACCACACCACCTTCAGCCAAACTGCCCGGCTGCTCCACTATAGCCCCAGAAATCAAACTAACTATATCGTGGCGGGGCTTTAGCTCATCCCTCAGCCAATTTATCGGGCTATCGCCCTCAACTATTTCCCTCAGCTTGGGTATTACTTCCAGGCTGCGGCGTAGTGTTACTAGCTCGCGCGGGGCAGCAATATTACCCCTCACCCGGTTAATCAGCCGCTCAAGGTCAGCCGCCTCACCAAGTAAGGAAATAGCCTGATTACGAGCCAGGGTATTATCACCGAACCAACTAATGGCATCCTGTCTCTTAACCAGTTCGGTTATATCAAGAAGGGGCTGACCCAGCCAGCGTTTTAGCAATCTGCCCCCCATAGCTGTCTTGGTCAGGTCAATAATTGACAACAGTGAGCCACCAGCAGTTCCCGAGCGACTACTCTGGAAAAGCTCCAGGTTTCTCTGGGTCTGGACATCCAGCGCCATAAATGAATCAGTGGAGTAGGTAGAAAGGTGCGTCAGTTGCCCCAGAACCCCCTTCTGCGTTTCCTGAATATAGTGAATAATAGCCCCGGCGGCTGTTATCGCCAGGGGTAGATGACCACAGCCGTAGCCGTCAAGGGTAGCGACGCCAAAATGGTCAAGCACTGTCTGATGGGCTACCTCCAGCTCAAACCAATAATCATCAAGGCGAGTTACCGGAGCAGCTAAGCCTAAACCGGATAACTCTGAACTGTTTGCGGTAATAATCTCAGGGGGTTTAAGTCGCTCCAGCTCGGGAATTGCCCGCTGAAGTGGAAGCTGAGTAGTGGCAAACTCGCTGGTAGTTATATCAACATAGGCTATACCTACTGCCTCATCACCTAAAACCAGGCTGGTTAAATAATTATTGGTCTTACTATCAAGAAGGCTAGGCTCAACTACGGTGCCCGGGGTTACCAGGCGGACGACTTCACGCTGGACTAAACCCTTGGTCTCACCTGGTTTAGTTACCTGCTCACAGATAGCCACCTTGTAGCCGCGACTGATTAATCTCGCCAGATAGTTATCAAGGGCATGATAGGGGATGCCAGCCATAGGCACACGATGCCCCTTGCCCATCTCCCTGGAGGTAAGGACAATCTCCAGCTCCCGAGAGGCAAGCTTGGCATCGTCATCAAAGGTCTCATAGAAATCGCCGAGGCGGAAGAAGACAATAGCCTGGGGATACTTTCGCTTAATCCTGAGGTATTGCTGGCGGATAGGGGTTGAACCTTCTCTCATCTTAGGTCTATTCTACTAGAATTTTGGGCTAAAAGAAAAGGGGGTATATCATCCAGTACCTTAGTGACACATAATTTCCTTCCTTATCATTGCGAGGCACAAACCCTCTCGTCATTGCGAGGTCGCCTAGGCGACCGAAGCAATCTCTAAGGGATTGCCACGCCTGCGGCTCGCAATGACAAGAGAGAAAAGGGATTACTTCGCTTCGCTCGCAATGACGCAAGAAAACTGTTAAGGCTTGACCCGAACTTAAAGCCGAACATACACCACACTTTGAAGTGTCACTCATCTATCTGAACGAGAGCAAGTAATAAGGTGGCTTATCTACCTCACCCCCTTCTTTCGTGAAATCCTAAACTCTAATTTCTAAATTCTAGACAAGTTCAAATATCTAAAGTTTAGTATTTAGGGTTTAGGATTTAGTGTTTTATTAAATAGGGGCTCCTCCCCTATTAGACACCCCGATAGACGACCTGTATGGTATGGGTGGGCAGATGTGGTAGAATAGTTCAAAAGCCTGACGAATATACCCACGAGAGTAGTAACTACTACCGTATGGAGTCTGTAAGAGGATACAAGTCCATATGGTTACAAGAGAAACTAGATATAGTTTAGATAGCGTTAAACAAGATGTAATGTCCTTTTTTACTAACGACAACCATCGGGCATATCAGTATGGTTCGAAAGCAACTTCATGCGGTAAGGATTCAGTATTTTACAAGAAACAGATACAAGTGATATTTGAAGACGAATATCCACACGATGTTACTGGTAAAGCAGTCAATGAACTTATCGAGGGCAAATTCTTAAAAGCTGAACCCCGTGCTTTTGGGAAGAATATGCATGTAATTTTTGTATATAGACATAATGTAAGATACACAGCAATGGCAATAAAGATGAAAACTAAGATACTAGAAAGGTTTAGTGATGATGAAGTGAATGACGGTGTAGGGAAATATGCTGAAATTCTACTTGGTCATATGTTTAAAAATAACCAGTTCAAAATAATAGGTAGAAACATTAATACATTCAGAGGTAAGGTATGGAGTAAATCGGATAAAGACTTAGATTTCATTATAGAAAAAGACGGAATCAGTTATGGAGTGGAAATAAAAAACAGATTTGATTATATGGAGCAGGATGAATTTAAAGAGAAGCTCGAAATGTGTCAATTCCTTGGATTACTGCCTGTATTCCCAATTAGATGTCCATCAGAGCAACAATACGCACAGATGAAAGATTGTGGTGGACTAGCTCTAAAATTTAAAACACGGATATTCCCACCTGGTTTTCAAGGTTTAGTAACAGATATCTGGAATAATTTCCGGCTCCCAGTTAACATATGGGAGGAGATACGACCGCCGGTAGAAGCTGTTTTCTTAAATTATCACCACCACAATCTTTGAGCTCAATAGACAATAAGTATTTAATACGGGTGATTTTTCCCCTATCTGGATTCAGTTTATTTTTGTGCGTTTTTGGATTTTGCACATGCTTTCCGTCCCTGGTCACGTCCCCTCCAATACACATCGAAAGGCAAAAATACTAGCTCCTCAGATACTTATCTATGTCGGCGGCGGCGCACCTGCCGGCGCCCATAGCGCTGATTACGGTGGCGGCGCCGGTAACTATGTCGCCGCCAGCCCAGACCTGCGGCTTTACCGTCTTACCGGTAGCCTCATCAGCGACGACGGTGCCCCACCTGGTCGTCTCCAGACCTTCGGTAGTTTGGGCAATAAGAGGGTTGGGGGTGGTGCCCAGAGCTACTATCACCACGTCTACATCAATAATGAACTCACTTCCCGGTATAACAATAGGGCGACGCCGACCACTAGCATCAGGCTCACCCAGCTCCATCTCAAAGCACTCCATACCAACCACCCAGTTCTGCTCATTGCCCAGCATCTGCTTAGGATTGGTTAATAGCTTAAAATGGATACCCTCCTCCATGGCATTCTCCACTTCTTCACGACGAGCCGGCATTTCCACCTCAGACCGTCGATAGACGATATAAACCTCGTCGGCACCAAGCCTGAGGGCACACCTGGCTGAGTCCATAGCCACATTGCCACCGCCAATTACCGCTACCCTTTTGCCAACCTTTACCGGGGTATCATATTCAGGAAACTGATACGCCTTCATCAGATTGACCCGGGTCAAGAACTCATTTGCCGAATAGATACCATTAAGGTTCTCACCGGGGATATTCAAAAACATAGGTAAGCCGGCACCAGTGCCTAAGAAAACAGCCTTATAGCCATTATTTAGTAGCTCATCTACCGTCACCAATTTCCCCACTACCGCGTCTAATTTAAGCTCTACCCCAAGAGAAGTAACATAGTCAACCTCAGCCTGGACAATAGCTTTAGGTAATCTGAACTCAGGGATGCCATAAATTAGCACTCCACCGGCAACATGTAGTGCCTCAAAGATGGTAACACTATACCCAAGCTTAGCTAAATCAGCCGCCGTGGTTAATCCGGCTGGTCCTGAGCCGACCACAGCCACCCGCTTACCGGATGGCGAAGGCTGTGCTGTCGGTGAGTTTATTGATTTCATATTAGCCCGTTCCCAGTCGGCTACATATCGCTCCAAACGACCAATGGCAATAGGCGCCCCCTTTTTTGCCAGAACGCATACCTCTTCACACTGTGTCTCCTGAGGGCAGACCCGTCCGCAGATACCGGGCAGGCTATTCTTATCTTTAAGTATCCTTACCGCTTCAGGCAGAGCACCCTTACTTAAAGCCTCAATGAAACCAGGAATATCAATCTCAACCGGACAGCCTTCAACACAGGGACGCCTAGGACACAGGATACAGCGCCTGGCCTCGGCTTCAGCCTGCTGAGCACTATAGCCCAAAGCAACCTCGTTGAAATTTTTACTCCGTAGTTTAGGGTCTTGCCTGGGCATCGGCTCACGATTTAGATTCAATTTTGCCATATATGCTATACCCCTATTCCGTCAGCTCTTGTGCCAGTTCTGACACTCCCACACTTGCAATGAGCGTATTTCCTCATCAAGATAGATACCTTGTCGAGCCAGAAGCAAATCCCAGTCTACCTGATGTCCGTCAAATTCAGGTCCGTCGACACAGGCAAACTTGGTCTCACCACCAACCGATACCCGGCAACAGCCACACATACCGGTGCCATCAACCATTATCGGATTTAGGCTAACAATGGTTTTAACCCCAAAGGGTCTTGTCGTCTCGGCACAGAGCATCATCATAAAAGTGCAACCAATGGCGACAACAAGGTCAATCTTTTCTCCTCTACCAATTAGTTCGTTGAGTCGATGCTCAATCCATCCCGTGGCGGCATATGAACCATCGCCGGTGGTGATTATCAGTTGGTGGCTAACCCGTCGCAGATGTTCCTGCCAAAAGAGCAGATACTTGCTCCTGGCTTCGATAACCGAAATCACTTTATTCCCAGCCTGTGTCATTGCCCTAGCAATTGGCATTATACTAGATATACCATCACAGCCACCAACACAGACTACGGTGCCAAACTTGGCAATATGGGTCGGTAAACCCAGCGGTCCAACAAAATTGGCGATAGAATCACCGGTCTGTAACAAAGCTAGACGGCGAGTTGTTGTTCCTACCTCCACAAAGACAATGGTAACACTACCCTCTTCCTTGTCCCAATCGGCAATGGTCAATGGGATACGCTCACCCTTTTCATCAATTCTGATGACGACAAACTGCCCGGGCTGAGCCTTCTTAGCCACCTCAGGTGCCGCCACCTTAAGCAGATGGATATTGGGCACCAGGTCTTGTTTCAATAATATCTTATACAACTACTTATCACCCCTTAGAGATTGTTTACCAACCCCTCGCCCTTTAGATATTTGTTTGGTAACCCTATCCCCTTTATCCCCCCCTCATATAACTGACTGTCACCCTGACCCTGAACGCAGTGAAGGGGAAGGGTCTAGATTCTTCGCTGAGTTTACCCTGAGCGAGATTCTTCGGTCGCTTTGCTCCCTCAGAATGACAAGAAGCGAAGGGCTCAGAATGACAATCCTTCAAACTACCCTTGATAAACAACCTCCCCCCTTATAATCTTGACTGCGCAGACTTTATATTCAGGTATCTTAGATACCGGGTCTATAACCGGGTTTACAATGCCCTGGGCAAAATGAAGCGCCATACTTACCACACCCACTGGCAAAACATCAGCTACCTTCACCTTCGCCTCGACCTCCCCCCGACGTGAAACTACCCTCACTGCCTCACCGTCACTAATTCCTAGCTTAATAGCATCTACCGGATTTACCTCAACTGACGCCCCACCATTCAATACACTAAATTCACCTAAGCCTACTTCCATAGCACCAGCATGAAAGTAATATAAACTGGGCTCAGTGGTAAGTATCAACGGATAATCGCCATCAGCTAACTCTGCCGGTGATTTATAGTCTAAGGGCACAAACTTGCCTCTACCGCCATCAAATGTCTCTAGATAGAGAATAGGTGTTCCACTATGCTGCTCCGAAATACACGGCCACTGTAAACCACCCCCGTCTAAGCGCTGAAAAGAAATGCCTTTATAGCTGGGGACAAGGGTAGTAATTTCCTTCATAATCTGAGACGGGTCATTAAAATCAAAGCCCCGGCCACCGAGCCTCTGGGCAAGCTGACAAATTATCCACCAGTCAGGTCGAGAGCCACCTATAGGCTCTATCGCCTTCCGCACTAACTGCACCCGACGCTCAGCATTGGTAAAGGTGCCTTCCTTCTCAACAAAGCTCGCCGCCGGTAAAACAACATCAGCCAATTGACTAACCTCAGATAGGAACATGCCCTGACTAACTAAAAAGTCTAAACCCTTAAGCGCCTCCCTATTCAATACGGCATCACTGCCGATAACATAAACAGCCTTAATCTGACCCCGCTGAATAGCTTGAAGTATCTCAACAAGAGTCAAACCGGGAGCAGCCTCTAAGGAGCAACCCCAGGCAGATTCAAACCTTTCCTTACTGGCGCTATCAGCTACCGCTTGATAACCGGGATATAAATCGGGCATAACCCCCATATCGCAGGCACCCTGCACATTGTTCAAACCCCCCAGTGGATTAACCCCGGCTGATGGTTTGCCAATATTGCCGGTAAGCATAGCTAAATTAGCAATGGCTAGTACATTATCACCACCGTGACACTGCTGGGTAATACCGTCTCCATAAATAATAGATGCCGGTTGGCAACTAGCATATATCCGGGCTGCCTCTGCTACCTGGCTTTGAGGAACTCCAGTAATAGTCTCTACTGTGCCCAGGTCAAAGCCGTTTAATGACTCCCTGAAGGCATCAAATCGGTCACAGCGCTCCTTGATAAAGGCTGTATCCATTAATCCTTGGTCAATAATGACCCTCATTATCCCACCAAGTAAGGCTACTTCTGTCCCGGGACGATGTTGTAACCATAAATCAGCGAAACGACATAGCTCAACCCGATGCGGATTGGCGACAATTAATTTGCCCCCTCTGCCTATGGCTCGCTTTACCTCTACCCCAACCACTGGGTGTGATGCGGTGATGTTTACCCCGATGACTAAGATGCAACTAGCTCCTCCTATCTCCGCTATAGAATTGGTCATCGCCCCACCGTCAAAGCTCTGGGATAAACTGGCTATAGTGGGAGCATGACACAGCCGAGCATAGTGGTCTACATTATTGGTGGCTAATACCACCCGAGCCAACTTCTGAATAACATAGCTATCTTCATTGGTACACTCGGCACAGGAAATAATGGCTATCTCTTCCCCTTTATATTTACTAAGCCGATTAGCAATTGTGTCCAGTGCTTCATCCCAGGTTACCTCTACTAGCTGTCCATTACGCTTTACCATAGGTGTTCTTAGCCGCTGGGGGTGATGAACAATTTCCGGGATACCAAAGCGACCCCGGACGCAGGCTTGTCCTCGATTTAATGCACCATCCCCTTTAGGGCTAACCCCGATTACCCTGTCCCGTTTAACCTCTAGCTCCAACTGACAGCCAACCCCACAGTAGGGACAGGTGGTAACTACCTGCTTGTCAGCTAAACCTTCCCACTTCCTACCCCGCTCGGCGAGAGCCCCGGTGGGACAAATATCAACACACGCCCCACAAAATTGACACCCTGATTCCTGTAGAGACCGACCAAAGGCAGTGCCAATCAATGCCTCACTGCCGCGATAGGTAAAGGCTATCGCCCCTGCCCCCCTTACCTCCTGACAGACCCTTACGCACCGCCCACATAGAATACATAAATTGTAGTCCCGCTCAAAGAAGGGGTCTGCCCTGTCTATCGGCAATTCTTTATATTCATAGGGTAGCGTTATTTCCTCTATCCCTATGTAGTTGGCTACCTCCTGTAACTCACATCGCCCATTCTTGGGACAAAACTGGCAACCAGTAGTTACCCCTACCTTGCGAATGGAAGCCCGGTATGGCTTACAATCTTGCTTGCGCTCACAGGTGAGACATACATAGGGGTGTTCGGTTAGTATAAGCTCTAAAATATCCCGCCTTAACTCTTGAAGCTGTGGCGTATCACTGCTAACTACCATCCCATCACTGGCTGGTGTGGTACAAGAAGTGGGAAAGCCGCGCATTTTATCAATCTCGACTACACATAGTCGACAGGCACCATAGGGCGTTAAATAGGGATGATAACATAAAGTCGGTATATAGATGCCAGCCGCCTTAGCCGCTTCATATACCGTCATGCCTTCGCTTACTTTAACTTTTTGTCCATCAATGGTTAAACTAATCATTTCCACCTATACCGATTAATCTATAGAAGGCTTAGCTGAAGCTCCTTTCTTTGTTTTCGATACAGTCACCGGAATAGGCTTACTAGGGACAGCTACCTTCTCCCCAGAAACCTGGACCACGGCGCTAAATCGAGTTGGGCAAACATCTAGGCAACTGCCGCATTTGATACACTTATCCTGGTCAATAATATGTACCATCCTCTTGCCACCAGATATCGCCCCAGCCGGGCAATCCCTAAGGCATATACGACACCCTTGACACTTATCAGGAAGGATATAGTAGGAAATTAACTCGGTACAGACCAATGCCGGGCATCGTTTCTCATCTACATGAGCCGTATACTCATCCCTGAAGTAACGAATTGTGGTTAATACTGGATTGGGCGCTGTCTGACCCAAGCCACATAAAGAGCCATTTTTAACTAACTGAGCCAATTTGTTAAGGCGCTCAATGTCCCCTGGCTGCCCTTCACCCCGAGTAATGCGCTCCAGGATGTTAAGCATGTGTCTGGTACCAACACGGCAGGGGACACACTTGCCACAGGACTCAGCCTGGGTAAAGGAAAGGAAATACCTTGCCAAATCAACCATACAGGTATCTTCATCAACAACGACCATTCCCCCGGAACCCATCATTGAACCGGCTTGGGTCAATGATTCATAGTCTACTGGCTGGTCAAGCATGCTGGCGGGGAGGCAACCACCTGATGGACCCCCAGTTTGGGCAGCTTTAAAGCGCTTACCTTCAATAATGCCACCACCAATCTCGTAGATGATGTCACCCAGTGAGATGCCCATTGGTACTTCGATCAAACCAGAATTCTGAGTCTTACCTGTTAAAGCAAATACCGCAGTTCCCTTACTGGTTTCCGTGCCAATACTAGCGTACCAGCCTGCCCCGTGGTCGATGATTACTGGCACACTGGCAAAAGACTTCACATTATTAATATTGGTTGGCTTGCCCCATAACCCAGATATAGCTGGAAAAGGCGGACGAGACCGGGGCATACCCCTCCTACCTTCTATAGACATCATCAACCCGGTTTCCTCGCCACAAACAAAGGCACCAGCCCCTTCCTTCAACTCTATTTGAAAATCAAAGTTAGAATCAAGTATGTTATCTCCAAGTAAGCCGCGTTCTTCTGCCTGCTTTAACGCAATCTTTAGCCGCTCTACAGCCAGGGGATACTCAGCCCGACAATAGATGTAGCCCTGAGTGGCTCCAATAGCATAGGCAGCAATAATCATACCCTCAATAACAGAATGGGGGTCAGCTTCTAGAATGCTCCTATCCATAAAAGCACCTGGGTCACCTTCATCACCATTGCAAATCAGGTATTTCTCCTTACCCGGTGCTCCCCGGCAAAATTCCCACTTTTGACCAGTAGGAAAGCCAGCCCCACCCCTGCCCCTTAACCCAGACTTCTTTACCTCCTCAATTACTTGCTCGGGAGTCATGTCAAGGAAGACCTTCTTCAACGCTCTATAGCCACCCACAGCCAAGTAGTCTTCAATCTTCTCCGGGTTAATATGACCACAATTACGAAGAACAATGCGCTGCTGTTTCGCGTAGAAAGTGATATCACGGTAATAAGGTATTGCTTTACCGGTCAGCGGGTCATGGTAGAACAGCCGCTCTACAGGATACCCGTTAACTAAATGAGAGTGGACAATTTCGGGTATATCCTCCACCTTTACCTCAGTGTAGAAGAAACCATCAGGCTCAATATCAATAAGAGGACCTCGCTGGCAAAAGCCGTGACAGCCAGTAAAATCGACCTTTATACCGTCCACTTCTGATGACTCAACTTCCCGCTTCAGTGCCTGATAAATCTCCTCACTCCCTCCTGACACACAGCCCGTGCCTTTACAAACAAAAACGGTCCGAACCCCAGACCAAGCAAATGGACTTTCTTTATCTACCGTCCTACTAGCCACTGCTGGCTCCCTCCTGTAAATACTCAGCTAATATTTTCTTTGCCTTTGGTGGAGTCATTCTGCCGTAGACAGTCCTATCTACTACCATAACCGGGGCTAAAGCACAGCAGCCAAAACAAGCCACCCTCTCCAGGCTAAATTTATAGTCCTCGGTTGTGCCCCCGGGCTGAATATCAAGGTCACGCTCCACCCCCTCTAGAATGCGGCGTCCACCCCGAACATGACAGGCGGTACCCTGACAGACCTTTATGGTATGGTCGCCTTGCCGCTCAAATCGAAACTGGGCATAAAAGCTAGCCACACCGTAGACTTCACTCTCAGATACGCCCAAAAAATAGGCTATCTCCGAGATTGCTTCTTCAGGAAGATAGCCTAATGCCTCTTGTACCTTCTGTAGAACTGGGACTAAACTTCCCCTCTGCCCCCGATATGGAATAAGAACCTGTGATAGCCGTTGACGCATGTTCAACCCAAGACTATAATTTATCACTAAATAATGAATAATTCAAGTCTTTTCAACCTTCAAGCCCATTGCCTAATTGCTGTTAAGGGTTTAAGATAATAAGCATGATAAAATAACCTAGAGGCTGTTTAGTTGTCATTGCGAGGCACGAGGTGCCGAAGCAATCCCTGAAAGCAATAGTGAGATTGCTTCGCTTCGCTCGCAATGACAGTTTGAGTTGCTAAACGGCTTCAACATAGGAAAGGAGGTGGTATATATCGCTAATTATTAAATAGAATCAGAGGATGTTCATCAATCTATTTTTCCCACCCGCCCACCCCTAGGTTGAGTTTCGGGGGCTTTGCCCCGCATCCCCGTCAAGCTAAGGAGTGAAGCTCCTATGAGATGGTGGGTGGGAATAACTGGCGTTAATAAACAATCCTAGAATTTGCCAGACTTGATTAAGTTAATCGGGCGGTCAGATAATTCCAGATTTGGCAATAAAGCTAACCAAGGCCAAATCTGATGTTAATAATTAAAAGTAATCTTCCGAGGTGAAAATAATGGTCATAGAATTAGTTCACATCGGATTTGGTAATATACTAGCCATGAGCCGAGTTATTGCCATAGCTCCACCAAACTCAGCACCTACCAGACGTGCCATTCAGGAAGGGAAAAGCAAGGGGCTGCTAATCGATATGACCAGTGGCAGAAGAACCAAGGCGGTTATCATCACTGATAGCGGTCATATCATTCTGGCAGCACTTGCCCCAGAAACTATCGCTGGCAGGTTACAAGCAAGTCGAGCCGAAGGTCACCAGACTGCTCGCCTAGGCGAGAGCTATGCCGGGCGAGGAGGTTCAATGCTAAGACCAGAGCAAAGTAATGAAACAGACGAGCCATAGAAAAATCGCTGAAAAAAGGCCGTTACTCATAGTTCTCTCCGGTGCCTCGGGAGCTGGCAAAGATGCAATTTTAACCAGGATGAAGCAATTAGACTATCCTCTTCAATATATTACTACTGTAACCACGCGGCCTCGGCGAGCTAAGGAAAGAGATAATGTAGACTACCACTTTATCTCAATGGAAAGGTTCCAGGAGATGGTTGCCGGTAACGAGTTACTGGAGTGGGCAAATGTCTACGGCAATTGGTATGGCGTGCCTAATCAACCAGTTAAGCAAGCCCTGGAAAAGGGGCAGGATATAATAGTAAAGGTTGACGTTCAAGGAGCAGCCAGTATTAGAAAAATCCTGCCTCAAGCAGTATTTATCTTTCTCATGCCGCCATCAATGGAAGAACTTGCCCTAAGACTCAAGAAGCGCCACACTGAGTCACCCTTCGACTTAGCCCTACGCCTAAAAACTGCCGAAGAAGAAATAAAACAACTACCTCTATTTGACTATATGCTAGTGAATAAGCCGGATGAAATTGACCTGGCGGTATCGCAGATTAAGGCTATTATTACTGTGGAAAAGTGCCGGGTAAATCCCAGGGAGATTAGTCTATAAGCTAGCTAGAAGATTATTCCCAGCAACCAGGCAAACAAATAACCTAGCCCAGCACAAACAGGGAAGGTTATTATCCAGGCAGCGATAATATTACTAGCCACCCCCCAGCGCACCGCCGACAGCCGCCTGGTAGCCCCCACCCCCATAATTGATGTGCTTATGCAATGGGTGGTGCTCACTGGGATACCGAGGTGTGAGGCTATTTCAATAACGGTAGCTGCTGAGGCTTGAGCAGCAAAGCCATGAACCGGTCTAAGGGTGGTAACTTTTAATCCCAATGTCTTAATGACCCGCCAGCCGCCAATAGCGGTACCCGAGCTAATGGCTAACGATGAGATAAATATTACCCACCAGGGAATATTTTCCCATAGGTCAGTCTGTCCGGTATAAATCACTAGTGCCATAGTGATGACACCTATGGGCATCTGACCATCATTCTTGCCATGGCTATAAGCCATAAAAGCAGTGGACAGAATCTGCAAATTACTAAAAATGTCTCGCACTCTGGCTGGGGCACTACGCCGAAACACCCAAAATAGAATAACCATCAGGGTAAAGCCACCGATAAAGCCCAGGACAGGAGCGGTAACTACTGCTGATAGAACCCGTTGCATGACGCCCCATTGTATCGCTTCACTACCCACTACCGCCATCCCAGCCGCCGCCAGCCCGGCAACAAAGCCATGAGTTATGCTTACCGGCAGACCATAGTAGGTAGCTATAGTACCCCAGATAATAACTGAAGCTAAGCCAGCAATCACCGTTAGATATGAGATTGCCTCCGGAACTAAAATCCCTTTGCCAATGGTCCTAGCCACAGCCAGACCGGTAGCCGCCCCAGCCAAATTAAGAAAGGCAGCCAGTATTATGGCATTTCTGGGGGAAAGAACACGAGTGCCAATCACGGTAGCAATGGCATTGGCAGCGTCATTGAAGCCATTAACAATACCAAAGCCAATAGCAAAGGCAATAATAAGGAGAAGGAGTAAGAGAGAAGAGTCAGGCATGCTTGAGGGCTACTCCTTCAAGGACATTAGCCACATCCTCACACCTATCGGTGGCGGCCTCCATATGCTCGTAAATCTCACGCCACTTGATAACCTGAGCCATATCTGTGGCATCATCAAACAGCTCGGCCAGTGCTGACCGGTATACCCTGTCAGCCGCATTCTCCAATCGATTAATCTCGACGCATCGTCCAAGAATCTGCTTTAACTTGGCACGAGAGCGCAGTTCAGGAACTGCCACTTCCACCGCAGATGCTGCCTGCACGATGATATCGGCTAACTCCTTAGCCCGCTGGCTGGGATGGTCTATCTTGTAGATAAACATGGCATCAGCCGCAGCATGGATAAAGTCGGTCACGTCATCCAAGGTATGAGCCAGTAGGGCTATATCCTCCCTGTCAAAAGGGGTGACAAAAGTGCGGTGCAACTGTGCCATAATCTGATGAGTAACATGGTCGCCATGGTGCTCCAGTTCAGTTATTTCGCCTACTCTCTCCCCGATATCTTCCCAGGTATCAACCATCTCCTTTAGTCTCTGAGCTGTTTTTACCATATTCCGGGCACTCTCCTCAAAAAGGTCAAAAAATTTCACCTCCCGAGGTATAAACGGAAACTTAAACACAACTAAACCTCCTTTGCCAGCAACAGGCATATTGAGATAGCCAGAGATTAAGAATTAGGCGATGAGAAAAATAAGGTTGGCTAGGCTGTTGCTTCGGTATAAAATAGGTAAACAAACTGAACTGAGGATTAGAAAGCATAAAGATAAGACCCAAAACTCGTGGCAAATGCCTACATGTATAAGGCAAAATACTCCTATCCCAATCAGGTCACAACTTTAGCTTAGTTCCACTATCAGTTTAGATGAGGTATATGTAATTGTCAAGCTAGCCACCATTGACAGGTAGCAGACAAGTGCGTAAAATTCCACAAGCGAATGAAATATGGGCAATAATTGGCGACCTAAACCTGGCGATAAAATCTTCCGCCCCCGACGAATTAAGCGCTACCGCTTAAGACGAATATTAGGAGTCCCTGCCCTATTTAGTGCCGGCTATGGGAATGTTGGCTCTTCTATCTATTATGCCTTAGGTATTGTTGCCCTGGTAGCTATGGGGGCGACCCCTATAGTCTTAGGTATTGCTGGCATTCTGTTCATATTTACCGCCCTTACCTACGCTGAGGGTACAGCCATGTTTCCCGAGGCAGGTGGCTCAGCTAGCTTCGCCCACACCTTGACAAAAGGGGAAAGAATGAGTAGAGTCCAGCAATTGAAGTGCGGCATATAAAGTTAATGAGAAAAGGGAGGTGCTTGGAGATGGAAGGAAAAGAAAGGTTTGAGGAAGTAACACCACTACTACCGGGGGATAAGGTCCTGCGTATCCATAGGCGGAGGCCTCGCCGAAGGCTACGTATTACCCCGGACATCCCAGCATTTTTTAGGTTTCTCAGGGACATAGCTACCAAAACTCCTCTAATACCGCTGATTCTTACTCTTGCCGGGCTTTGGCTACTTTTCTCCCTGGGTATTTATCTTGCTGAACGTGGGGTGAATGAACAGATAACTTCCTATGGTTATGCTTTGTGGTGGAGCTTAACAGCTATGCAAACACAGGGGGCTAATGCCCCGGGACCAATTACTACCCCAGGGATGGTAATTGGTTCAATTTGGTCAATTTTCAGTACGATTGCTTTTTTTGGCGTGATAATCGGTAGCCTTTATGCCTATTTCATGCTCCCCAGGCGACGCCCTTCCCGGCAGATCATAAGCGCCATCCAATATAGTCTGGAGGAACTCGAGAGCCTGACTGCTGATGAGTTAGAGGCGCTTAGGGATACCACGGTGAGGATTATAGATGCCCAAATAAGTCGGCTCAAGGAAAAGTCTCAAGGCCGATAAGATGGTGGTGGGCTTAATTATTTACTGCCTCTATCGGCGAAAAGAGCATCTGCCATTAACCCACATAGGGAAGAGTAAGGAAAGCTTAATTAAGGGGACTAAATAATAACTGGCAACAAGGTATTGTAGATTTCTAAAAAGAAGATTATAATACCCGTTAATCAATAGTAAGTGGAAATAGAAAGCAATGGAGTTTCACAAGATTTTAGTGCCGGTAATTGGTACTGAAGCTGACGATGAGGCAATGAAGCTAGCCTGCCGGCTGGCTAAGAGGAATAAGGGTAAAATCTGGGCAGTTTACGTTATTGCACTAAAACGTGCCCTGCCATTAGATGCCGAAGTCGAACTTGAAATTAGAAAGGCTGAAGGTATACTAGACCACATAGAGAACATCGCTGAAGAACAAGACTATGAGGTAGAGACTGACCTACTTCAAGCCCGCGAGGTGGCGCCAGCTATTGTCGATGAAGCCGTCGAACGAGAAGTTGACCTAATCTTAATGGGTATTACCTACAAGAGGCGCTTTGGTCAGTTTAGCCTGGGTAATGTGGCGCCCTACGTGTTAAAAAATGCTCCCTGCCAGGTTATCCTATATCATCAACCTATTATGTAACTGAGTTTGCTATATGAAAGTAGTAATTATGGGCTGTGGACGAGTCGGGGCTCGGCTAGCTGGGTTGCTAGATGCCGAGGGACATCTGGTTACCATTTTGGACACTGACACTTATAGTTTCCGAAGGTTACCGCCTACCTTTGGTGGCACAGCACTAGTGGGCAACGGCATTGACGAGGAATCACTTAAAAAGGCAGGCATAGAGGAAGCCGATGCCTTTGTTGCCGTAACCCAGGGTGACAATCGCAATGTCATGGCGGCTCAAATCGCCAGGCATATCTTCAATGTCCCCAATGTAATCTGCCGTATCTACGACCCGATACGCCGGGAGCTATACAATACCCTAGGCATAGAAGCCTTTAGCCCAACCACAATTTTTGCCCAGATGCTAAAGGAAAGACTGGAGAAATGAGGTGGAAATATGTACATCATTATCGTCGGTGGCGGTGAGGTAGGCTATTACCTGGCCAAAGCCTTATTAGATGAAGGACATGAGGTACTGATGGTGGAAAAGGAGGCGGAAAGGAGCGAGTTCATTATAGATGAGCTGGGCAGTGTTTGTGTCCGCGGCGATGGCTGTGAGGCGGCTACCCTGGCTGAAGTAGGCACTGGTCGGGCTGATATGCTTATCGCTGTAACCGGTGATGATGAAGATAACCTGGTTGCCTGCCAGGTAGCCAAGCATAAATTTAATGTCCCCCGAACCATAGCCCGCATCACTAATCCAAAAAATGAGGCTATCTTCAAGAAGCTGGGGATTGATGTTACTGTGAGTGCCACTAATATTATCCTTGAATATATAGAACAAGAGGTGCCAACACACCCCTTGACTCATTTATTAACCATTAGGGATAAGGGGCTGGAGATTGTAGAAGTAAAAATCCCGCCTGATTCAACTACGGTAGGCAAACCGGTAAAGGAGCTTTCGCTACCGCCGGAAAGTGTCCTGTCTCTAATTATTCGTAAGGAGCAAAAGCCTTATGTGCCGGCAGCTAATACTATCCTTCAGGCTGGAGACCATATAATAGCTGTTACCACTCCTGAGTCAGAAGGGGCACTACGAGCTGCCCTGAGAGGCGATTAAAAGCTCAAAGCTAACCGCCTCTACTACTATTAAGAGTGTTTTATCAACCCTATCCCCTGTATCCCCTTCCCCTTGACAAGGGGAAGGGGAAAATAATTATGATATGAATATATCTTCCTATCATGGGGCGAAGCCCCTTCAAACTACCCTTGATAAACAATCTTCTATTAGAGGTCGCTTAGAAACGCTACCAGTGTTTTATGCCTAAATAGAAAGCGAGGGGTTGGGGGCACAGCCCCCAAATACGATTCTAGGGTGGGCGGGTGGGAAAAATAGATTGATAAATATCCTCACTATTAAGTGTTTGACGAAAACGTGCTCTTTATTATATTATGAGCTTCGAATGCCTGGAACACGGGGTAAGAATTCGACTTTAGAAAGGGGGCTATTTTGAACGGGGAAACAACGTCAGAAGTCACGGCTAAAGGTAGAACTTCAGGGGCATTTAGATGCCTAAACTGCTTTGAAAGAATTAGCCCACCGAAGGGGGCAAAAACATATAAGTGCCCCTATTGTAGTTTTGAATGGCGTATATCCTGGCCACAACCTGATTTGCCCCGGATTAGGGGTCCAGTTTGGGAGGTAAACAGGCGACTAGCTGAAGAAGCAATAAGTAAAAAGGGGAAAAGTAGACATGGCTCTAAATAGAAAGATAGCCTATATTAATCTAACTACAGGTGAAATTGAAGCCAAGCCCATCCCTATCAAGATGCGAAAGATGTTTCTTGGTGGCAGGGGGCTGGATATGTATCTTATGTATAACCATATAAAGCCTGGCGTTGACCCCCTCGGACCGGAGAATGTGGCTTTTGTTAGTGCCGGCATTCTGGTCGGCACCTTAGCTTCAGCCTCAGCCAGAACCCATATCGGTGGCAAGTCGCCACTTACCGGCTTTGTCGGCAGTGCCAATATGGGTGGCTTCTTTGGTCCGGAGATGAGGTGGGCTGGCTTTGACCATCTGGTAATAAAAGGCAAGGCAGAAAAGCCGGTCTATCTTTGGATTCATAATGGTGAAATTGAAATAAGAGACGCCGCCAGCATCTGGGGGAAGACAGTTCATGAGACTCAACAAATTATCCGGGAAGAGCTAGGTGATAGGGATATTAAGATATTAACCATCGGTCCCGCCGGTGAAAAGCTGGTGAGGTATGCCAATGTTATGACCGAGCTTAAAAATTCTGGTGGCAGGTCAGGGATGGGTGCTCTTCTTGGCTCCAAGAACCTCAAGGCAATAGCTACCAGAGGCACTATGGACATAAAGATAGAGCACCCTGATGAAGCCCTGGAATATAATAAGAAGGTAATTACTCAGGTGACCTCAGCTAAGGTATCTGAGACACAAGGAAGAATAGGTACCCCTTTCATCTGGGGGGCAACTAATACCCAGGGTCTGGTTAGGGTTAGAAACTTCCAGCTTAATCAACTGGAAGATGCCGATGATGTTGAGGCGGAAAGGCTTGATGAATTTGCCCTGGGCATGACTGGTTGCTTTGGCTGTCAGGTTCACTGCCGAGCCAAATATATTATACCCGAAGGTGCTTATGCTGGGGTTTACGATGAGGGACCTGAGTATACTTCACAGGGTGCCTGGGCTGGAGAGCCTGGCTGTAAAAATGCTCTCACTATTTTGGTATGCAATCACCTGGTGAATATTTATGGTCTGGATACCCTGGAAACAGGCAGCTTAATTGCCTGGGCAATGGAACTCTACGAGAAGGGAATCCTTACTGACCAGGATACCGACGGCTTAGAGCTGAGGTTTGGTAACGATGAGGCGGTAATAGAAATGGTGCATCGTATTGCCAGAAGGGAAGGATTAGGCGATATCCTGGCTGAGGGTGGACTACGAGCTGCTGAGAAGATAGGCAACAATTCTATTAAATATCTGATACATGTCAAGGGGTTGAGTAACCTTCACTCCGATGAGAGACCAACACCAGCTCTGGCACTGGGTATAGCCACTGGTTCCAGGGGTTCTGACCACCTGAGAAGTCGACCGGCTATTGACCTGTATCACCTGCCTGAGCCGGTATTAAGAAAGATATACAGTCAGCCAGTAGCCTATGATGGTCCATTAACCTCGGACTATAGAGACTATGAGGGCAAACCGTGGCAGGTCATGTGGCAGGAGCTGTGCTATGAGGCAGTGGATTGCCTTGGTATATGTAAGTATCACACCATATTTCTCGGACCAAACTTCCCCAACTTTGAGGAATGGTCTAAATTGCTTTACTACAATACCGGACTGGAGCTATCGCCGCTAGATATATGGAATGTTGCCGATAGGGCTTATACTATGGAGAGGCTGTTTAACATTAAGCAGGGTCTGACCAGAAACGACGATTGGCTGGTTGACCGATACTTTGACGAGCCAACCAAACTTGGTATTCCCGGCGTCAGGGGAAGGACGATAGATAGAGACAGGTTTAAGCAGATGATTGACGAATACTATGAGCATCATGGCTGGGATGAGAATGGTGTCCCCCGCCCTGAGACCCTGCAGAAATTAGGCATAGATAAAGAGCCGTCCCACATGCTTTAGCATGTGCAACACAGGCTAAGGAGGACTATTTCATGGCTAATATCTTAATGATAGATTATGAAAAATGCACTGGCTGCCGATTGTGTGAGCTGGTCTGCTCAGTTAAACACGAAGGGGTGAGCAACCCCACCCGGAGCCGAATAAAAATAATTAAGTGGGAGATGGAGGGGCGGTTCGTCCCCATGAGCTGTCAACAGTGTGAGTCAGCCCCATGTCAGGCAGTATGCCCGGTAAAGGCTATCTCCCGAGATGAGAATTTAAATAGAGTAGACATTGATTATGATATATGTATTGGCTGCCGGATATGTGTCGCTGTTTGCCCCTTCGGTTGCATAGCCTTTGATACTCTAGCCAAAAGGGCAATTAAGTGTGATTTCTGTGATGGCGACCCCGTCTGCGTTAAGTTCTGTGAAACAGGGGCTATACAATATGTTGATGCCAGTGTAGTTAGTAGTGTAAGGCAGAGAGCCGCCGCCGAGAAATTCTCCGGTATAATGCGAAAGGTTGCCGCCGCCCTAGCTACAGTATAGTGCAGTAAACTTTATCTTAAAGGAAAGACGAAATCTCAGTAATAGGATGGTATGAACAAAGATTTACCCATCTGGATAATGGAGCCAGAGCTAACCGAAAAAAGGGTTTCGTCGGCGAGGAAACTATTTGAAGGTGGTCAGAAAACAGCTCTAATCCCAGAGACGGTTACTATTGACGACATCAAACAACAGCTAAGAAAGATTCGCCAATATGCCCAAGACAATATAAGTTGGCTGGTTGATGAGCTTAGAACCAATCTAAGCCAGAAATACCCCCGGCTAACAGTAAAATCAGCATTTGATAATATTGAAGCCATAAGATATATCACCGAAATCTCAGGCGGAATTGACCTCATCTCCACCAATAACTCCAGTATAGTTACCCAAGAATTAAAACCAGGGCTAATAACCAATGGCTTCACCGTTATCAACTCCTATCTTGATGAATTTGATGTCAAGGAAAGAAAAATCCTCGATTACTGGGATCTTCCCCGCTTATTTGACAAAAACCTCACCGGCACCTTTGATGTTTCCATAAAAATAGCTGGCATTGACCAGCCTGGTGTAGCCGATACCGAAATCAGGAAATATCTAGCTGTGCTCGGAGTAAATGCCATATCAGCCGAGGATAGCACCGTATTTTTCCTGCAGCATTTCTCCAATATTTATAAAGATTTAAAGCAGGCTAAAAAGGTTATCCTTGTCATTGGGCTGGACAAGATAGTCAAAAGTAGACAGGATGCCGCCTTCCAAACCAAATGTATGGGCATATTTGGTATGGAAAGCCTGCTACTAGGCATCCAGCCAAAACCAGGTAAAACACCGGCAATAGCTGAGCTATCACTGCCTTACGGTGACAAGGATAGAGAGCTACACATAATCGTCCTGGATAACGGTAGAACCAACCTGCTACAGGGTAAATTTAAAGAGTTATTCTTATGCATAGGTTGCCGAGCCTGTAATAACCATTGCCCTATTTGCCACTCCTTTAGCAATGTTGACTACATCTGGACAGCAAGGAACTACCTAACCCAGTTCCTAGAGGGGAATATCAACTCCATTGACATCTGCCTCCATTGTGAAGCCTGCCGGATAGAGTGCCCCCTAGATATTGACCTTCCCCACCTGATGTGGCAGGCAAAAGCCGACTATATCAGCAAATACGGCAGGTCGCTCAAGCATAAGATACTGGGCTCGCCTGAGCTACTGGCCAGGCTTGGTAGTGTCTTTGGTCCCATTGCCAACCGGATGATGGGCATTAACCCGGTAAGAATCCCTATGGAAATCCTGACCGGAATCGATAGGAAAACTAACCTACCCACCTTCCACTTCCAGACCTTTAGAAAATGGTTCAACAAATATGCCTGAGGCTTTAATAAGAAATAAAAAGGTGGCTTTTTACACCGGCTGCTTTGCCAATTACTACTATCCGGAGGTAGGTAAGGCTACGGTAAAGGTGCTGCGTAAGAATGGTATAGAGATAGTTGTGCCCGACCAAGTATGCTGTGGGCTACCGATGATGGCCAAAGGAAACACTAAAGGGGCATATAAAAATATGGAGTTCAACACAAAGATGCTTAGCCGCCTAGTATCAGATGGCTATGCTATCATAACCACCTGCTCCAGTTGTGGCTTAATGATAAAGCGAGACTACCCCCGGCTATTAGGTAGTCAAAAGGCAAAACTGGTTTCACGAAGCATATTCCACATAACTGAATATCTACTAGAGCTACTTAAAGAAGGAGAACTGAACACTGAATTTCGACATATACCTCAGACCGTTTTCTACCACACCCCATGCCATTTGACCGCCCAAGGAACAGGTAATGTAACCGTTAAAATGTTACGGTTAATCCCGGGCATTACTATAAAGCATGTAAGCAACGAATGCTGCGGGATGGGTGGTGCCTACGGCTATGAAACGGTAAATTACGAGCTTTCTAAAGAGATAGCCGGCAAGTTATATAGTGAGATAAAGGAGAACCCCACTGACCGGGTAGTAACCGATTGTGGCGGTTGCAAGTTACAGATTGAAGCCGGCACTGGAGTCAAGGTAGACCACCCCATCATACTGCTTCAAGAGGCCTACAGTTTATAAAGTGAGCAATGAACATCTCCACTGCCCATTACTATTTAAAGTAGTCTTATACTACCTAGAGCTAGTGGTAGGAGGCTTTCTATGACCAAGAATAGATATTGGACGCTAATTATCATTCTCCTAGTAGCAATT
>Ga0209978_10000134_pt1 | contig 22943 bp, 23 predicted proteins | sample BentaG_FD_182805 | JGI IMG/M metagenome (GOLD analysis project Ga0209978, IMG submission 182805) | Deep subsurface microbial communities from South Atlantic Ocean to uncover new lineages of life (NeLLi) - Benguela_00093 metaG (SPAdes)... | ecosystem: Environmental > Aquatic > Marine > Oceanic >... | reverse complement strand
TACCTGATTCTCTTTACACTGTCCATAATCAACGTTTTCAAATCGATCCAAAGGAAACCATTTTCGACACGTACAACCTCGCAAAATCCGAATCTTTGTTACCAGTCGAACGAAACAAATAGAAAACATGCATGCATGCATCCCCTCAGCAATTCTGCAAGCCCGCCATTGCAGCTGAGGCGATCCTAGTATAGGCTCTGGAAAACATTTAAACTACGGAATCGTTTGAAAACCAGCGCTTTTGAAGTACTTGTCGAACGTGAAGACAGCATGCATGTTTAAAGAACATGGGAGATTTTGAACGCGCTACTCGGTGCCTGTTATAGTTATGTCGAAGCTGAAGCTATTGATCTCACTGATATTTGATGCCACTGACAGGGTTAAGACCACTTCTAGAACCGAATTAGCATTAACTTGGCTGCCTTCGCTGTTCCAACTTAACGTTATGTATGTGGAAGCTGAGGATGGGTTCCAGTTATCGGTTGTCATGTTCAATGTCATAGGGATTGTGCCTTCATTTTGAATGTAGATGGTGACGTTTTGGCTTGCGCCAGGCTCCATATAGCCCCAGTCAATTGTTGATACTTCGTTTATGCATGCGTTTTCCCAGTAGACGCCTACTCCTATGGAGTTGACGTTGCCTTGGTTGTTGATTGTTTTGCTTCCGAACAGTAATCCGGAAGTGATGACTACTGCTATGACCGCCATGGTTATGACTGTTAGGAGGATTATTGTGGAGAATCTTTGGTTGAGCATTTTCTCGACCCAGAGCGTATGATATCTGAAGTCTTAATAAACATTCTCGTAGAAACGTCGCACACAAATACACCCACAACACCATCCAAACGTCAAAAAACGACGCCTCCCCTTCCCAAATCAACCAAACTGTTCTACTCAAAAAGAAAACTTTCAAGACCCTTTCACAAGCGTCAAGCCAAATGTGCGCGCGCGAAAATATGTCGCCCCACGGAATATAGAATCTTACGAAACACCCCTTTTAACCTGCCTCACCCGTGAATGTTATAGACGATATTTCTAGACAAGGTGTATAGATTGATAAACTGGGACAACCCGCACAAACGTAGAGACCGCTTATTTATCATTGCCGAAATGCTTGACATCGCTAAAGACGGATCATTAAAAACTCAAATCATGTACAAAGCTAACCTAAGTTTTGCCCAATTGAATACGTACCTCAAATTGCTGTTGGAAACACAGCTACTTGAAATCATAGATAGAAAGGGAAAGAACATTTACAAGACAACGAAGAAAGGCCGTGAATACATGCAAAGCTACAAAGAAATTATTGAAACCCTAAGCAATAACACTAACAACAATAACTGCCCCCACATCAAAGGCGGACCGACGATATACTGGATAAAAAAACCTTAACACCGTGGTTCACCTAGCGTGTCTTTTCATAAATTCTCAGTCTGAAATGCCAAAAAAGAAAAACAGTCAAGATTATGACTAATGCTACGCTCACCAACAGCAGAAACAACTCAGATCCGCGCATTCTCAAGCAGAGAATAATAACAGGGTTACTCGTCCACAGGCAAGCATCGCAAGCTGTCTCTTAAGATGACACGCACGTCATTTATGGGCTAGTGTCATGTTTTCCTGTTGGAATATTGTTTTTTGAGGAATAGGACTTATTTTACGTTCAAACTGTAGTGTTCTGTTGAAGGGAGAAAGGTGGCGGTTTCAAAGCCAAAAACCAATCGTCTCTATTATCTACTATTGGTGCTGCCTTTCATCTTGGCGTTCGTTTCATGGTGGGGCTTCCCTGTCTTGGCTCAGTGGCTATCAATGACAGTGTTTGGATACGAGCCTTTGCTTCAGCCCGCAGGTTGGCTATGGTATGCTGCTGTTATGCTGTATTATTCGTGGTTTACCTTTTTAGGTATCGGAGTTGGAGGCTTGTTAGCGGTTAGCGCATGGCTGTCACGGCGCCACGCGAAGCGACAGAGGGTGGGGTTTTATCCTATGGTATCGTTTGTGGTACCGGCTTTCAATGAGGAGAAAAAGTTGCCACGGTGCATTGACAGCTTGTTCCGGTGTACAATTGAGTATCCCGGGCCTATTGAGGTTATTGTTGTGGATGACGGAAGTATTGATGCTAGTTATGAGGTGGCCTTTGCAAGTTTACAGTTGAACATGCGGCAGCATCCGAAGGTTAAGGGGCGAGTTGTGCGACATATGGCGAATTTAGGGAAGACTGAGGCTTTGCGAACAGGCGTGAATCGTGCTTTGGGCCAGGTTGTGGCGATTGTGGATGCAGATTCTTGGTGGCATAAAGACGCGCTGCGAGATCTAGTGGAATACATGCTTAGAAATGGAAAGGTAGCGGTGACTGGTTATGTTCATCCCAGCGACGGCGAGGCTGAGGATAATCCGCTTGTGGTTTTGCAGCAGCTAGAATATAGTCAAGGGCTAAGCGTTTTTCGGTGTGCACAGGCCTTGGGAAACGCTGTCTTAGTAGTTCCCGGAGCGATTGGACTATTTAGGGCAGATGTGCTTAGGGACATTTTGAATAGTAGAAGGTTGAAATCGGTCACCGAGGATTCTGAGATTACGTTGGAGCTGCAAAAGCGCGGTTATGGAGTGGGATATTTGAATACGGCGCGGTGTGGAACTATTGCACCCAGAGATCTTGATAGCTTTTGGAGTCAGCGGCTTCGATGGTTCGTTGGCTGGCTCCACAACGTGTTAGGGGTTCATCGAGATATTTTGCTAGAGAGACGTTGGCTAAGTTTGCTGCTATGGTATTGTCTGGTTGTAGAGTATTTTGGGGCCTTCGTAGAGTTCGCCGCAATCATCAGTTTCCCGTTTTTGTTCTGGTTTGCACCCGACAGGATTCTGTTTGTACTCAACCTGCTGTGGTTCGGCGGTTATGCATTACTCGTAGGCATGATGACTCAGGCGGTTGCGCTACGGTTTGCGTATGGAGAGTATAATCACAAGTGGCTGTTGTATTATACACCGTTTTATTCGATTTTGTGGTTCGTCAACTTGTGGGCGCGGATGTTTAGTATAGCGAGATATATCTTGGGGTATAGAGGAAACTGGCACACAACAAAACGGAGAACAACCAAACAGCTAACCCGCCATTGAAGCTTTCAGTCTTCAACAGATACATCATTGCAGATAAAGTCGCGTGCTCATCCAATCGTTTTGAACTCTCGTTGCATGATAAATTGTGTTATGTCACGATTCCGCTCAGCTGGTTACGCGCTCCAACCAGAAACCACTAAAAGCATCAATACAAAATTAAAATATGCGAAGAGAATAAAAATGAAGCTGCAGTAAATAAGGAAGACACGGAGAAAACAATCAAAATGAACCAACTCACAATAAAATACGAACCCTTCAAAGAAATCATAGTTATTGATCGCACCCAATTCCCAACACCAGACGATCTGGCACGATTCACAAGCATCATCGCTGGAGGAAAAACAGCAGGCATATACTGGGCCCGAGGTATAGCTTTCATCTACTTCCCCCTGTCCATAAACACCGAAGCAGCCGCAAAAGAACTCATAGAAAAAAGAAGAGTCTACTGGGCCTTCCTAAGCTACACCCCCATGCCAACCTACAAACCCATAATCGAAACAAAAGAAAAAATAATCGTCCCAGTCCTCGACATGTCAACCAACCCCTTGTTCCAAAAAGTAACTGAATGGCTGAAAACCCAGAAATAACCGAAAGCAGACCTACAAGCTGGCAATCAAGTCTTCTACGTCGAAGGTCAACAGATGAACACAGTCACAATAAAAGGAACAGTATTCAGCGGCGAAGGAACTGGAAGCCAATTTGTCAGAATTCCTTGGGCAACAATGCAAATCAAAGAAAAACTAAGCTTCAACCCTTACTTTGGAACATTAAACATTCACCTTCAAAAAAGAGAAACAAAAAAACTAGAAAAAATCTTAAAAGAGTCTAAAGGCATCAAAATCATCCCAGCAGAGGGTTTCTCTCAAGCCCAATGCTTCAACGTATTGATAATGAACAAAATCAAAGGAGCCATTGTCCTCCCCGAAAAAACAAACCATCCACCTAACGTTCTAGAAATCATTGCACCAGTTCATCTACGCAAAACACTATCGCTAAAGGACAGCGACGAAGTCAAACTAACAATATACTTAGACACCAACGTCAAAAGCTAACGCCATGTCTCTTCGCATAGATCTCCAAATAATCATCAAAGCAATCTATTTTCCTCAAATACTCGCCATAATACACCAACGCAGTCATCGCTCGCGCCGCGTCTTCCGGTGTAGAGTAAGCCGGAATTCCCAGCTTTTCAAATCTTGAACGGATAAACAACGCCATCTCTGTCTCTCCAATGTCACAGGCAACAACAGGCTTCGTATAACTCTTCGCCAAATTCGCTATTCGGTCCACAAAATCTTCCTGCAAAGCGGGAGTATGATGCAAACCCAACACAATTAAACCGTCAACTTCAGGTGCATCTAACAAAATCCTTGCTGAGAGCTCAAACATCTTAGAAGTTGCAGAACCCGTAATATCAACCGGATTCAAGTTGGTCGCAAACTTGGGCAGCCCTCCCTCCCGTTTCAACTTTTCAAACTTTTCAAGAACCTCATCAGATAACGTTTTAACCATTAAACCCAGTAACTCACACTCATCAACAGCCATCACACTTGGCCCTCCCGCATCAGTAAGAATTCCAATGCTATTTCCAGCAGCCGGCAGCTGAAAAGTAAAAGCTTTGCCAACATCAAAAAATTCTTCCATATCCTTAACGCGAATGACACCCACTTGAGCAAAAGCCGCATCATAGATTTTGTCCGACCCTGCAATGGCTCCTGTATGAGAAGCAGCAGCTCTAGCACCAGCCTTAGTTCTCCCGCTCTTTAAGGCAACTATTGGCTTTCTTTTTGTAACTTTCTCCGCAGCCTTCATGAATTCCCTACCAGCTTCTATAGCTTCAGCATAAAGAAGTATCACCCACGTTTCGTCGTCATGAAAAAAGTATTCAAGCATCTCAGCCTCATCTACATCACATTTATTCCCGAAACTCACGAACTTGCTTACACCCATCTGCATTCCACTCAAGTAATCAAGTGCAGCAACGCCAAAAGCGCCACTTTGAGTAATCATTGCAAGATGTCCCGCCATAGGGCGAGGGGTTGCAATGAATTCGTCCCCAGTTGTTAGCACTTTTGTTTCTGGTAAGAACAACATGTCGACTCCAGTGCTTATGTCGTAGACGCCAAGGCAGTTAGGTCCTAGAATTCGAATGTTAGCTTCTTTTGCAACTGAAACTACAGCGTTTTCAAGTTCAGTCTTTCCAATTTCGCTGAATCCAGCGGTAATTATCACTGCGACTTTGACGCCTTTTGCAGCAGCATCTTTCATAACGCTGAGAACAGCCACAGCGGGCACAACAATTACAACAAGCTCGATTCCCCCACGTATTTTGGCTAGTGAAGGATAAGTTTTGTATCCTAGAATGTGGGTTTCATGGGGATTGACTGGATATAACTCTCCCTTAAATGCGCCTCTTCTCTTGTTTTCAGCGAAGTTCTTGAAAATTACATGCCCTGCCTTGTAGATTTTTTTGGAGGCGCCAACTATTGCAACTGATTTCGGGTTGAAAAACGTGCCCATCTGTTTAATTATTGATCTCATCTCAGTTTCTCCAGTTTTGAGTCAGCAACACTTCAAGTAACTTATCTCACTATATGGGCTTTACGATGCGCACGCTTAGTCACTTACCTTCACTAAACTAGGAAAAAACACAAAACTAGACACGCACAAAATGTATCGATCTAACCACAACAATAGGCCTGTGTTCTGTTTCTTCCAGCATTTTCCAAGAAACACCTGTTAAAGAAACGTTGAAAGTTTCAGCCATGCTCCAAATTGTCCTTCCCGCGCCAAAACCTCGAGCACGATCGGCCAACTCTGCAACCTCTAAAGCCTCTTCGATACCCATACTTATGCCAGCAAGAGCCAACGGAGTAGATCTTCTCTTTAAGTTCAAGACCCGCGCGACGATATAGCTAAGAAAACCTCCCACAGACAGTATTCCCTTAATCGGCTTAGGTCTGGGAGTAAAATGAAAGTTTCTCCAAGAATACGTTTTATCAGTATCAACAATCATAACACCTACATTTTTATCAAGCTCTGCTTCTACGCTACAACGAATTCTTTCTGTTGCACGATAACTGTTATTCAGGAGCAAACTAACATACGAGTATGGAAGATTACTGCCATCAATTCCGCCTTCAGAGCTATGCATTAACGCTTGCAAAAAGCCGCAATATTGCAGCGCTACTTGTTTATGAGCACTACCTTCTTGGATAGGATAATTTCTAAAGTGAAGAATTGCTCTCTTTCGCAAGTGGCAGAGTGGCCCAAGAACATATGCCCAAACATATCGCATCCAATATTTAGCTAGAAAACATGCCGTCAAGCTTGGCTTCACTACACTCTCATCTACAATGTTGCCAATTGCTGTCGAAATCGCCTTTTCAGAAACTACTACAATGTCACCATCCTGGACCTTGCCTTTCAAAGCCGCAATCATTTTGGAAATATAGTCCACATTAGGCTTCCAGTACTGTGTCTTGATGGCTAAGGCTTTGTAGCGCTTCACAGTTAATCACAGCACAGATGACCGCTATCGATTACTTTGGCTAAGTGTTCTTTTAAGGAAATTGTAGAGTTGCGATACCTGCGGGTGTTCACCGGTTGGGTCGCTAATGTAATAAGCTGCAACAGCATTTGCAAACATAAGTCTCAGGTCAACTGGAAAATCGTTTGCGTCTGCATATATATTGCCTGCATTCCAAGCGTCACCTGAGCCTGTTGCCCGCAAAGCCTTAACGTTGAAAGCAGGAATGACGGTGCTCTCATTTTTTGTAAAAGTAGCGGAATAGGTTGTGGCGTGGAGATCTATACGGCTGGTAAATCTTTGAGCTAGAATCTTCGCGCATTCTTTCGCAAGAGCTGACATGGACTTACATTGTTCTTGAAGTTTGGCCAATCGTTTAGGTGCTACATATTCAGCAAAGGTAATGACTTCATTTTCGTTTACGCTCAAGATATCTACCAAATCGCTGCGAAGTAAAACTTTCTCGACTAGTTCAGGTATTTTCGGTTTATTCGGAAGTGGGTCGGCAGTGTCATAGTAAGTTTTGCCTCTGCCCTCAGTTTTAACATGGTAAAACACTGTCTCTGCAAGTGCTGTTCCGTGTCTTCGAGTACCAGCCCAGTTGAAAACACAAACATAATCAGTCTTCTCTAAGAGAGAAAAATCTTTTTTTATGAGGTTATTTGGACCGAATTTTTCTAAAGATCCGAGATCACGCAGCATTACGTTTTTCTTCTCTCTGCCTTGTGTAAATTCCAAGGCTGTTGTAATAGAAACGGTGCCATTTACCTTAACGTACGAAAGATCAATGTCTAATTGTTGAAGGCCTAGCTTGAGTAGGCTAAGCCCAAGCTTACTTGTGTGGACAATTGGAAACACGTTCATGCCTAGAGAAGCTAGCGCCTCCGCAGTGTTAACAGCGTTGCCTCCCCTAGTCTCCGTTTGCGTCACATTATCTATACTCCCCCCCTTACGGTTCACAACTTCAGATATTCTTCTTGAAAAATTTCTCGCGTTTCCATTCCATGAGATGAAACGATCCAAAAAGAAGTCAGGCATCAAAACTACATTGAATGTTTCTGGTTTGAACCTGCTTAGATGGCTCAGCAGTCGTTCTACATTTTGAGAAAAAGCTTTCAAGGACAAAGCTCCCTTAGAATGCATAAAATCCTTTCTGATAGATAACTTTTACATTTTTGTAAGCGAAAGAAGTCTACTATAGTGTTAAATTTGGGAAATATGTCTAGAGTATCTATGGCAGTTGAAGAACTTTCATTGATTGAATTAGAATTCGTTGGTAATTGCAACAATAAGTTTAGCATAATTATAAAGAAATATGTTGATGCTCATGAAGGAGTCACTTTAAGAGATCTCTTAAAATTCTTGTATCAATCTGTTCTTGGGGCTCATCACATATTTGATATGATGGAAGAAAATGGAATTAAGAAATGGATCGAAAAAAATCTTAACGATGCTGAACCTTCAGACAACCCATTGACAGAAGAATTATATGGAAAAAAGTGGGTGAGAATCGATTTAGGGTCTTTTAAGAAAAAACATGGAAATAATTCTGAAAAGCTTTTTGAAATTTTTTTGAAAGGAAAGGAAGAGAAAAGAGGTTCTATGGATGAATTTTTGAGTCTCCAAGATGAATTGACGCAGCTCGTAAAGAATGGAAAAATTAAACCGTTATCCCATAGTAGTCTAGGAGATTTAGTGGAGTGTTTTATCGTAAACTACAACCAGAAAGGCTGCCCGCCACTTCATCATTCAAGGTTATATGTGAAGAAAAATCCCTCTTATTTAGTGGCATCGTCCAAAGCTGCAAAAGATATACAAAGAAATATCTAGTCACGAGTTCACATCCTCCCCAGTGAATATGTTACTTAGTCTCTCTTTCATTGTTACCCTCTTCTCAAAGCCATCGTGAGTTCGGCGCGCACATTTACGCAAGAATGAACCTTAGCCCTAACGCTATGTTGAGTTTCATGCACACATGCCAAAAAAAAGCATCGAGTGGTTTAAACCATATCAGCGCGCGCGGAAGCCAAAAGCGAAAACCCTTAAAATTACCATGAAAATAGACAACTTGCACATTTTTACAAAGTCAAGCATGACAACTGGAAGAGGTTTATTCAAGCTTTTCCTACGCAAGCCAAATCATTACAGCATTTATACTTTGAGGAAGGAGAACGAATAGGGCTAGGCTTCTATCTTCCACGAAGAATGAGATTGGAAATCGTGAAGAAAGTTAAGGAGCTTGTTGAAGACGAGGGAATGAAGTTCTCTAGTTGCAGAGAAGGTTTCCCGCAACTTAACTCGGCGGCTTGTGACGGTTCATGGCTAATACCTTCGCTGGATACATAACCTGCAACAGGAATGCCGTTGAAAACCACTGAAAGCTGAGTTCTTAGGCTTTGTCAATGAACCGACTGGCACTGGGTATGTCTGGCGACAGACCTCTCCTTTCTCTAATCGTTTTAATAACCTCCGCGGTTACATTCTCCGGTGCTTTTTCCCAATGATCAAAAGTGTTTTGCCAAAAAGCATGCCCTGAAGTAGCTGACCTCATTTCAGCAGACAATCCGAAAGTTTCAGCGACAGGAATGAACCCTGTAATCATCGTTAAAGGACCTTTCTGCTCCGAGGCAATGATACGTCCTCTCTTTCTTGTGATCAAACCAGAAACTTCACCAACCCATTGAGCTGCTACAGACACGCCGATCTTGTAGATGGGCTCAAGAATGACAGGGTTCGAAGACAAGAATGAGCCAAGAATTCCACGTCGAGCAGCTGGCATAATTTGTGCTGGGCCTCTATGCACAGGGTCCTCATGCAACGAGGCATCCATTAGCTTCACTTTCAATCCTCGAATGGGCTCTTCACACAGCGGCCCATTTTGGCAGGCCCACGTGAAACCTGAAATTAGCATGTCCCGAACTTCCCGCAGATACTGCACTCCTTTTGTCAAGTCAACCAGAATATTTCTATGCTGTTCAAGTGCCCATATGTTTCTTGCCTGTTCAGTGGGCCAGCCTGCTTCTTTCAAAACAGTGCCCATTTTCTTTCGCGCCATTTCCTCTGCTAAGTCACCCTTCTCAATCAACTGAATAATATTCTTTTCAAGCGGCTCCAGTTGTATCCAGAACTTATTATGTTTGTTCGGACTTTTTGCCATGACCACTACGCCTGGCGACAGAGTTGATTCTCTGTAGACCACCAGCGGTTTGGACGTAATTATTTCGAGGTCCCCACCCGCAAATTCTCGGAGAAACTTAACTGCAATTTCTAGGTGAAGCTCGCCCATCCCACTTAGCAGGTATTCGCCGGTTTCCTTGTTTATGCTTGTTACCAAGTTGGGGTCTTCAATGGCTAAGCGGTGCATGACATCAATAAGATGAGGTAAATCCCTAGGGTGTTTGGGTTCAATAGCTATTGTGATGACTGGCTCGGAGACGTATTTTATGCGCTCGAAAGGAACCATCCCATCTTTACTATTAACGCTTACCAGAGTTTCACCTGCTCTTGCCTGATCAAGGCCAAGAACCGCAGCTATGTTGCCTGCGTCTATCTGACCAACAACCTCTCTGAAGGCACCCATGTACATGGAAACTTGTTGTACGCGATAGTCTCTTTTAGCGCCTACGAGGTATACTTGCTCTCCTTCCCTCACAACTCCGGAGAATAGGCGTCCTGTGGCTACTAGTCCGGCATGTGGATCCATCTGTGCTAATGTAATGCACATCACTATCGGACCTTTAGAGTCAGCGTTCATCATGGCTTTTCCCAGTTCAGAGTCAAGGTCGCCTTTCCAGACTTTTGGAATTCGGTATCTTTGAGCTTCTATGGGGTTTGGTAGATGCTTGACGACCAGTGTGAGGATGGCCTTGAAAAGAGGTAGTTCTTGGACTAGCTCCTCGACTTTCTCGTTCTTGTAAGCATCTATTATGTCGTTGAACTTGATGTCTTTTTCTTTAGCGATGTCGACGGTAAAACCCCAGCGGTGGAGAGCTGAACCGAAAGCAACTGTACCTTTTGCGGCGTCAACTTTCCAGTTTTCTTTTTGTTCAGCCTCGCCATATAGGGCGATAAGGTTGTTGAAGTCACGTATTATGCGAGCAAGTTTTGTTTGGATTTCATCTGGACCTAGTTTGAGCTCTTTGATTAGGCGGTCGACTTTGTTTATGAATAATACGGGTTTTACTCGTTCGTTAAGGGCTTGCCGAGTGACCGTTTCGGTTTGAACCATGACTTCTTCAACTGCGTCCACGACCACTACCACTCCGTCTATGGCGCGCAGGGCACGTGTAACTTTCCCCGTAAAATCTACGTGGCCTGGAGTATCAATGAGGTTAATTAGGTAGGGGGTGCCTTTTTCCTCGTGGAGAAGGCTGATGTTGGCGGTTTTTATTGTAATTCCTCGTTTTTGCTCTTCCTCAAGGTAGTCTAGGGCTCGGGCCACACCTGCGATTTTGGGGCTTAGGAGGCCCGCTTCAGTGAGAAGGCTATCTGTCATAGTTGTTTTGCCATGATCTATATGGGCGATTATTCCGATGTCCCGTATGTTCTCTTTTTTATCCATGAGCTTTAGGATATCTGCAATTTGTTTGAATCTTGGCATGCTTGTGAATCCCCCTTCAATTATAAGCTTAAAGGCTTGTAAGGATTGTCTCCTATTAACTTTACTGAGCACAACTAGACATCTGGCTGTAGAAGTATGTGGCTCCCGGGATTTGACTCTCCATTATAGGCTCTAGATGGATTGCAAACACGTGAGAAAGGAAGAAGTTAAGGACACGCGGTGATTGTCCTACTTTAATTCTAGTTTTTTGTTCCTATACGTTCATATATTAGTCTGTCTATTGCCTATATTACCATATACACAAAGAAGGCAGATATGCAAAATGAGTACAGAACCAAACGTCATTTACGTCGGAAACAAACCTCCAATGAACTACGTCATGGCAGTCATTACAGGCTTTAACATGGGCAACACAACCGAAGTCACATTAAAGGCACGCGGTCGGGCCATAAGCACAGCAGTTGATGTCGCTGAAATCGTTCGCAATCGATTCTTCAAAGACGCCGCAGTCCACGCTATCGCCATAGGTACAGAGCAGATCACACCCAGAGAAGGCGGCAACCCGAGAAACGTCTCAACAATGGAAATCACCCTTAAAAAAGAATAAGCAATTGAGACACCAAAAACCGCCTACCCCATCTATTTTTTCTTCAACAATGAAATGAAAGTAGCATCAAGCTTAGCGCACTGAACAATCTTTCCCCTCCAACCCACAAGCAAAGCATTGCTTACTTAGGAGGTGATCCGGCCGCAGGTTCCCCTACGGCCACCTTGTTACGACTTTTCCCCTCTCGCGAACCTCAGGCTCGACACAGCCACCAAGGACCGCGCCTCACCCAAAGCCCACTCGAGTGGAACGACGGGCGGTGTGTGCAAGGAGCAGGGACGTATTCACCGCGCGTTAATGACACGCGATTACTAGGCATTCCAGTTTCACGAGGGCGGGTTGCAGCCCTCGATCCAAACTACGACCGGCTTTAGGGATTACCATCCTCTCACGAGGTAGGAACCCATTGTACCGGCCATTGCAGCACGCGTGTGGCCCGGGGGATTCGGGGCATACTGACCTGCCGTGGCCCACTCCTTCCTCCGCCTTATCGGCGGCTGTCCTCCCAGAGTGCCCCTTGGAAACTTTCCTTGGTAGCAACAGGGAACGTGGGTCTCGATCGTTGCCTGACTTAACAGGACACCTCACGGCACGAACTGGCGACGGCCATGCACCTCCTCTCAGCTTGTCTGGCAAGATCGTCAATCTGGCCTTCAACCTGCTGTCGCCCCCGGTAAGGTTTCCGGTGTTGACTCCAATTAAACCGCACGCTTCACGCCTTGTGGTGCTCCCCCGCCAATTCCTTTAAGTTTCAGCCTTGCGACCGTACTCCCCAGGCGGCGGGCTTAATGCCTTCGCTGCGGCACTAGAGTGGCTCGTAGCCACCCTAACACCTAGCCCGCATCGTTTACGGCTGGGACTACCCGGGTATCTAATCCGGTTCGCTCCCCCAGCTTTCGTCCCTCACCGTCGAGCTCGTTCTAGCCGACAGCCTTCGCCACTGGTGGTCCTCCCGGAATTATAGGATTTCACCCCTACTCCGGGAATACCGTCGGCCTCTCCCGTCCCCTAGCCCAACAGTATCCCCCGCAGCCCAACGATTGAATCGCTGGATTTAACGGAGGACTTGATGAGCCGGCTACGGACGCTTTAAGCCCAATAAACATCCCTACCACTCGGAGAGCTGGTATTACCGCGGCGGCTGACACCAGTCTTGCCCTCTCCTTATTCCTCCAGCTCCTTACACTGGAGAAAAGCCATCCTCAGCGGACGGCACTCGGGATAGCCCCATCGCGCTTTCGCGCATTGTGGAGTTTTCGCGACTGCTGCGCCCCGTAGGGCCTGGACCCTTATCTCAGTGTCCATCTCCGGGCTACCGCTCCCGCGGCCCGTACCGGTTATAGGCTTGGTGAGCCGTTACCTCACCAACAACCTGATCGGCTGCGGCCCCATCCTTAGGCGATGTCTAAAGCGTGATTCAGGCATCTTTTAGGTGTAGATTCATTCCAGAACTCCACACCTATCAGAGATTAGGCCCAGTTTCCCGGGGTTGTCTCTGTCCTAAGGGCAGGTTAGCCACATGTTACTGAGCCGTATGCCGCGTCTCTTTCATGGCTGGGAGACGCACGACTAACATGTCTTAGTCCTATCCCGATAGCAGTAAGGTCCGGCAGGATCAACCGGATTTGTGTCGTAGTTGGGAGTTTTTGCCGCTTTTGCTGTGGGTTGGATTTGGGGGTTGTTGCGTGTGCGCTAAGCCCATGTTAGACCTAACTTTGATCATCAGGTCTCCATTTTTTTGTCCCCGTAACTGGAGGTCAACCGTGTTTTGGTCATCCTTAGGGCGTTTCTAAGCGCCTTTAACGTCTGGGTTGACGCCGCCGCCGGAAGAGTTACGGGACGTTTTTAACGTTGATAGCGATGACTAGTCGCTAAGGGAAACCAAAGTATGGATTTCCCAATATAAACATTGCGCGATTGTGACTAATAAAATTAGCTCTTTGAAAATGTGTGTGCGACACTTATGCAGCAACATTGAGAGAAGTATGCGATAACGGCTTCAAACAACGATTTCCTAAAATGTCGATTGGACAAATGATGGGCAACTGGTTGACTATTACTGAATCTAGCGTTAAGGCATTTCAGGCTTCATCAAATAGCAAATAATAGAAACATTGCAGTATCAGATATTCGTCATTCTTCATCCTGCACATATCTATGACATCAACACTAAAGGCAGTCATAATTTATGAAATGCTTTAGAGAACTGCATAAAATTCGCTTTTTGAAAGGGTTAAAAGCGCTAGTGCGGTGGTATTGTGGTCGTGTAAAGAAGTGTTCAGCACCAGACTCGACCGGCACATTTCCTTAATAGATCTCAAACCAGCTGGTTTTAGCAGTTTTATCGCATCCTACGTACTAGAAGCAGATAAAGTGGCAATCATTGAAACTGGACCCACAGCAACTGTTCCAAACCTGTTGGCTGGACTGAAGGAGATAAAAAGTGGATGTCAAAGATGTTGACCATGTGGCGGTTTCCCACATTCACTTGGATCATTGCGGAGGTGCAGGTGCACTTCTTAGCTACTTACCAAAGGCAAAAATAATTGTTCATAAGAGAGGCGTTCCATACATTGTAAACCCAGAGAAGTTGTGGACGCAGGCGCAACAGGTGTTAGGCAAGGTTGCTAAGCTCTACGAGGAACTTATGCCAGTTGCCAACGAGCGAATAATAACTGCAGAAGATGGAATGATATTCGATTTGGGAGAAGGCGTTGAACTAGCAGTTATAGAAACTCCTGGTCACGCATCTCACCACCAAAGTTTCTACGAAAAAAGAAGCCAAGACGTTTTTCCTGGAGATTCAGCTGGAATCTACATACCTGAATACGATGTCGCCATACCGACAACCCCGCCGCCTTTTCATTTTGAGACAAAATTGACTTCAATCGAAAAACTGAAGCAATTGAAACCTAAGCTGTTATACTATTCGCATTTTGGCCGAACAACAGACGCTTTAGAGCACCTATAGATGCATGCTGACCAATTGAGACTCTGGGCGGACGTTATAGCTGAAAAAATGAAGAACAATGCGACTATAGAAGAGATAGAAGAGGAAATCTCAAGAAGAGATTCCGTCTAACGTAAAGTAAATGAGTACATTAAAATTCACCCTATCATGAGCAGAGGCATCATTTTGCAAAACATCCAAGGTTTCAGAGATTATTTCAAATATAAGGCAAAGATACGTCAGTAATAGAGTTTCAATTGACTCAGCACGCCAATTGTTAACAGCTTGAAATCTTTGGTATCTACACCAAAATTACTTATATCTAGCCTTACGTTCACACTTTATAGAGTGAAAAGAGTTGAATAAAACAAAACAGAAGAGACGCTCAATCTATAACATCCCCCTCGAAAGACTTGATAACTACTCATGGCGCATCCCACAAAAATACAAACCCGGCATGCGCGTTCCAGGTTTAGTACTTGCAGATGAAGAACTATTGGAAAAAATGAAGACAGATAGAACGTTGAAACAGTGCACCAATGTCACTCATTTGCCGGGCATTTACAAGTACGCAATAACATTGCCTGATGGACATGAAGGATACGGCTTCCCTATTGGAGGAGTTGCTGCGACAGATTATGAAGAAGGGGTTATCAGTCCTGGAGGGGTAGGGTACGACATAAACTGTGGCGTAAGATTACTGACGACCAACCTTAGCGAAGAAGACGTACAGCCCAAGCTAACAGATTTGACAAACACGATCTTCAACAACGTTCCATGCGGCCTCGGTAGCCGCAGAAAAGACTTTCGAATTACAACAAACGAACTCGACAGACTAGCAGTAGAAGGGGTTCCGTGGATTGTGGAGAAGGGAATGGGATGGAAAGAAGATGTTGAACATTGTGAGGAGAGAGGCAATATGAAATCAGCGAACTCCGATAAAGTTTCAACCACGGCCAAAAACCGGGGAACAACTCAAATTGGCACTTTAGGCTCAGGAAACCATTTCATTGAAATTCAGAAAGTCGGCAAAATCTACAATCCTGATGTGGCTAAAGCCTTCGGCATAAATGAGGAAGGACAAGTCACTGTCATGATTCATTGCGGTTCTCGTGGTTATGGACATCAGATTTGTTCCGACTATCTCCGAGTAATGGAGCGGGCGGTGCATAAATACAAAATTAACTTACCTGATCGAGAGCTTGCGTGCGCCCCTGGGAATACTAAAGAAGCAGAAGACTATTTCCAAGCGATGTCATGTGCAGTTAACTATGCCTTCTCTAACCGCCAAGCCATAACACATTGGGTGAGACAAAGTTTTAAACGTGTGTTCAAGCAGCCAGCGGAAACATTCGGTCTTCAACTTGTCTATGATGTGGCACATAATATCGCTAAAATTGAAGAACATCGAGTTAACGGTCAACGCAAGAAAGTTTGGATTCACCGGAAAGGGGCTACGAGAGCTTTTCCACCAGGTAATCCTGCTGTGCCCGTTGATTACCACGAATTTGGGCAACCTGTTATTATTCCAGGGAGCATGGGTTCAAGTTCGTGGCTTCTGGTTGGCGCGGCGAAAGCTATGGAAGTGTCTTTTGGGTCTACGGCTCACGGGGCTGGTAGAATGATGAGTCGAACTGCGGCAAGACGAAGGTTCTGGGGTGGTGATGTTAAAAGGGCTTTGGAGAAACGTGGAATGGTGGTTCGAGCGGCAAGTGCGGTTGGCCTTGCAGAGGAAGCTGATCTGGCCTATAAGAATGTAGATAAAGTGGTGGAGGTAAGCGACAAAGTAGGAATTGCTACACGTGTCGCTCAACTGTTCCCAATGGCAGTTATGAAAGGCTAAAAACTCCCCATTTTTTCTTTCTTTTTCGCAAAGGGCAGAAATGATATATATCGTAAAGACTAACAGGAATCTGCTTGTGGAAAACTATGTCAACAGGCTTTGAAAGAGTCGGAAGAGATACACGGCTTCAAGATCACTGGATAAGGAGACTTGTGGCTTTTATTATCGACAGCATAATAGTGGGCATAGGTACTTCAATAATCGTAGCGATTATCACCATTCCTTTTCACTTTTTCACATTTCCCTTCTTTGCGGGAGTCTTAAGTATCTTGTACTTCGCTTTGCTCGAGTTCTACTATGGATGGACTGTTGGCAAGAAAATAATGAACCTAAAAACTATTGAGCTCGGTGGACACAGACCCGCTTTAGATTTGGCTTTCATCAGAAACATTAGTAAGATTTACTGGATTTTAGTTCTCATAGATGTAATTATCGGCTTAGCAACGCCGGGCGATCCCCATCAAAAAATAAGTGACCGCATGGCCGGAACTACCGTTGTTTCAAGAACTGCTCCTCCGTTACCGCCTCCACCGCCAACTCCGTGAGAATTTTGAAGAGATAGACAATATGAAAGTTTCAATCAAAAACATTACACGAGATAATGTCAATGACATCCCTGAACCATGCAGAAGTTGCCTGTACTGGGAAAACCCAAGCGTTCTCGAACAAAGCAGGCAAGAACTGCAGCAAAAAGAAAAACTAAAACATGCATCGATGAAAGCCGCTTGGTTTCTTAAAACATTAGAAGAGTTTGGAAACTGCGGCAAAATAATATACACTGAAAACAAGCCGATAGGCTACGTTCAGTACTCCACCTCAAACAGATTCCCAAACATCAAAGAATACGGAGTTAAAAAGCTAAGAACAGCTGAAGAGAACGTTGCTTTCATCTCTTGCCTCTACATTAGAGAAGAAAAATTCCGAGGAAAAAGCCTAGGTAAAAAACTTCTCAACGAAGTAATCATTGATTTAAGAAAACGTGGTTTCAAGGCTGTCGAAACCTTCGCCAGAAGGAGCTCAACGAACAATCCTTCTGGACCCATCGGACTTTATCTTAGAAAAGGATTCCAAGTCAAAGAGGAGATAGACTTGGATTTTGCTCTTGTCAGACTGGACCTTTAGGCTACTTTGCTTCTAACAAAATGAAACAAATATTCCTGAGCGTATCCAGCATACTTTCCGAAATAGTCTCTAGCAAACGAACCTATTCTGTTGTAATCCTTTGAATATAGCGATTTTTTCGCTGAGAGCTTCTCAATGAACAGGGCATCAAAATGGTTCGCGTAGTGATTCTGAACTATGCGCTTCATCCAAACATCCACTGGAAACGCTTCCAGCTTCTCCAGAGAAAAGAGTAAAACACAGTCAGCCACCTTATTCCCAACTCCGGGAAGTTGCAGTAGCTTGTCTTTAGCCATCTCATAATCAATCGTTTTCAACATTTCGAAATCGATTTTGTTACAGTTGATCATTCTCGCTGTTTCTCGAACTCGTTTTGCCCGAAATCCTAATTTGCATCTTCTGAGTTCATCCAGAGTGGCATTTGCCAATGCAGCTGCGTCTGGAAACGTATAAAAATTATAGTCTTCAAAAGCGATTTTATCACCAAATTGTTTTGACAAATCGAAAATCATGTTTTTGATGGCTGGTATGCTTTTATGAGTGGCGCAGATGTATGAAATTAGGCACTCCCAAGGATTTTGTCTTGCTATGCGCAATCCAAGAAATATTTGAATGGCGTGTTTCATCAGAGCGTCTTGGCTGATTTCAGAAATTATATGCGGTAGGTCGTCGTCTAAACGAAAATAATTCTTTATGAAGTCAACATTTGCGCCTTCAAACTCAAGAGCAACATTTGTCTGTCGAACTTTGAAAACTCGCTGTTCAGCTATGCCATACCACAAGCCACCATGCTTCTCCCATCTAAACAGTTGTCCACATTGTAGAGTATTCTCCAAATTGAAAGGAGTCAAATGTTGGTTTAGTTTCAGCTCCATAGGTTTTCGAGTTTGTTGAAGGAGATAAACTAATAAATGTTGTCAGCGTTGTTTCGGTTTCTTGTTGATGTGGCTAGACTTTAAGTCTTAAGTTAGAAGGCAGTTGAAATGGTGAAGAAACTTAGTATTTTTGGGCTTAAAGGTATTCCTCTTATAAAAGCAGGCGATAATTTGGCTGATTTGATTGTTTCAGCAGCAGAGAACAACAATGTCGAGATTGAAGACGGAGACATCCTTGTCGTTGCGCAGAAGGTAATTTCCAAGGCTGAAGACCGCGTAGTTCAGCTGGACACAGTAAAACCTTCTAGAAAAGCGTTAGAAATCGCAGAAGCAACAGGGAAAAACCCAAGACTTGTAGAGTTGGTTTTGAGCGAATCAAAGCGTTTTCTAAAAGCCTCACAAGAAATACTCATTGTCGAAGACAAACGAGATATGGTTAACATAAACGCGGGAATAGACAAATCCAATGTAAAAGGCGCAAACCGTTATGCACTCTTACCGGTAGACCCCGATGAGTCTGCGAGGCGTCTACGTTCCAGCATCATGAGGCTAACTGGAAAAAATGTGGGAGTCATTATATCTGACACGTATAGTCGGTCGTTTAGACGAGGACAAGTGAATTTCGCAATTGGCCTAGGGGGAATCGATCCTTTCTTTGATTACCGCGGCTCAGAAGACCTGTTTGGTTACGTTATGCAAGTCAAGTTCAGCGCCGTTGTTGACGAATTGGCTAGTGCTGCAGAGCTTGTAATGGGACAAGGAAAAGAAGCAATACCGGTTGCAATTGTTAAAGGATTAAATCGAATAAACTTCGGTGAAGAATCTTCTTCTAGAGATTTGGTTATCAGCGAAAAGGAAGATTTGTTCAAGAATGTTTGGTAGCTTTTTTCCCTTAGGCAGCAAACATATAAATCATAAAACTAATGAAAACGCGAAAGGTGCCAAACTAAGTGGAATGTAAGCAATGCGGCGCAGAAACCTACATGCCCTTTAAATGTCCATACTGTGGCGAATATTTCTGCGTTGAACACCGTCTACCTGAAAATCATAATTGCCCAGAATCTTGGCGTGCCCGAGCTCCCAGGGAACCGCTAGCAAAAACGCTGAAAACATCAAAGACTGAACGTTCTTATCAGCATACTGTCACTATGGTGCCACCGCGAGGACGAGATAGAATCATATGGTTTAGTACAACAGAACTTAAACACTTAGCCGTCGGAACCTTGCTTGTGATGGGCGTAGGTGCCTCTCTGTTTCTAGGGCGTACTCTGATAGAAGCTGCATCTTTGGCGGTTCTCCTCACTTTTTCTTTCCTTATTCACGAGATAGCTCACAAGATGGCCGCGCAGCGCCAGGGGCTATGGGCAGAATTTCGACTGACCACTATTGGAGCCTTAATCACTTTGATTTCCATTTTCGCACCTTTATTCAAGATTATTTCTCCAGGAGCTGTTATGATTGCAGGTCTAGGTGATAGAGAAACAATAGGGAAAACAGCTTTTGCAGGACCCTTAACAAACATTGTGCTCGCTACGGTGTTTCTTATGACAGGCTCGATATTCAGTTTTGTCGACCTCAACTATTCTATAATTTTTATTGCGTATTTTGGTGCATGGATAAATTCTTTCATAGCTGTCTTTAACTTAATCCCTTTTGGCATAATGGATGGCTATAAGATTTTCACGTGGAACAAAACCATGTGGGCGCTAAGCTTTTCTGTTTCGATTTTACTCGCAATTTTCAGTCTTTCATATTTGCCTTTCTGAGTCTAGAGTAGTTCGATGCTTATGTATACGTCCTCTGGTACCCGTATTCTCATAATTCGCCTCATGACGCGTTCTTCGGCGTCAATGTCAATAAGCCTTTTGTGTATGCGCATTTCCCATTTGTCCCAAGTTGCAGTGCCTGCCCCAGAAGGAGCCTTCAGAACTGGAACTTTAAGTCGTTTTGTCGGTAGAGGAATTGGTCCAGTCATTTTGACGCCTGTCTTGTCAGCGATGGCTTTCAGTTCGTTACATACACCTTCTAACCGCTTGTAATCGGTGCTTGTAAGTCTTATTCGCGCTTTTCTCGCCATCTCAGTGGTTTCTCCCAGGTAGCTTCACTTATCCACTCTACATGTTTTAAATACTTTTTCCTTATATCCCAGTTTGATTCCTGTCTTTTTGGGTGCGTGTGCATCTAAAGCTTTCAAAGATATAAGTCGACGGGGTGAAATGATAGAGTAACTTTTCAATTTCCATTTCCGCTTTGAAGTTTATCTGCCGAAGGCTAAACGCAAGTATGGCTGCTATGTGATGCCAATCTTGCACGATGATCGTTTTATCGGTCGCGTAGATCCTATAATGGACCGTAAGCATGAGCAGTTGAAGATCAACGCTGTTTATGTCGAGCCAGACGCCCCAAAATCAGAAGATACAGCTCGGGTGGTGACCAACACAATCGAAGAACTCGGCAGATTCCTCGGCACAGAGCAAATATTATACAGCCGACGGTGTAGCTGCGGAATGGAAAAGTGTGCTCTGTTGAGAAATATAAAACGAAATCGCCTACCGACTGTCCCCATTTCATCCTTATGCGTTTTCCTTCGCTTGAAGACCGTTCTTTTCAACTGGTTTAGTTTTCGACTTGGTGTTTTAGAGGTTTTTCCGTAATTGGTCTTTCTTCCATCATGTTATCGAGTATTAAAACGAAACGGCAACTGTCACACACCCCGTCTTCGCCCGTGGCATCTCTATTTTCACACTTCCTGCATTTCGTACGTGCAGACAATCTACTAACTTCCTGTGTATGCGGTTAGTGACGTGATGCATTAACTGTTATGAAAAGAGAGTAATGATTTCCAATATGGTTTATTTGTGCATTGGCTCACACTTCTTAGAGGCGGAAATAACAAGGTAAGATGAATGCGCATGCAAGACTCGCTCTTATCTTAAAACCGAAAGAGTTTATCTATGGCAGCAACAAAGGATGTAGAAGAATGGAAAAATGACCCAGCAAAAACTGAAAGCTAAAGCACTGCTCATTGATCTAGATGGAACAATAGTTGATTCCTTAGAAGCCTTCGCTGAAGCAGCAGAAATTGCACTCTCCGCTATTGGGAGCAAACAAAGTCACAATAATGTAGGTTTGGAAATAGCTCGACATTTACAACTTAACCTTCCTCTCGACGATTTCTTTGATAATGCAAATGTAGATAACGATTTGAGAGAGAAATTCCTAACATTATTCTTGCAGTCTTTCTACAAAATCGCCTCAAGCAAAACTAGACTATTTCCAAATGTCAATAAAACCTTGCGCAGGCTTTCGAGAAAATTCTTGCTTGCTCTGGTCACTCGTCGACGCGTTTCTAAAAGATTGGTGGAGAAAGAATTGCAACGCTTGCGTCTCGACCAATATTTTTCAGCGATCATAACATCTTTAGAGGTTCAGAGACCCACCCCTTTTCCAGACGCCATTCTAAAGGCAGCAAACAAACTTAAAGTGTCAGTCTGTGATTGTGTGGTGATTAGTGATTCTGGAGTTGACATTCAAGCTGGCAAGCTTGCTGGCGCAAAAACAGTTGCTGTACTCTCAGGGTTGTTCAAAAAAGAAGAGTTAAGAAAGGAGAGGCCTGACCTCATTATAGAAGATATCAATCGACTTCCTGAGCTGCTTCTGGTAGTGTAGACACAGTTGCTTGAATCATTGCTTGGTAGAAAAACGTTATGAAATGCTCTAACTAGGCTCTTGTTTTCCTCGGATTCTTGAACCTTTCTGTTCCAGATAACTTTGAGTAACGGCTAGAAAAACCTTCGTTTCTTCTTAGATTCCTGTTGTTCAGGCTTCGGATGGCTTTCCGGCGTCACGTCTGGTTCCATTACTACCATTTCTTCTTGTTGTGGTGCTTCTTCTGCAACTTGTGGTGTTGGGTGTTCTTCCACTTTGGCGGGGCCTTCTGATTTTTCTCGTGGTTTCTTCCATTTCTCTTCAAGTTCTTTCATTCTGGATTCAAGTTGGTTCACTGATTCACGCTTCGCTTTGACTTTTTCTTCTAACTCTTGAATCATCAGTTTTTCTTCGAACATTTTAAGTTTCTTGTCCAAGGTCTTTTCTCTTTCGTCTAGCGATTGCAGCTCATTTTCTAGCGAGGTTTTTTTCTTTTGCAGTTCTTCATACTCTTGTGGACTCATGATTGTTTCACTTATAATGCCCATATAAAAACTGAAGATAAGAAAGTTATGAAGCTGAAATCAATATTAGAGGTACCGTAAAGGTCTCGGTTTGGTAACTATCTATTTGGCGGATTGTCTGCATGTCGAGATTAAGAATAGTTCTCAAAAAATGTTATAGAAGATACCAT
>Ga0209978_10000133_pt1 | contig 22954 bp, 21 predicted proteins | sample BentaG_FD_182805 | JGI IMG/M metagenome (GOLD analysis project Ga0209978, IMG submission 182805) | Deep subsurface microbial communities from South Atlantic Ocean to uncover new lineages of life (NeLLi) - Benguela_00093 metaG (SPAdes)... | ecosystem: Environmental > Aquatic > Marine > Oceanic >... | reverse complement strand
CCTCGCTCATGGTCTGGCCTGCCTGAACAGCTCCATGGCAGGCTAGGCTGATGACAAACTCCTCCTCCCAGCGGCCGGCCTGGCGCGATGCCTCATCGATCACCTCCTGCACCGCTTGAGATAGATCGCCCCCTTTGAGGATGGCGGGGACGGCGCGCAAAAGGTAGGTCTGGGCGCCGAAGGGCTCCAGGTCGAACCCCCAGGATCGCAGGGTCTCCAGTTTCTCCTCTAGGATTGCAGCCTCCTCGGAGCCCAAATCTAGGGTCAGAGGCTCGAGCAGCCTTTGGGAAGAGACCGCCATCTTGCCCCGTTCGCTTAGGAGCCGTTCGTAGAGCACCCGCTCGTGAGCAGCGTGCTGATCGATGAGGTACATCCCCTCTGGCCCCTCGGCGATGATATAGGTGCGCCCCAGTTGCCCCAAGACCCGAAGGGGAGGGATCTTCTTAGAGGGTGCCATCCCTTCTGTGCGCTGCACCTCTAGTGCCATCTGGCCGGGGGAGGGGCGACGGGTGATAGGAGGTCTCGGCTCTGGGGCCCAGCGGGGAGGAGCGACGACGGGGATGGGTGCTCCCTTTAAGGTGTGACGTACCGCCTTCTGGACGGCGGCGAAGAGCTCGCCACTCCTCCGGAATCGCACCTCGGCCTTGGCGGGGTGGACGTTGATGTCCACCTCCTGAGGGGGAAGATCCACCCGCACGACGGCGATGGGGTGACGTCCCTTGGGCAAAAGGGTGTGATAGGCCTCCTTGATGGCATAGCCCAAGAGTTGATCTCGCACCCAGCGGCCGTTGATGAGAATGGTCAGGTATCTCCCGCTAGCTCGGTGGAGGCTGGGAGCCCCCACATGTCCGCTGATCTTGAGCCCTTCGGTTTCTTCTCCCATCCCTCGGGATCCCTGTCCCTTGGGATCCCTCTGGGATGGGACGGGAACTGATAAGGGAGCGATTTCCAACATCTGTCCAGCCGTTTCCAGCCCGTACACCTCTATCAGCACATCGTAGAGGCTACTGCTGCCCGTGGAGCGGAAAAGGGTATGCCCCTCGGAGAGGAGGCTGAAGCGTATGCTTGGATAGGCCAAGGCGTAGCGGGTCACCAGGTGGCTGATATGCCTCGCCTCAGTGGAGTCTTTACGCAAGAATTTGAGTCGCGCCGGGGTGTTAAAGAAGAGCTCTTCCACGGAGACGACGGTGCCTCGGGGGGCTCCCTTCTTTTGCCGCTTGATGACTTTTCCTCCCTCTAAGCGCAAGAGGACTCCTATCTCCTGTTCCTCGGTCCTAGTGACGAACGTCACCTTGGAGACGGCAGCGATGCTGGGGAGGGCCTCGCCTCGGAAGCCCAAGGTGGCGATGTGGTAGAGGTCTTCGGCGTCCTTCAACTTGCTGGTGGAGTGGCGTTCAAAGGCCAACTCCACCTCCTGGGCGGGGATGCCCCCACCGTCATCTATGACCCGTATGAGGCGGCGTCCCCCTTGACGCACCTCCACCTTTATCTCCGAGGCTCCGGCGTCGATGGAGTTCTCTATCAGTTCTTTCACCACGGAGGCGGGCCGCTCGATAACCTCGCCAGCGGCGATCTTGGAGACAACTTCTGGAGATAAGATGCAGATAGCCATAGAAAAACGCTCACCTTGGTATTCGATATTATTTTATCACAGGATCTCCCCTTCACCAAGGTCTCTTCCCTTGACAGGGTGGAAAAAAGGTTGTCTAATCTTCGTGGAGGGATTATGTCCCTTGCATCATATGATCATGGCCGATAGGCTAGCACCCCTCACTTGGAAGCAAGCCGGAGGGCCGACATCCTTTGAGTGCCATCAGGAGTTACCTCCCCTGGCCTGATGATGCCCCTGGCCTGCCATCGCCAGGGCAGGCAGGACAGGCTGACGGCCAAGTCTGGAAACGTCAGATGGTAACATCTGACCCCACCAAAAGGCTCAACATTCACCCTGAATCGGTCCGGCGGCTGATCCGCCAGGGCAACCTTCCGGCATATAAGCCCGCCAACAAGTGGTTGATGGAAAGAGACGTTTTGGAGCAGTTCACCGAAACCTATGATGGGCGCCCGGGCGCAAAAGCCAGGCTTCTTTGAGGTGCAGAAAGATGAAAGAGATAAGAAGGGTTCCTGTTACGAGGGAAGCGTCTAAAGCCACGTACGATAGGATCAGCAAATACTATGACCTCGTTGGCCTCTTTGAGAACAGGTACAAAGCCTTGGCCCTGGAAATGGCCGGTTTTAGAGAGGGGGAGAAGGTTCTGGAGGTGGGCTGCGGCACTGGCTGGGCCTTGGAGAGGATAGCCCGCCAGGTAGGGGAGAGCGGAAAGGCTTACGGACTTGACCTTTCGCCCAAGATGCTCGAGGTAGCCAGGGATCGCTTGCAGAAGGCGGGGTTGATGACCAGGGTTGAATTAGTGGAGGGTGATGCCACCAAGATGCGTTTCCCCGGCGAGATGTTTGATGCGGCCTTCTCGACCTTTACCCTGGAACTCTTCGATACCCCTGATATACCGGTCGTCCTGTCGGAGATAAGGAGGGTTCTAAAGCCCGGAGGAAGGTTTGTCGATCTCAGTATATCGAGAGAAACGGTGGGGATAGTCACCAGAGCCTATGAGTGGATACATGACAGGTTTCCACAATATGTTGACTGTCGACCCATCTATGTTGAGAGGTCGCTGAGAGAGGCAGGCTTCAAAATCACTAACACAAGGAGAATAAATATCCTTGATCTTTGCGGGGAGATCGTCTGTGGGCTGAAGGAAAAAAAGCAGGTCTCGCGCTAGATTGAGGTTGGCTACCTCCTCTGTCTGCCTCTCGGAGAGGTTCAGTGCCGCCAGGAGTTTCCTCGCCTGGCCTGATGATGCCCCTGGCCTGCCATCGCCAGGGCCAGGCAGGACAGGCTGACGGCCAAGGCTGGAAGCGTCAGATGGTACCATCTGACGCCACCAGTAACTTGCCCTGCCCGGGTCGGATATGGAAATCCGACCTACTAATCGTTATCGGCAAGGTAGCGAATGAAGTCGCAACCGAGAGACACCGTAGGGTTGATAATTGTGGGTTTTTGTTATAAAATAAGACCTTGGCAACGGATTTGGTGCCCCCCTCTTAGAGGTCGATTTTGTTGAGTCTTCTTAAACGAAGGAGGTATTAAGGCAAGGAGCCCGAAGGAGCGCCTTGCCTCTTTATCGCTCATCAGAGGAGGAGAAAGTGAAAGAGGTAGTTATCGTTGGCGGGGTGCGAACCCCTATCGGCAGTCACGGCGGAGCCTTTCGGACTATCTCCGCCCAAGAGTTGGCCAAGATCGTTATAGTGGAGGTCCTCAAGCGGACAGACCTGGACCCGAATATCATCGACGAGGTGATCTTCGGCTGTGTCGGCCAATACTCCGATGCTGCCAATATCGCCCGGGTGGCGGCTCTGATGGCCGGCATCCCCGACCATGTCCCGGGATATACGGTGCAGCGGAACTGCGTAGCCGGGATGCAGGCTATCACCAATGCCTATCAGGCTATCCAAGCCGGCGATGGAGAGGTCTTCCTGGTCGGGGGAACGGAGAGCATGAGCACGGCCCCTTACGTGGTGCGGGGAGCCCGCTGGGGGCTGAAGTTGCGCCATACCCAGTTCGTCGATGCCCTTTGGGAGGGGCTGACCGACCCTATCTGCGATCAGATCATGGGGCAGACGGCGGAGAACCTGGCCGAGATGTACAACATCAGCCGCGAGGAGCAGGATGAGTATGCGGTGCAGAGCCATAAGAAGGCTTTCATGGCTACTCGGATGGGGAAGTTCGCCGATGAGATAACCCCGGTCATGGTAGAGAAGAGGGTGGCGGGCCAGAAGGTGGCCTCTGAGCCGATAACCCAGGATGAATGCATCAACCCCGGTCTCACCGTCCAGAAGGCGGCCCTCTATCCTACCGTTTTCAAGAAGGGTGGCACTGTCACCCCCGCCAACGCCTGTCCCCTCTCCGATGGGGCGGCGGCTCTAGTGGTGATGAGCGAGGAGAGGGCTAAGGAGTTGGGGATGGAGCCTTTGGTTCATATCCGTTCCTACGCCTACGCTGGCGTGCCGCCTCACATCATGGGCATCGGCCCTACCAAATCGATACCCAAGGCCCTGGAGAGAGCAGGGCTGAAACTGACAGAGATGGATCTCATCGAGCTGAATGAGGCGTTCGCTGCCCAGGTGTTGGCCGTGGCCAAGGAGATGGAGAAGTATGGCTGGGATTGGGAGAAGGTGAACGTCAACGGTGGGGCCATCGCCCTGGGCCATCCTGTGGGATGCACGGGGGCCAGGTTCACCGTCACACTCCTGAATGAGATGATGAAGCGGGATCTGGAACTGGGCCTGGCCACCGCTTGCGTAGGAGGGGGGCAGGGAGGAACGCTGATCATCGAACGGAAGTAGAGGGGCGTTTTGGCGTCCTAGTGGCTGGAGTTGATTCGGCGAAGAGTAGGTAAGGATATGGGAGGTGCGTTATGAGTGTTGAAGCGAGTCGAGAGGAGGCGATAGGGAAACTGCTCAAGATGGCGTTCTTCACTGTTTTGCTCATCGCCGCTAGTTGGTTTTTCGGCATCTGGTGTGGGAGGGTTGGCCAGGCCTATACCCTTTTCTTCCAGCCGGGAAGGGAGATCCTGAAACTGGTTTCATGGTTGCTTCTGGCTATTGTGGTAGTGGCTGTGACCGCTGGGCTAGTGGCGGCTCTTCTGAAGCCCCTTTGGGTGGCTATGGTGGCTTTCGCCTTCTCTGCCTTGGCGGTGGTTCTTGGTTGGGACGTGGGGATAGGCCCAGCCTTATTTGGGTTGGTCTACTTCCTCGCCTCCTTGCTTTATGCGAGAGGCGTGACTAAAGAACTGAACGACCGCTTGAGGTTCTCCGTGGAGCCTGTCTCCCGGGGTCTTTCTCTCTTGTTCATGGCGCTAGCCTTAGTAGCCTGTGGAAGCCTATATCTGGGCTATGCGGCTCATATCGACAGGGAAGGCTTCACGTTTCCTCCTACTTTCAAAGAGATGATGACCAAGATGACCGTAGTACCTATGTGGGAGGCTATCGAAGCGCGGACCGATCTCACACCCCAGGAGAAGGAAAGGGCTTTGGCGGAGATGGAAGAAGGGTTTGAGGAGATGTGGATGGGGCCGTTAGAGGAGATGATAGAGCCTTACGAGCGAGTGATACCGGTGGTCGTGGCCGTCGGCACATTCATGACCCTCCAGACCATCCTCGGTCTTCTCTCCTGGATTCCGGGCTTGATCCTAGCGGTGATCTTTCCCCTCCTAGAGATCACCGGCATGACGAAGGTGGTGAGGGAGACGCGAGAGGTGGAAAGGGTGGTGATTTGAAACGCGAAGGATGCGAAAAGAGCGCGAAGCAGGCGAAACAACTTGCTGAGACAATAGAAAACGAGGAGGTAGAAATAGCATGTATATCTTCAAAGCGGGCGTCTTGGGCGCCGGGGCGATGGGGGCCGAGATCGCCCAGGTGATAACCTACTCCGGCTTGCCGGTAGTGCTGAAAGATATCGATCAAGAGTTGGTGGATCGGGGCTTGGAGAAGATACGGGCCATCTATCAGCGTAGGGTGGATAAGGGGAAGATGAGTCCCACTACCATGGCGGAGAAACTGGACCTGGTGGAGGGGACCACCTCTTATGACCCCTTCTCCGATGTGGATATCGTTATCGAGGCTGTGCCCGAGGATATCGAACTCAAAAAACGGGTCTTCCAGGAGTTGGAAGAGGTCTGCCCAGAGGGGACGATATTCGCTTCCAATAGTTCAGCCCTCTCCATCTCCGAGATGGGGGCCGCCACCAAGAGGCCGGAGAAGGTGATAGGGATGCATTTCTTCAACCCCGCCCACGTGATGAAACTGGTGGAGGTCATCCCCGGGCTGGACACCGACCAGGACACCATAGACAGTGTGGTGGCGTTCGCTGAGTCGTTGCGCAAGATACCCGTCGTTGTCCAGGAATGCCCCGGTTTCCTGGTCAACCGCCTCCTCATGCCTTACCTCAACGAGGCAACCTATTGCCTCCAGGAGGGAGCGGCAACAGCCACAGAGATAGACGAGGCCATCGTCGAGTTCGGGATGCCCATGGGCCCCTTCACTCTGATGGATATGCTGGGGCTGGACATCTGCTACGATGTGGGTAAGTACCTCTACTCGGAATATGGTGAGAGGGGGAAGCCCGCCGCGCTATTCGAGAGGCTATATGGGGCCGGGCGCCTCGGCGAGAAGGTTGGGGCTGGATTCTATGGCTACGGGACGGAGACAGACGGGCCGGTGAAGGAGATGATCGCCCAGATCCAAGAGGAGACGGGGATAAAAGGGACCCCTTTTAGCGTGGAAAGGTGCTTCTTGCCCCTCATTAATGAGGCAGCCTTGTGCCTCCAGGAGAATATCGCCTCCCCTACGGATATCGATATGGCCATGATGGCCGGCACGGGGATGAAGAAGGGGACTACCCCCATGGGCCCCTTGGCCATCGCCGATGAGATGGGGCTGGATAAGGTGTTGGCTCAGTTGGAGGAGTTCGAAGCTCAATTTGGAGAAAGGTTCCGGCCGGCCCGGCTCCTGCGCCTCAAGGCGAAAGCGAATCACCTGGGCGTGAAGACGGGGAAGGGCTTCCTGGAGCACGCGGGATGAGGTAGCGAGCCCGGAGATGCAAAGGAAGACGAGCACCTGGTAGTGGGCGTCGTGTATGCTTTCCTATCCGTGAGACACAGCGGCGTTCGTTTAAGAAACCATAGAAAGGACAAAACATGGCCCAAAGACAGTATGTGAAAATCTCCATCGAGGACCGGGTGGCTCTCCTCACCTTAGACTATCCACCCATGAACGTTCTCAACACGGCGACGATGACCGAGTTGAATGACGCCTTGGATGAACTCCTGGCCAACGATGAGGTCAAGGTCATCGTCATCACCGGGGGCGGCCAGTACGCCTTCATCGCTGGGGCGGACATAAACGAGCTCGCCAGTATCAAGAGCCCCGAGGAAGGTCGGGAGTTTATGGGGACGGGGCAGGCTCTCACGAAGAAGATCGAAGGGGCCAAGAAGCCGATCATCGCGGCCATTAATGGCTACTGCCTGGGAGGGGGGCTGGAGTTGGTCATGGCCTGCCATATGCGCATCTGCAACAACCGGGCGCAATTAGGCCAGCCAGAGATCAACCTGGGGGTCATCCCTGGCTTTGGAGGGACCCAACGCCTCCCTCGCATCGTGGGGAAGGGGAAGGCTTTGGAGTTGATCCTCACCGGGTCCCGTATCTCTGGCGCTGAGGCGGCCAATATCGGCCTGGTGAACAAGGCGGTTCCCGCCAATGAGGTGGTCCGCACGGCCATGGGCTTGGCCAAGAAGATCGCCACCTTTGGCAAGTTGGCCCTCACCGCGGCCCTGGAAGCAGTGAATGAGGGGATGGAGACCAGCCTAGAGGAGGGGCTGGAGCTCGAGGTCGAGAAGATGGTCAGTCTAGCGGGCACTGAGGATGCGAAGGAGGGACTCGCTGCCTTCTTGGAGAAGCGGCAGCCCAAGTTTGTGGATCGGTAGTTGATTGTGAGCCGGTGCGAGCTTCTTTCATAGCGTGCGCGCGAATAAAATCGGCTTAGCCCTAGAATTCACTATAGGGCTGTTATGAGAAAAAAAGAGGCCATCTACTTCTGGACGAGGGGCTACCAGTATGTAGAGCATGATGCGTCATCCTTGTCCACAGTTGTCGCCTACATCCGAGTGTAGAGCATGATGCGTCATCCTTGTCCACAGTTGTCGTCTACATCCGAGGCCAAAAGCGGAGGGCAGGGCTGGTAGCCATGGCGCGCGGATGAATTCGGCTTTTAGGGCGGTGTCTGGGCTCAGGCTTCGAGTAGGAGGTGTCCAATGGATTTTGCTCTCACTGAAGAAGAGCAAATGTTCCAGGAACTCTTCCGGGATTTCGCTCAGAATGAGGTGAGGCCCTTGGCCGACGCCATCGACCGGGAAGAGAGGACCCCTACCGAAACCCTCAGGAAGATGGCGGAGATGGAACTTTTGGGTTTGCCTTTTCCCCCGGAGTATGGGGGGGCAGGGGTTGGAGTCCTGGGCTACTGCCTGCTCTTGGAAGAGTTGGGCAAGGCCTGCCTAGCCACGGCCAGTATCGTGGCTGTCCATACCGGTGTGGCGGCCAACGTTATCTATCTGGGGGGCACCGAAGAGCAAAAGAGGGAATATCTGACCCCTTTGGCTAGAGGGGGGAAGATCGGCTCTTTCTGTCTGACGGAACCGGGGGTGGGCTCCGATGCGACCAAGGTGGAGACCATGGCGGTGAAAAAGGATGGATATTACCTCCTGCGGGGTAGCAAAATCTGGATCACCAACGCCGAGATAGCCGATATATTTACCGTCTTCGCTAAGACGGACCCGGAGGCCGGAGCGCGGGGCATCACCGCCTTCATAGTGGAGGGGGGGATGCCTGGCTTCAAGGTGGGTCGTCGGGAGAGGAAGATGGGGATAAGGGGCTGCCCTACCAACCAGTTGTTCTTTGACGATTGTCCGGTGCCCGAGGAGAATATCCTGGGTGGGGAGGAAGGGAAAGGGCTGGCTATAGCCCTCCAGACTTTGGACTATGGGCGGTTGGGGATAGGGGCCATCTCCTTGGGAGCCGCGGAGGGGGCACTAGAAGCGAGCATCGAGTTCGCTCAGACCCGAGAGCAGTTTGGGGGGCCTATCGCGGAGAAGCAGGCTATCCAATGGATGATCGCTGACATGGCCACCGAGATCGAGGCCCTCCGCTTCCTCGTTTACCGCACCGCCTGGATGGCAGATCAAGACCAGCTCTTCCGGCGGGAGGCGGCTATGACTAAACTCTTCGCCTCGGAGGTGGCGTATCGGGCTACCAACAAGGCGGTGCAAATCCATGGAGGAGCGGGCTACGTGCGAGACCTCCCCATCGAGAGGATGTACCGGGATGCCCGTATCACCCGCATCTATGAGGGCACAAACGAGATACAAAGGTTCATCATCGCCTCGGATATGCTTCGTAAGGAGGGGCTCGAGCTTAAGCCTTGAGAAGGAGGGCTATCATGGCAGCAAAAATGGAATTTTCGCTGGTGGAGTTGGAGAAGCCTGCCGAGGTGAACCTCATCCTGGGGCAATCCCACTTCATCAAGACGGTGGAGGATATCCACGAGGCGATGGTCAACTCCGTTCCTGAGGTGAAGTTTGGCCTGGCCTTCTGCGAATCGTCGGGGCCTTGCCTTGTGCGGGCTAGCGGGAATGATGAAGAGTTGGTCGAGTTAGCGCAGAGGAACGCCCTGGCCCTGGCCGCGGGCCACGCTTTCATAGTCCTCATGCGGGAAGCCTATCCCATCAATGTGCTGAGCGCCATAAAGAGGGTGCCAGAAGTGTGCACTATCTTCTGTGCCACGGCTAATAACGTCCAGGTGGTGGTAGCGGAGACGGAGCAGGGGCGGGGGATATTGGGGGTGATAGACGGCGCACGGTCGGCGGGGGTAGAGACCCCCGAGGATGTGGAGGAGAGGAAGGGGTTCCTGCGGAAAATCGGGTATAAGTTGTAGGCTTGGCCAAGGTCTTTCATGTCGGAGGGAGAAGATGAAGTGTGAATTCTGTGCTATTGTGGCTGGGGAGGCGCCCCGCGAGATCGTCTACCAGGATGAGGCGATCACCGCCTTTCGGGACAAGCACCCCCAGGCCCCTACCCATATATTAATCGTCCCCAATGAGCATATCCCCAACGTGGCCTCTGTCTGTGCCGAGCATGCCCGGCTGATCTGGAAGGCGGTTTGCGTGGCCAACGATTTGGCCCAGGCGGAAGGGATCGCCCCCAGAGGCTATCGGTTAGTGATAAACTGCGGGCCGGACGCCGGGCAGTCGATAGACCACCTCCATTTTCATCTTCTAGGGGGCCGACCCATGCGGTGGCCGCCGGGGTGAGCAGCCTGCCTCCGCTGCAGTTGGCGGAGCAACACCATTAGTAAGAGAAGTTACCAAGCAGGAGAGAGGGGGCCTTTACAAAGGTCTCTCTCTAGCGTATAATTCTTGCAGTGCAATGGCGAAAGGGGCATATGACCCTCAAAGAGCGTTTGACGGAAGACTTGAAAGAGGCTATGAGAGCCAAGGATGAGCGGAGGAAGACCACCCTTCGCTTGCTCTTGGACGCCATCCATAAGGCGGAGATACCCTCTGAGAAAGAAGCCAAGGCAGGCGAAGGCCCACCGCGGAAAGAATTGAGTGAGGATGATATTTTGCAGGTGGTGGCCTCCGAGGCTAAGCGGCGCCGCGATGCCATCACGGAATTTGGGAAGGCAAAACGAGAGGACCTGGTAGCCCAGGAGGAGGCAGAACTGGCCATAATAATGGGTTATCTTCCGGCTCAACTCTCTGGGGAGGAGCTAGAGGCCTTGGCTCAGGAGGTGATCCAGGAGTTGGGAGCCAGCGATATCTCTCAGATGGGCCGAGTCATGGGGGCGCTGATGCCCCGGGTGAAGGGGAGGGCTGAGGGAGGGGTTGTGAGTCGGGTGGTGCGCGAGATCCTAAGCGGAGGCGACTAGTCCAGTGGGGGCTTCTTTGACATAGAGCGCCGATAGAGGCGCTTATTCCTTAATTTGGAGAGCCAGATGGCGGAGGGTGCAAAGGCGGGCGTAACGCGATCCAGAATTTTGAGGGTTGCCCTTTTGGGGTTCATCCTGGTCCTGGTGACCAGTTTCATCCTTGTCTTCCAGTTCCTTCCCCAGAGGGTGGATCTAGAGGTGGGAGAGGTTAGCCCCAAGGATATCCGTGCTCCCCGGGAGATCACCTATACCAGCGAGATCAAGACCCAGGAAGAGCGGCAGAGGGCCGAGGAGGCGGTGGAGGATGTCTATGATCCGGCCAATCCGGAGATCGCTAGGCAAGCGATAGCCCAGGCTCGTCAGGTCTTCGATTACGTGGACTCCGTTCGGCATGACGAGTACGCTACTCTGGAAGAGAAGATGGAGATGGTGCGTGCCATCCCGGATGTTACATTGTCTACCTCTGTGATCAGCAACACGGTCACCTTGGAGGAAGATCTATGGGGTGAGGTGGTAGCCGAGAGCCTCAACGTCTTGGACGAGATCCTGAGGGAAGATATCCGGAGTGATCAGGTCACCGAGGTGAAACGGCAGGTGGCGGGCTATATAAGTCTAGCCCTCTCGCCCACTGAGGCGGAACTGGTGGAGGCCTGGAGCAAGAACTTCATCGTTCCCACCAGTTTCTTCAACCCCGAAAAGACTGAAGAGGCCAAGGTCGCCGCTGGTGAGAGCATCCAGCCGGTTCGAGAGACTATTGAGGAGGGGGAGATCATCCTTCGAGAGGGGGACGTCACCACTCCTTTGGCCTGGGAGGCTCTTGAGGCCCTGGGCCTGCTCCAGGTCACCATCGAGTGGCCGGAGATCGCCGCTCAGGTTCTATTCGTGGTGATCATGGTCTTCATCTTGGTAGTCTATATCTATCGTTTGCGTCCCGCTTTCCTAGACAACAGGCGTCAGGTTTCCCTTTTGGGTTTCCTTTTCGTCTTCTCGGTGCTGGGGGCCAAACTGATGGTGCCCGGGCATGTCGTTATCGCCTACCTTTTCCCCCTGGCGGCTACCTCCATGCTGCTTGCCGCGCTCGTGGATGTCCATCTGGCTATCCTCACCACCGCTCTTTTGAGTCTCATATTGGGCTTCATCGGGGGCTCTTTAGAGTTAGCGGTGTTCGGTTTCGCGGGAGGGGTAGTATCCTCCCTGCGCCTCCATCGCATCGAGAGGCTCAACTCCTTCCTCTGGGCAGGGGTCTATGCGGCTCTCGCTAATGCTGGTGTGGTCCTTATCTTTCGCCTTCTAGAGCAGGATCACGATCTAGTGGGCACCTTCGCCCTTCTGGGAACAGGGGTACTCAATGGCGGGCTCTCCGCTAGCCTCACCTTGGCCGCCTTCTACGCCCTAGGGAACCTTTTAGGCATCACCACTACCTTCAAACTGCTGGAACTTGCCCGGCCCACCCATCCTCTACTCCAGGAGCTCTTGCGCAAAGCACCGGGCAGTTACCATCATAGCCTGATGGTGAGCAATCTGGCCGAGCAGGCGGCGGAGGCGATAGGGGCCGATCCTCTCTTGACCAGGGTAGGAGCCTATTACCACGATGTGGGTAAGATACGGCGTCCCTTCTTCTTCGTGGAGAATCAAGGAGAGGGGATCAACGTCCATGAGCGGCTCGATTCCAAGACCAGTGCCCAGATCGTCATCTCCCATGTGAAGGATGGGCTAGAGTTAGGCCAAAAATACGCCCTCCCCCAGGCGATTTTGGACTTCATCCCCGAGCATCACGGGACAACTCGACAGAATTATTTCTACCACCAGGCTCAGGAAGAGGGGGAAGAGGTGCGGGAGGAGGATTTCCGCTACCCTGGTCCCAGGCCTCATAGTCAAGAGACAGCGATACTCATGCTGGCCGATGGGGTGGAGGCCGCCATTCGCGCCGAGAGCCCATCGACCCCGGAGGAGATGGAGAAGATCGTGCGAGGGATCATCGAGCGCCGGCTCTCCGATGGCCAGTTGGATGATAGTGATCTCACACTGCGGGATCTGGAAAAGATCAAGGAGACGTTCATCAAAGCATTGGAGGGCGTCTATCATCCCCGCATAAAATATCCTGAAGAAGAGAAGGAACCCGGAGATGCCAGCGCCGAGGGTGGATCTGACGATTCAACTAGCCCCTCAGATCGAGGTTGAGGTCGATGAGGAGCGCCTCCATCACCTAGCGGTGAAAACCCTTCTTCTGGAGGGAGTAGCCCAATCTTTGGAGTTGGGCTTATTTATTACCGACGACGAGGGGATAAAAGAGTTGAATCGCCGTTACCGAGGGGTAGATGAGCCCACCGATGTTTTGGCCTTCGGGGGGGAGGTAGAAGGGTTCGTTTCCCCCCCTGATCAGCCACAGTTGAGGGATATAGTCATCTCCTACCCCCGGGCTGCATCGCAGGCCCAGGAGCGAGGCCATTCCGTGGCCCAGGAGATAGATCTTCTCTTCCTGCACGGCCTCTTACACCTTTTGGGGTACGAGGACGAGACGCCGAAAAAGAGGGTTCGGATGTGGGCCCGGCAAGAGGAGGTGCTGGGAGCCCTCAGATGAAGGCTATCTACGACTGTCTAGTGGTGGGTGCTGGACCAGCCGGGGGAGAGGCCTCTTAGTGGGCGATGCGGCCAGCCTGGCGGACCCCCTCTTGGGGGAGGGGATCTACTACGCTATGAGAAGCGCCCAACTCGCCGCCCAAGTGACAGGTGAGGCTTTGGAAGGGGCCCTCGATCTCTCTTCTTACACCCAACTCATCGATACCCAGATCAGAGGGGAGTTCCGTTACGCCCGTCTCATGGCCGAGATATATTACCTCTTTCTGCCTCGGGGTATCGGCTGTGCAAGGGCTCGAAGGTCATCAGGGAGGGGATCATTACGGTCATCCAGGGGAAGATGAGATACGGAGAGTTCTTTTGGAGCGTTATAAGGTCATCAGGGAGGGGATCATTACGGTCATCCAGGGGAAGATGAGATACGGAGAGTTCTTTTGGAGCGTTATGCGGAATCTTCCCCGGGTCCTAAGCGAAGGGCTAAGATGACCTTGTACTGATGGTGATCATTCCCGCCCCCATGCAACTCTTAGGAGGTCGGCTGAGGCCGTCGGTTCAAGCGGGAACTGAGGAAGTAGGCTAAAAACCCAAGGGCGGAAAGGGCGGACCCCAGTGCGGCTGCCACTAAGAAGAAAACCCACGACCGTCGGCGCCGGGGCTCGAGGATCACTCGTTTCTGGGCTATCATCTCCAGCCGACTTCGCAGATCCTTCCGGAAGGAAACCGCAGGCTTCACCGGCTTTAGGACTTTTCTAACCTCCTCCGCCAGCCCGAATGGGATATTCTCCTCATCGTGCCCCCTGTTCAATCTATTGGCGAGGGCAGCCAGTAGTTCTATCAAGGCCTGCTTATTCATCTTCCCATACCCTTTCTCATACCTGATAGGATACCAGCCCCACGGTTCCGGGGCCGAATTGGACAGCAAGAGATATGGCCAGGTCAGTGAAGAAGGCCTCTTGGCAGTTGAAGATGCCTTTGGCTCGCTCTAGCATCTCCTCTGCTACCTCTGGGGCCTCGGCATGGATCACGGCCAGGTTAATAGGTTTGGAGGTGCCCACCGCCTCCTCGGTCAGTTCCAGCAGCCTAGTAAGAGCCTTTTTCCGAGAGCGTAGGTTCTCCTTCGCTTCCAAGAGCCCTTCCTCCAAGACGACCACAGGCTTCATATTGAGGAGGGAGCCGAAGGCGAACTTGAGGGCTCCTACCCGACCGCTCCTGCGTACATACTCCAGAGTGTTCATGGTCAAAAAGATGTTGACCTTCTCTCTCATGATCTCCAGGCGGGAGAGTATGTCCTCTACGCTCCTTCCCGCCTGAATGAGCCGTGCGGCCTCAACGCACATGAAGCCCATCCCTGCTGAGCCTCCCAGGGTGTCGAAGATGTGGACCTCTACCTCGTCGACGACCTCCTGCTTGGCGAGTTCTGCCGATTGGCAGGTTCCGCTCAATTTGCCTGTTACATGGATGGATAGGATAGAATCGGCATCCTGGGCCAAGCGGCGATAGACCTGGGCGAACTCTCCTACCGAGGGTTGGGAGGTAGTGGGGAAGATCCCCGTCTCCTCGATCATCTTGTAGAAGGTGCTCGGATCGATGGTAACCCCCTCGTAGTAGGTTTCGATGCCGAACTGGATGTTAATGGGCACCACGGTGATGTCGTGTTCCTCTATCATCGAGGCGGGCAGGTCGCATGTGCTGTCAGTGACGATTTTGATCATCTCTTAGAACCCCCGGGATTCGAGATCCTTTCTCAGAGCCACCAAAGCACGATGGTAAAGCGATTTGATGGCTCCTTCACTACGTCCCATAACCTTTCCGATCCCCGCGTTGCTCATCCCCTCGGCGAACTTGAGGATCAGCAGCTGCTGGCGGTCCCCGCTCAGCCGAGAGATCGCTTGGCGGAGAGCATGATCCCTTTCGTTTTTTTCCACTAGCCGCTCTGGAGCGCGCCGGCCCGTGGTTTTGAGCACCAGTTCATCTAGAGGGATGAGATGGCGATGTCGTCGGTCTCGGTGCCAGTTGGCTACTAGGTTGTGGGCGATACGATAGAGCCAGGCGGAAAATGGCACACCCCGATAAGTATAGCCATCGATCTTGTCCAGGGCTCGGAAGAATGTCCTGGCTGTCAGATCCTCAGCCTCCTGGCGGTTTCCAGTGCGATAGAAGATGTATTGATATATCCGATCTACATATCTCTCATAGAGAAGGCCAAAGGCCACCGGATCCTTTTTGGCTCTCTCCACCAACTCTTGTTCGGACAAGTGCGCAACTCCCCAGTTACCCTGGGGAAGGCTAAAAATAGAAACACCCCAGGGGATATAAGGTTACGCTAAGGGTTGATCTATCGACCTGGGAAAAGTATAACATTGAGGTGAAGGATGGTCAATTCTCACCTCTTCGTAGCCTTCCTTTTCCCTCCGTGTTATAATCAGATAGCGAATTTAGGGGAGGGAGCTATGAAAAGGGTGAGCAACGGTTCTCGCGTGGTGATCACCGGGATGGGAGCGGTCACGCCCATAGGCCTTTCGGTGGCCGATTTCTGGGATAGCCTAACCGCGGGGAGGTCTGGGGTGGGGCCGGTTACCCTATTCGATGCGGAAAAATACCCTACCAAGATCGTTGCCGAGGTGAAGGGGTTCGATCCCCGTGATTATATGGCAAGGCAGGAGGCGAGGCGAATGTCTCGCTTCATCCAATTAGCCATGGCTTCAGCAGCCATGGCGCTTGAGGACGCGAGACTGGATATGGAGAGGGAAGATGCGACCAAGATCGGCTTGGAGATAGGGAGCGCGGCCGGAGGGGTAGGGGTGGTCGAAGAACAAGCCCAGATCCTCTCTCAAGAGGGGTTCCGCCGGGTTAAGCCTACCGCCTTGCCTTCCATACTCATCAGCACGGCCCCTTGTCAGGTCGCCATCAGCCTGGGGATAAAAGGCCCGGCTAGTGCCCCGGTGGCGGCTTGCGCCACGGGCGTAGTGGCTGTGGGGGAGGCCACTCGGCGGCTGCAGCGGGGCGATGTGGAGGTGATGATCGCCGGCGGCTCCGAATCGACCATGACTCCCCTAGTCATCGTGGCCTTCAGCAGGATAGGCGCCCTCTCCACGCGAAACGAGGAGCCAGAGAAAGCCTGCCGTCCCTTCGACGCTCAGCGCGATGGGACGGTGATGGGGGAAGGGGCGGCGGTCCTGGTGTTGGAGACTCTAGAGCACGCCGCCAAGCGAGGGGCACGTATCTATGCCGAGGTTTTGGGCTACGGTTTCACGGCGGACGCCTACCATATCGCTGCTCCGGATCCCGATGGAGATGGGGCGGCGCGGGCGATGAGCCTAGCCATCCAGGGGGCGGGAATGAGCCCCTCTGAGGTCGATTATATCGCCAGCCATGGCACAGGCACGGTTCTAAACGATGTCTCGGAGACCAAGGCGATAAAGGCGGTCTTTGGCCAGGGTGCTTATGGTGTGCCCATCAGTTCCAACAAATCGATGGTGGGCCATATCTTGGGAGCCGCGGGTTCTATCTCTATCATCGCTACGGTGAAGGCCATGGAGGATAGCCTCCTTCCGCCCACCATAAATTTGGAGACCCCCGATCCGGAGTGCGACCTGGATTATGTCCCCCATCTGGCTCGGCCAGCCCGTGTAGATGTGGGGTTGATCAACGCCTTTGGTTTCGGCGGCCAGAACGGCAGCCTACTGATCAAGAAGTGGGAGGCGTAGTGGGCTGGGGATGTGCAAAGATGGACACAGCCCTTCTCGAGGTTGCTCCAACACGCCTTCTATGTTAAACTTTCAAATATGAGAAAGTCGTTATCCGTACCTCTGCTTCTCTTGCTCCTGTTCGTCCAATCGACTATGCTGTTGCAGGCAGCGCCTCCTGTTTATCTGCTCCCGCAAGAGCCTACTTGGGAGATCACCTCTCCCGTAGCCAACGCTCGATTGAGAGGCACGATAGAGATCAGGGGGAGCGCCTACCTGGGTGGCAACTTCTGGTTCTATAAGGTGGAGTACGCCCCCCTGAGCGTGCCTGAGGCCTGGGTGGTGGTCATATACGCCGAGCGGGAGGTGAGGGAGGGGTTACTAGGCACCTGGGATACGGCCACCGTCCCCGATGGGACGTACAATCTGCGCCTGACGGTGGTCTATCCGGACGGTAACTACGAACAGACGCCTCTTCGTCAGGTGGTGGTGGTCAACGCCGAGCCGACCGTTACCCCTACCCCTACCGAGACCCCCACCCCTACGCCCACGGTGGTGCTAATCACCCCTACGGTGGTGGTCGTCCAGCCTACAGTGGTTCGTTTCACCCCCACACCGAGCCTGGTGGCTACTCGGACCTCCCTGCCGGAAGTGCCGTCCAGTATAACCCTCCCCGATATGGGCATCGTCTTCAACTCTGTCCTCTTCGGGGCTTTGGTGGCTGGTGCCCTCTTCGCGTTCCTAATCATCGTGAATCTGATAAAGCGTCTCATCTGACCTTCTTTTGGGGTTAGGAAGATAAGTGATCTTGTAGGGGCTGGTCGTCCGGGCTAGCCCCTAGAGGTGTTGAGCATAGATGGAGAGGTTACGAAGGCTACTCTTCAAAAGGCCCCAGTGGCTCATCGTAGGGTTGGGAAACCCCGGAGAGCGGTACGCTGCTACCCGTCATAACGTGGGCTTCCAGGCGTTGGATCATCTAGCGAGGCGCCACCATCTATCGTTCCGGAAGGCGCGGCTGCAGGGCCTTCTGGCTGGAGGGGAGATAGAAGGTCACCGGGTGGCTCTCTTGAAGCCCCTCACCTATGTGAACAGAAGTGGCGATGTGGTGGCCCCTCTGCTTAGGGGTTACGGGCTGCCCTTAGATCGCCTTCTCATCGTCTACGACGATCTGGATCTCCCCCGGGGCAGGATCCGGATTCGGGAGCAGGGTGGCGCCGGGGGACATAAGGGGATGGTCTCCATCATCGATCTTCTTGGCCCGGAGATCCCTCGGCTGCGGGTGGGGATAGGGCGAAAAGAGGAGGACCCCCAAGAGTACGTTTTGAGCCCCTTCACCGCGGAGGAGCGGGTTATCATGGAAAAGAGTTACGACAGGATCGCCGATGCCGTGGAGTGCATAATTAGGGAAGGGCTCTCGAAGGCCAGGGAACGGTTCAACCGGGAGGAGAGTTGAAACTATCGGGCCTTCTATCTTTGGTCGATAGGTTGCCGGGCTATAGCCACTTCTTGCGCAGTTTGGTTGAGGGGAAACCCCTTTCTCCTCTGGCCATCCCTGAGGCGGCCCGCCCTTATTTCATCGCCGCTCTCAGGAGACACCTTGCGGTTCCCCTTCTGGTAGTTGCCCCTCGGCGAGATCGGGCTCAGGAGTTCTACGATCAACTTCGAGTTTGGTCCCCTGAGCCTGGGATCTACCTCTTCAGGGAGCCCGATGTTCTCCCTTATGAGAGGATCCCTTGGGATAGGGAGACGATCCAGGAGCGGCTGGAGGCTTTGGCCGCAATGGTAAGCGATGGGGGTTGGGGTGAGGGTTGCGCTCCCGTTCTCGTAACCACGGCTCGGGGGTTAGCCCAAAAGACGATCCCGCGATATGCTTTTCTTAACGGCGTGCACCGGCTCAGCCTAGGGCAAGAGGTATCTAGAGAGAGGCTCCTTTCCTCCTGGCTCCGTTTGGCCTATAAGCCGGTAAGCATCGTTGAGGAGCCGGGAACCTTCAGCGTCCGAGGGGGGATAATCGACATCTTCCCTCCGGGCAGCGTCGAACCGGTGCGGATAGAGTTTTCGGGGGAGGAGATCGAATCTCTGCGCACCTTCGATCCGGCTACCCAACGCTCAAGGCGCCGCCCCTCCTCGGTTACTATAACTGTGGCTCGAGAAGCCTTGCCTGGGGATGGCGGTCGGCTGCGAGGGTATGACCTTTCTTCCTTTAACCCCCAAGCGGCAGAGGAGTGGAGCCAAGAACTGGCCACTCTCTCCCGGGGCGAGGTCTTTCCTCGTCTAGAGTTTTATCTCCCCCTTCTTTATGAGCAGCCGGGAAGCCTCCTCGATCATCTCACCCAGGCGCTTATCATCTTAGATGACCCTTTGGGGATCGAGCGGGCCCTATCCGACTTGGAAGGCGAGATGGAGGATCTCCGCCAGGCTCTGGAGGCGAGGGGAGAACTGCCAGCCTGGATGGAGTCGCCCTGCTTCACTAAAGAGGAGATTCAAGAACGCCTATTGTGCCCCTCTTTGGAATTTCGCCTTGGGGAGGAGTCAGAACTCACTTCCTCTTTCGCTCCTTCCCCTTCCTACGGGGGGCTTCTGGAGGAACTGGTAATCGATACGTTGGAGCAAAAAAGGCGTGTGATCCTGGTTTCGCGACAGGCCTCCCGCTTAGCGGAGATATATAGCGAGTGGGGAACCCCCTTGGTTCCTAGCGAGGGGGTGACAGAAATGCCTCCTCCAGAAGCGTTGGTTCTGGTTCAAGGGGGCTTCAGTCGAGGCTGGCAGATTAAGGGCCATCTAGTCCTCCTTACCGATGCCGAGATCTTCGGCTGGGCGAAGCCGAAGCCCCGTCGTCCTGCCCGGCCCAGGCCTTGGGCAAGGGAGAGTTTCTTCGCTGATGTGAGGGAGGGCGACTATGTGGTGCATATCGACCATGGCATCGGCGTTTTCAAAGGACTGGTCACCCTGGCCACCGATGGCTTCGAGAGCGAATATCTGCACGTGGGGTATGCGGCGGGGGACAGTCTCTACGTGCCCACCTACCAGGCGGACCGCCTCTCAAGATACGTAGGGGCCCGGGATAGACCGCCGCGTATCGACCGTCTGGGGACCACCGATTGGGCTCGCGTTAAGGCTCGAGCCAAGCGAGCGGTGGAAGATATCGCCCAGGAACTCCTGGCACTCTATTCCCTCAGAGAGGTGGTGGAAGGCCATGCTTTCTCCCCAGATACCCCTTGGCAAAGGGATCTAGAGGCCTCCTTCCCCTACCAGGAGACGGAAGACCAACTGAAGGCTCTGGAGGAGACCAAAGCCGACATGGAGAAGCCAAAGCCCATGGATCGGCTCATCTGCGGCGATGTGGGATACGGGAAGACGGAGGTGGCTTTGCGAGCCGCCTTTAAGGCAGTGATGGATGGGAAGCAGGTGGCTGTATTGGTACCTACCACCGTCCTAGCCCAGCAGCATTATCAGACCTTCACTCGTCGTCTACGGACTTTCCCGGTGGAAGTGGAGATGCTCTCCCGCTTCCGTTCCCCACGGGAGCAGGCGGCCATCCTTCGTCGTCTAAGGGAGGGGACCCTGGAGATCGTCATCGGCACCCACCGCCTTCTCTCTCGGGATGTAGTCTTCCGGGATCTGGGACTATTGATCATCGATGAGGAGCAGCGGTTCGGCGTGGCTCACAAGGAGCGGCTCAAAGAGATGCGCCATGAGGTCGACGTCTTGACCTTGACCGCTACCCCTATACCCAGGACTCTATATATGTCTTTGACCGGGGCGCGGGATATGAGCACCATCGACACCCCTCCGGAGGAGAGGCTTCCCGTGGTGACCGAGGTCTCTCCTTACGATGAGTCTCTCATCCGGCGGGCTGTGCTCAGGGAGTTGGATCGAGGGGGACAGATCTATTTTGTTCACAACCGCGTGCGAGGCATTCGCCAGATGGCTAAACGGCTGGGGAGGATCGTGCCAGAGGCTAGCCTAGCCATCGCCCACGGACAGATGGATGAGGGAGAACTGGCTCGCACCATGCTGGAGTTCGCCGATGGTCAGTACGACATCTTGGTCTGTACCTCCATCATCGAGAACGGCATAGATATCCCCAACGTAAATACCCTTATCGTCAACCGGGCTGATAGGTTTGGGCTGGCCCAACTCTACCAGTTGCGGGGCCGGGTGGGCAGGAGTTCCTCCCGTGCCTACGCCTATCTTCTATATGACGAAGGCTACCTTAGCGAGGAGGCGAGGCGGAGACTTCAAACTATCCAGGAGGCTAGCGAGTTGGGTTCGGGGTTCGGGATTGCCCTGAGAGACTTGGAGATCAGGGGAGCGGGAGATATTCTAGGAAGCAGGCAGCATGGACACATCAGCGCGGTCGGTTTCGATCTCTACTGTCGGCTTCTGGCCCAGGCGGTGCAGGCCTTATCCATAAAGGATCCCGTCCCACAGGGATCCCGAGGGATGGGAAAGGAAGGGCGAGAGATCGAGGAGGGGGCCTTGGTGAAGAGGAGCCTTGAGCCCTCGACCGCTCCCCTTTTGTGGCCTTCCATAGATCTGCCTTTGGAGGCTCGCCTTCCTGAAGGGTATGTTGAGGATGAGAGCCTGCGGCTAGGCCTCTACCGTCGGTTGGCAGGGTTCACCACCCTGCGTGAAGTGGAGGAGATGAGGGAGGAACTTCAGGATCGCTTTGGTTCCCTCCCGGAAGCGGCGGAGAACCTTCTCTATCTCCTGCGGCTGCGTATCCTGGGCTGGGTAGGAGAGGTACAGGCCATATCCACGGGTAAGTGGGTAGGAGAGGTACAGGCCACATCCACGGGTAAGGGCCGGATCATCATCGAGTTGGCCCGGGAGAAGGAGATGGTTCTCCCCCAGGGGGCGCGGAAAGAGGGAAATCGGGTGACGATGCCCTTCTCACTCGAGGATGGAGCATGGCCCAAGAGGCTGGAAAACCTCTTGAAGATGCTGGCCGGGTGGATAAGTAACTAGCCTTGGGGAGAGGCTCATTTCAGTCCCCTTGCATCTTCTCCACCATGGCCAGGGCCTTGATAGTTTGTCCCGTGACCAGGAAATCGTCCACTTCTGATGCTCTGCTGAAGGCTTCTATCCTTCCTCATAGGTGACCCAGGCGTCTGGCGACTCCCAGACCTCGACTGACTCCAAGCGCACTTTGAGGCTCTTTTTGAGTTCATCGTAGATGAAGCGGGCGATGTTCTCGGAACTGGGGTTGATCTCATCGAAGGGGGGGGTCTCGTTGAGGTTGGTATGATCGAGCCGGTCTATGATGGGTTCTAAATCCTTCTTCAGGACTCTGAAATCATAGGCCATCCCTAAGCGGTCTAGTTGGCTAGCAGCCACACGAGCCACCACCTCAAAGCGATGGCCGTGGAACTTCTCACATTTTCCCTCATCGCCCCGCAGACCATGAGCGGAATCGAAATGGCGACGAACAGATACGTAATACATTGACCCCTCCTTAAAGAATTCTTGCTAAGCCCCGGATCAGGCCGGGGCCTGTCCCGACACTTGCCAGGTCGGGGGCGGGTCCCGCTGGAAACTTACCCCCTGGCTTTCCAGCCAGGCCGCTCGGGCCTCGGCCGCTACGGAGAGGGAGCCGGTAGCGCACACCAGGTCGGCTTCCTCAGCCTGGCTCAGAGCCTTCCAGAGGGCCTCATCCACCTGGGGTTCTATCTGGCAACGGCGGCCCAGGGCCTTGACTTGCTGAGCCAGGGTCTGGGCGTCGATAGCCCGGGGGTGAAGAGACCGGGTCACGAAAACTCGATCTGCCAGTGGCAAGAGTTCTCTTAACATGACTTTGAAGTCATGGCCCTGCAAGGCGCCGAAGACCAGGATCAGTCGCTGGAAACCGAAGTACTCTTTAAGGGCTTGAGCCAAGGCTTCGGTCGATTCCAGGTTGTGGGCTCCATCTACCACTAGCAGGGGCTCTTCGTTAAGCACCTCCAGTCGCCCCGGCCAGGAGGTGGTCTTTAACCCCTCTGCTACATTCTGGGGAGAGAGGGATACCCCTTGCCTCGCCAGTTCGGCCACGGTAGCCACGACGGTGGTAGCGTTCACTAACTGATGGGCTCCCAGAAAGGGTAGGGAAAGGTTAGCGTAGTCTCTGCAAAGAGTTGAAGAGCCCGCATGGGGCTTCTGGTGGCAATGCAGGTCGAGT
>Ga0209978_10000132_pt1 | contig 22974 bp, 13 predicted proteins | sample BentaG_FD_182805 | JGI IMG/M metagenome (GOLD analysis project Ga0209978, IMG submission 182805) | Deep subsurface microbial communities from South Atlantic Ocean to uncover new lineages of life (NeLLi) - Benguela_00093 metaG (SPAdes)... | ecosystem: Environmental > Aquatic > Marine > Oceanic >... | reverse complement strand
GATATTGGGTATAGAACCTGAAAAAAACATAAAAAAAATAAAAGCTTTAGTCCCACAAGCAGAAATGTTTAAGTATTCAAAGGATTTAAGATCAATTACTAGAGGAAGAGGCAGTTTCAGTATGAATATATCACATTCAGAGGAAGTGCCATCTCATATTCAAGAAAAAATAATAGAAGAATCAAAAAAAGAAAAAAAATAAATTAAATAATCTTTGAAAGCTTTGGGCAAAGTTTCTTGATTAAATGTCTTCGAAACCATGCCGCAAATCTCTAAAAAATAGAACTTTTGGAAAAATAAATAAGGAGGTAAAAAATGACTATTAAAAGAATAGGTGTGCTTACAGGAGGAGGAGATGCACCAGGTTTAAATGCTGCAATTAGAGCAATAGTAAGAAAAGCTCTTAAATATGGATATGAAGTATTTGGAATTAAAAATGGATGGTTGGGTCTTATTGAGGGAGATATTGAGAAATTAGACCTTGATTCAATCTCAGGAATATTACATATTGGAGGAACTTTTCTGGGAACTTCAAGAACTAATCCTTATAAAAAAGAAAATGGTGTCCAAAAAGTTCTCGATAATATAAAAAAGTTTAAACTGGATTGCCTTATAACTCTGGGTGGTGAGGATACTAATTCTGTATCTAATAAATTATCTAAAGAGGGTATAAAATGTGTTGGTGTACCAAAAACTATTGACAATGATATATCTGGAACAGATTATACTATTGGATTTGATACTGCTCTATCAATAGCAACTGATGCTATTGATAAGCTTCATTCTACAGCTGTTTCTCATCATAGAGTAATGGTAGTAGAAGTTATGGGAAGAAATACAGGCTGGATAGCAATACTTGCTGGTCTTGCTGGGGGAGCTGATGTTATTTTAATACCAGAATTTGAATTTGATTTTGATGAAATAATAAATAGAATTGAGGAAAGAAGAAACAGAGGAAAAAATTTCTCCATAGTGGTGGTTGCAGAAGGTGCAAAACCTACACCCGAAGCTGAACAAATTATAAAAAGTAAAGAAGTAGATGAATTTGGACATGTTATGTTGGGTGGAATGGGTAAGATTATAAGAAATAGATTAAAGGAAGCTGGATATGAAGCAAGAGATGTAATATTAGGTCACCTGCAAAGAGGTGGAAAACCAACAGCATTTGATAGAATCCTTGCACTAAAATTAGGAGCAGCAGCTGTAGATTTAGTAAAAGAGGAAAAATTCAATAGAATGGTTGTTCTAAGAGGAACTAAAATAATAGATATTCCTATTGAAGAGGCAATAAAACGAATAAAATATGTGGATAAAGATCTCTACGAACTCTCCAAAATATTTTATTAAAAAGGAAGAAAAATAAGTGGTTATTCCCATATCTGATGACTATCCAACAAAAGTTAAACCATTTTTAACTTTTATAATTATTGCAGTTAATATTATTCTTCATTTTTGGGTACTCTTAAGTACATTAAATCTTCAGAGTTTTATTAATAAATGGGGGTTCTCACCCTCATCCTTAGCTTTATTACCCTCCCCCATGCCAATTATTACTATGTTTTCATCTATGTTTTTGCATGGAAGTTTTTCACATCTATTATTTAATATGTGGTTCTTGTGGATATTTGGAGATAATATTGAGGATGCTTTTGGCCACATTAAATTCATAATTTTCTATTTTCTTTGTCACGTAGGTGCGATATTAGGACATACTCTCATTTATTCACAAAGTTCTCTGCCAATTATTGGTGCAAGTGGAGCAATTTCTGGAGTTATGGCTGCTTATTTATTGCTTTACTGGAAATCTTCTATTAAGGTGCTCATGTTTTTTACTATAACTAAGATTCCTGCTCTAATCTTTATTGCCTTATGGTTTATATATCAGGTTGTTTATGGAATGGGTTCTTTAATGCATCCTGTGTTATTGGGAAATGTTGGTTGGTTTGCACATATTGGTGGATTTTTAATGGGAATAATACTAACAATAATACTTCCAAAAAATCCAAAAAGATACATTAAAAGATATAAAAGAATAGGAGTTTAACTTTTTACAATTTTTGATTTTATTAATTTACATTTAGATAGAAAATTAAAATATTTAACTAAAAATTCTGTATTTCTCAAACCCGATTCAAGTTCAACCAAATCTGCGATTTCTGATAACTTTCTTTTACCATCTGCCCAATAAAGAGCAAGAGTTCTTATTAAATCAAATGTTTCTGCATTTTCCTTTTTAAGTTCAAAATATTTTTCCCTTTGTTCTTTGCTTAATCTATTTAAGATATTCATTTCTAATATAGGTCCTTTATATATCCTACTTATAATATTTTTATCAGCAATATCCTCCCATTTGATTTTTTCTTTATCTTCAAATTCTTTAATTAATCCTTTCTTTTCTATCTTTCCTTCTCCCATTTCCTCACATATTTCTGAAATCTCTTTTTTATTAAAACCAAGATCTTTATAAATTACTTTTCTTGGCCTTTGCAATTCTTTTATTGTAAATTCTTCAATCTCCTCATTATATTTATCAACATTAATAGGAGATAATTTTTTAAGCGAAATAAATGCATTTTTCTGACAGTTAATAAAATAGTTAAGTTTTTTCTCAAGATTTATTACTTCAATTGCAGTATTCTTTTGTGTTGGTTCTACTCTAAACTTATTAAATTCTTGAATAGCTGAAATTTTGGTAATTTCATCTTGAATGAATTTTAAGATTTTTCGTTTAAATTTAGATAGCATTTCATTGGCTAACCATATTACTTCCCTTTCACCCACATTTGCCAAAAAATAAGCATATGTAGCAGCAATAATACCTGTTCTCTTTAACATCTCTGGGTCAACTTTTTCTAAAGTATCTAAATTTGTGTGATAAAATTTGTCTGGCCACTGAATAAGCATTGGACATGAAATTCCTACTGTGGGATCAGAGAGAATATAATGGTCACTTCCACCAGAAAATGGGGTAGTTGCATATTTAAAAGAAGCAAATCTTCCAGCTCCAAAGGGATTTTTAGTATCTTCAGTAAATTCATCCCTTATTCTTTCCACTAAATCGTTTACAAAACTACTATTTGAATCTGGTGTTCTTTCTATAAGAAAAGAGCTTTTACAAAGGTCTTGATTTTCACCAACCATGTCTAAGTTTATACCAGCTATCATTTTTGATATTTTATCTTCATTAGTAGCCAAAAATGGAATAGTTCCATTCATCTCTGGAACCCAGAGAAATCTAATGCTTCTTTTAGGTTTTTGAAGTTTTCCTTTATTAATTAATTTATTAATAGTTCTTGCAATCTCTAAATTGGCAGCACTTCCTGAAGCATTATCGTTTGCTGTTCCTTGAGGATGACAAAGATGAGATATAATAACTATTTCTTCATCTGTCTCTCCAGGAATAATTGCAGATACAACCTCAACTTTACCTTTATAGAATTTACTCTTTACCTTAGCTTTTACCCTTATTGGCAATTTATTGTTTTTAATCCTTTCCCTTACAAGCTCCCTTAACCTCTCTCCTTCTTTTGGTGAAAGGACAAACCCAAAACATTTCTTATCCCCTTTGTGCCACCAGAATGATGAATATTGAACAGCATCAGGAATATCCATACGATGTCGAATAGGCTTAACTTCTTTTATACCGTCAAATATAATGCCTATTGCCCCAAATTTTTCAATGGCTAAGTAATAAATTATTCTTATATCCCCTTTAGTTAAGACAATCTTTCCCCTTACATCAATACCCTCATAATCAGATACATTTTCACCATCCTCAAGAATTACAATCTCAGCTTCACATTCAGTTGGAGCACTTCTTTGAATTAAAGATATTTTAAGATCATTATAATCTGCTAACTTCTTTCTATATTTTTCAGGTTCAGTAATATAAAGATTTGCTTCTGATGCATCCCACTCTTCAAACATATCTAAAGACCAATATCTGCTCTTTCCATCAGCTGGAAAAGATAATATCTCAGCTTCTATATTAAATTTAGATAATACTCTATGACAATATTTAGCAGCTTCACGAAAACCAGGACTTGCTTGAATTCTATGATAGCTCATTATTTTACCTACAAATTGTTTTGCTCTATCACCTGAAAATTCCTTATTTATACACCTTAAAACTTTTTTGAACATAATAGATCTCCTAAAAATAATTAATCTTTTAAAATGAATTTTTACTTTTTAAATTACCATTTTAAATAAAAATTAAAATACTTAAAATAACTGAAAATAAATTAAAATTTAATACATTATATTCTGATCTCATCTGGCCATGGTTTTTTCATTGCAACAGACCATATTTTATCAATGTAGTTGAGTACAAAGTAATTTTGTATTAAGTGAAGCCAGAAAGCACCCTTTTTAGATAAGAAAACATTTTCTTCGTCTTCTTCACCTAATTTTAATATATTGATCAACCATAATAACAATTGAATATTCTTATCATTTTTACCAAATAGTTCAAAGAGCTGTCCTTTTGGAATATATGTGTCATAAAATCGCCAATAAAGCCAATAATATCGAGTCATTGAGTCTGTAAAGTCCATTTTTAAAGCTACTGGTAGTTTTTCATTAAAACAATTTTTAATATATTCTTTAACAGAGAATGTATTCAAATAGAATGTTTTAGATATATGTGAACCAGCGCCAGCACCAAAGCCAATGTAATTATCTCTGGTTACTGAGGAATATCTTGGAAATTCGCCCCGATTAAATCCCCAAACAGATACCCTCTTAAAACCATTATCTATGCAGAAGTCATGTATTGCATAATACATACTTTTTCTTGTAATTATATTTGGCATCTTGACCCTTTTAAGATTAAGGTATTTTCCTACTGTGGAATAAGGAAAGGTAAAAAGTGGATATAGAGTAATTTGATTTACACCAGAACTAATAGCTTTCTTTAGATCTAATATCACTTCTTCTACTGTTTGACCTGGCAAGGCAAACATAAGGTCAATATTGATGGATTCAAAATTTGAGGATGAAAGCAATTCTATTACCGGATATAAGATACTCGCTTTATAATTTCTTCCTATTAATTGAAGATATTCATTATTAAAACTCTGTACTCCTAAACTAACTAAATTAATACCATAACTAACCAATTTACTTACTGTTTCTTTATTTAAATCAGATGGAGTAGTTTCTATACAAATATTACCAGTTATAATGAAACGGTCTCTGATTCTTTCTAAAATCACCCCTAACTCATCTATAAGATTTGTAGGTGTCCCTCCACCTATATAAATAGATGTAATTTCAATTCTTCCCAAGCGATTATAGTATTGTTCAATTTCAGTAAGTATTGCCTTTAAATATAGCTCAGTTAATTTCTTATCATACATTATTTTATTATATGGACAGTAAGGACATTTATTTTTACAAAAGGGAATGTGGATATACATATCTATTTTTTCTATTGATGGCAACTTTATATCATCTATTGGTTTAAAGATAAACTCCTGTCTTGATCCAACTAAATAACGCCTTATAGCTCTTGTTATGATTTGTGTTAACATATATACTCACTAAAATTTTAATAAATTCCTGATTGCGCTAAACTTCAATTTTTGAGCTTCTGTTATTTCTGTAAATGTACAATAACCACAATTTTCACAAATATTTTTAGCTCTAAATCTGCAACATATATAATCACCATCTATATCTGTCATTGCACCAAATCTATTTGGTCTTTTCCATTTTCCAGATTTCAAAGCATTTAATCCCGCATAGGAATTGAAAACTGGTAATTTCATCCTTTTATATTGAATGATTTTTTCAATAATATCTCTTCTGTCTTCAAAATCTATGAATAACTCATCGTAACCATAATAAGGTGTATGAAAAAAGAAAACTACTCCAAGATTATTTAATTGTTGATTTTGAGTAAATATTAAGAATCTTTTAATCGCTTCTTTGTTGATAGTGTTAATTGTATATACAATGCAAATTTTGGGATGAGTAGACTTTTTAATATTTCTTATTACTTTTTCAAAATGATCACCTCTAATTTTGGCATATTCTTCCTTTAATCCATCTACACTCACCCAGAGAAAATCAGCATGAGATTTTAAGGGAAATAATCCATTTGTATAAATATGAACATGAAAATATCCAATTTCTTTTGCTTTATCCACTACATCATTTAAGATATATTTTCCATCATTCCATAAAAATGGCTCACCGCCTTCGATATAGAGTTCCCTAAATCCTCTTTGATAAAACCTCTCTAACCTGTTTAATATTTCCTTCATAGTTAAATCAGGTTTTGCTCTATTTGAAACACGACAATGTTTGCAGGTTAAATTACAACGGTCATTAATAACTAATCCTAAGATAAGTGGAATATCCTTTTGAAGAATAAAAAATGGAAATGCATACTTTAAATAAAAAATAAATTTTTTAAGCATCCTGAAAAGATCTTTTTATATACCTTTTTACTAAATTACATAATTCTTTTTTATGCAAAATATTAAAAAAGAATAATGGTACTTCTATTATAAGCTATTTAAATTTATTCCAAAAAAAACCGGTAGCTACCTACTCTCCCACACCGTCTCCAGTGTAGTACCATCAGCGCAAGAGGACTTAACTTCCGTGTTCGGGATGGTAACGGGTGTAACCCCTCCGCTATAGCCACCGTTAAATATCTAAAATATTAATTTTTAATTATCTTAACTGTCATAAATATCTTTAATATCTTATCTGAATTAGATAATATAGATATTTAAGATCTAAACTATACTTTTAAAACTTCATAGTGAATGTTTTAGAAATAAAATCAAGTCCTCGATCTATTAGTACTGGTCGGCTGAATGCATTACTGCACTTACACCTCCAGCCTATCAACCATGTAGTCTACATGGGATCTTACTCTCTTACGAGATGGGAGATCTAATCTTGGGGTGGGTTTCCCACTTATATGCTTTCAGCGGTTATCCCTTACAGACGTGGCCAATCAGCAATGCTCTTGGCAGAACAACTGACACACCAGAGGTCTGCTCATCCTGGTCCTCTCGTACTGAGGATCACTCCCCTCAAATCTCCTACGCCCACAATAGATAGGGACCGAACTGTCTCACGACGTTCTAAACCCAGCTCACGTACCGCTTTAATTGGCGAACAGCCAAACCCTTGGGACCTTCTACAGCCCCAGGATGCGATGAGCCGACATCGAGGTGCCAAACCTCCCCGTCGATATGGACTCTTGGGGGAGATAAGCCTGTTATCCCTAGAGTACCTTTTATCCGTTAATCGATGGCCATTCCACTTTGGACCACCGGGTCACTAGGCCCGACTTTCGTCTCTGCTTGACTTGTAGGTCTCGCAGTCAGGCTCCCTTATACCCTTACATTCTACTAACGATTGCCAACCGTTATGAGGGAACCTTTGGGCGCCTCCGTTACATTTTCGCAGGCGACCGCCCCAGTCAAACTGTCCGCCTGACATTGTCTTACAGCCGGATAACGGTCTGCAGTTAGAATCCCAACATATCCAGGGTGGTATCTCAAGGATGGCTCCTTCACAGCTGACGCCATGAATTCAAAGCCTCCCACCTATCCTGCACAAGATATATCGAAACTCAATGCCAGGTTACAGTAAAGGTTCTAGGGTCTTTCCGTCTAGTTGCGGGTAGTGAGCGTCTTCACTCACATCATAATTTCACCGAGTCTCTGGTTGAGACAGTGCTCAAATCGTTACACCATTCGTGCAGGTCGGAACTTACCCGACAAGGGATTTCGCTACCTTAGGACCGTTATAGTTACGGCCGCCGTTTACCAGGGCTTAAATTCAAAGCTTCGCATCCGAAGATGCTAACCTCTCCTCTTAACCTTCTGGCACTGGGCAGGTGTCAGCCCCTATACATCGTCTTTCGACTTGGCAGAGACCTGTGTTTTTAATAAACAGTCGCTTGAGCCTGTTCGCTGCAACCTCTTCGTGCTTAAAGAGCAAGTCTTTTCACACTACTGAGGCACTCCTTCTCCCTAAGTTACGGAGTTAATTTGCCGAGTTCCTTAACCAGAGTTCTCTCGACCACCTTAGCATTCTCTGCTTGCCTACCTGTGTCGGTTTTGGTACGGGCACCTAGTTACTCACTAGAGGTTTTTCTTGGCAGTATAGGGTTTACCACTTCTCCAAAAAAGGATCGACATCACATCTCGGGCTTCATGTTTCCTGGATTTACCAAAGAAACACCCTACATGCTTGTTCGCGGACAACCATCGCCGCGTAGGTATACCTTTCTGCGTCACCCCATCGCTCAAACATAACTCGGTGGTACAGGAATATTAACCTGTTATCCATCGCCTACGCCTTTCGGCCTCGGCTTAGGTCCCGACTGACCCTGAGCGGATTAGCCTTCCCCAGGAATCCTTAGGCATTCGGTGGACAAGTTTCTCGCTTGTCTTTCGTTACTCATACCGGCATTGTCTCTTCTGTGCAGTGCACCAGATTTCACAATCTGGCTTCAACCCACACAGAATGCTCCCCTACCACTTAAGATATTAATAAATAATACCTTAAATCCGTAACTTTGGTAATGAGCTTGAGTCCCATACATTTTCGGCGCAAAATCACTCGACCAGTGAGCTGTTACGCACTCTTTAAATGGTTGCTGCTTCTAAGCCAACATCCTGGTTGTCTGAGCAATTCTACTTCCTTTGTCACTTAGCTCATATTTAGGGACCTTAGTTGACGGTCTGGGCTGTTTCCCTCTTGTCTAACAAGCTTATCCCTGCTAGACTGACTCCCAAGTTCTAAAGTTATGGCATTCGGAGTTTAATTGGAGTTGGTAACCTTGTAGGGCCCCTATTCCATTCAGTGCTCTACCACCATAACTAAACACTTGAGGCTAGCCCTAAAGCTATTTCGGGGAGAACCAGCTATAACTGAGTTCGATTGGTTTTTCGCCCCTACCCACAGTTCATCCTCCAGATTTTCAGCTCTGGTAGGTTCGGGCCTTCACGATGTCTTACCATCGCTTCACCCTGACCATGGGTAGCTCACTCAGCTTCGGGTCTATAACATGCAACTAAATCGCCCTATTAAGACTCGCTTTCGCTACGGCTCCAGTTTCCCCTTAACCTTGCTGCATATCATAACTCGCCGGTCCGTTCTTCAATAAGTACGCCGTCACTTCCGAAGAAGCTCCGACTACTTGTAAGCATACGGTTTCAGGTTCTATTTCACTCCCCTCCCGGGGTGCTTTTCACCTTTCCCTCACGGTACTATTTCACTATCGGTCGATAGTTAATATTTAGCCTTACGAGGTGGTCCTCGTTACTTCCAACAGGGTTTCTCGTGTCCCGTTGTACTCAGGTAGTTACCAGGAGATTAGGATATTTTGCTTACAGGGCTATTACCTTCTATGGCTGAACTTTCCAGTTCAATTCTGCTATAACCTAATTATTGTAACTCCTTGATATCCCTACAGAGATATCTGGTAACCCCTATGACCTTTATCTAACAACATCTGTAGATTATTACATTAGATAAGTTTAGGCTATTCCCCTTTCGCTCGCCGCTACTAAGGGAATCTCTGACTTGATTTCTTTTCCTCAGGTTACTGAGATGTTTCACTTCACCTGGTTCCCCTCCATATCCTATATATTCAGATATGGATATCAGTGTATTAATACTGATAGGTTTCCCCATTCGGACATCTCCGGATCAAAGGCTGTTTGACGCCTTCCCGAAGCTTATCGCAGCCAACCGCGTCCTTCATCGGTTACTATCGCCAAGGCATCCACCATATGCTCTTAATAACTTGATTATGACTATTTCCTCTACTATCACTATGAAGTTTTCAAAGTACAAATTTATTTTTAATTAATAAATTTAAGTAAATTAATAGATGGGAAAAAATGTCCATCTTTTCATATTTTTTTAATATTCAAATTAAATATTAAAAATACATTATTATTTTTATTATAGTTATATTTTATCTTTAATAAATAACCTTGATTATTTGGATAGGTTTTTTTATTATGAATTCTTTTTATTATTTATTCCTTCAAAACTAAATAGCGCAATAGCATAGATCGACATTTAATCTAGAGAAACTCCCTAGAAAGGAGGTGATCCAGCCGCACCTTCCGGTACGGCTACCTTGTTACGACTTCACCCCAATCATCAAGCCCACCTTCGACAGCTGCCTCCCTTACGGGTTAGCACGCTGGCTTCTGGTGTTCCCAACTTTCGTGGTGTGACGGGCGGTGTGTACAAGACCCGGGAACGTATTCACCGCGGTATAGCTGATCCGCGATTACTAGCGATTCCGGCTTCATGAAGTCGAATTTCAGACTTCAATCCGAACTTAGGCTTACTTTTTGAGATTTGCTCCACTTCACAGTCTCGCATCTCTTTGTATAAACCATTGTAGCACGTGTGCAGCCCAGGACATAAAGGGCATACTGACTTGACGTCATCCTCACCTTCCTCCGGTTTAACACCGGCAGTCTCCCAAGAGTCCTCAACTTAATGTTAGCAACATGGGATAAGGGTTGCGCTCGTTGCGGGACTTAACCCAACATCTTACGACACGAGCTGACGACAGCCATGCACCACCTGTTCTGGCTCCCCGAAGGGTCGTTCACCTTTCGGATCACTACCACCAGAATGTCAAGCCCTGGTAAGGTTCTTCGTGTTGCATCGAATTGAGCCACATGCTCCACCGCTTGTGCGGGTCCCCGTCAATTCCTTTGAGTTTTAACCTTGCGGTCGTACTCCCCAGGCGGGGCACTTAACGCGTTAGCTACGACACAGGGAGAGTCGATATCTCCCTACATCCAGTGCCCATCGTTTACAGCTAGGACTACCAGGGTATCTAATCCTGTTTGCTACCCTAGCTTTCGCACCTTAGCGTCAGTATCGTTCCAGAGAGCCGCCTTCGCTAATGGTGTTCTTCTCGATATCTGCGCATTTCACCGCTACACCGAGAATTCCACTCTCCTCTCCCGACCTCAAGCAATCCAGTTTTGGATGCAATTTCTTAGTTTTGCTAAGAGATTTCACATCCAACTTGAAAAGCCACCTGCGTGCGCTTTACGCCCAATAAATCCGGATAACGCTTGCCCCCTACGTATTACCGCGGCTGCTGGCACGTAGTTAGCCGGGGCTTCCTTACAGAGTACCGTCAATATTATAAGCTATTAACCTATAATACCTTCTTCCTCTATTGACAGGAGTTTACGATTCGAAAACCTTCATCCTCCACGCGGTGTCGCTGCGTCAGGCTTTCGCCCATTGCGCAAGATTCCCTACTGCTGCCTCCCGTAGGAGTCTGGGCCGTGTCTCAGTCCCAGTGTGGCCGACCATCCTCTCAGACCGGCTACCCGTCTTAGCTTTGGTGAGCCTTTACCTCACCAACTAGCTGATAGGACATGAGCTCATCCAAAAGCAGAGGCTTAAAAAGCTACCTTTGAAAATCAAATCATGCGATCTGATTTTATTATCCGGTATTAGACTTCCTTTCGAAAGCTTATCCCGGTCTTTAGGGCAGATTGCTCATGCATTACTCACCCGTTCGCCACTATTCTTTCAACGAATCTGCCGAAGCTTCATCAAAGAAAGAACCGTTCGACTTGCATGTATTAGGCACACCGCTAGCGTTCATCCTGAGCCAGGATCAAACTCTCCGTGGTATTAAAGTTATCGAGATCCGAAAACCTCGTTAACTTACACGTGAATTTAATCATTTTATTATTTTATTTGGAACAAAATGCTCCATCCTAGCTATGCGCTATTTAGTTTTCAAAGAACATAAATTTCAAAAGGTTATAAAGTTTAAACGATTATATATTATTTTGTCAATACTTTTTTAAAAATTTTAATAACTCAACAGAAATAACTCTTTTTTTACTTAATAGAAATGATCTTTTCTTAAAATAAAAATTGCCACCAAATACGGTGGCGTGAGTTCACAAGATTTTTAAATGTATTAAAAATCCCTTTTCATCGCCTCCCATATTCAGTTTTGTTTCGTGCAATTATGTGTTTTATCATAAACATTTTTACCTTCAGTAACTATAGTATAACAGAAATTTTAAAAATAAGTCAAGAAAAAAAATTATTTTTAAAAATTTTTAAAATTATGTCATTTTTACTACTATATCTGCTATGATATTTGCTGCTTCATCACCCCTATCTGCAGCATTACTTAAGTGTCTATATACCTCTCTCAGCTTCAACATTTCAACTATATGTTCGACATCTTTAGGACCATGAAATAGATCTGAAATAGCTTCCCTATAGACTCTTTCAACCTTATTCTCTAAAGATTTTGCTCTATATGCATGTGTAGATGCAACACCTGGATTTTTTTCTAATCTCATTACACCTAAATATATTTCATTCGCTGCCATTTTTAATAAGGTTGCCATTTCTTGAAGATAATTATTTGGTTCTACATCAAGAATAGACATTTCATCTACTGTACTAAATGCATAATCTATAACATCATCAATTGCTCTTGATAAGGCATAAATATCCTCTCTATCAATTGGAGTTACAAAAGTTTTTAAAATTTCATCTATTAATATCCTTCTGATTTCATCAGCTTCTTTTTCTTTTTTATTTACTTCGTCAGCATTTCCCTGACCTTTTTCCGTCATGAATTTCTCAAGAGCTTGCATCCCTTGTAAAGTTGCTTCAGATTGTTTAATTAGCAATTTTAGAAATTTATCCTCTTTTCTTTTAAATAAGTTTTTAATTCCCATTTTATTTACTCCTTCTTTTTACAGATAATTTTCAATTATATAATATAAACCTGCAGCAATTAAAGATGAAAAGGGAATTGTAATTATCCATGTCATTGCAATATTTTTTACAACACCCCACCTAACTTTTGATAATCTTTCCGCAGAGCCTACACCTAATATAGATGAGCTTACAACATGGGTAGTGCTAACAGGTCCTCCTAATAAAGCTGCCCCTAAAATTATAAAAGATGAGCTTAATTGAGCAGCAAAGCTGTGTACTGGTCTAATTTTATAGAATTTACCACCTAAAGTTTTTATTAATTTCCAACCTCCAAAGAAAGTTCCCAGTGAAATAGCTAAAGCTGAGATAAATATTACCCATCTTGGTACAATAAATTCCTGTAGTTGCTTTGCTGTAACTAAAGCCATTGTAATAATACCCATTGTTTTTTGCGCATCATTAGTTCCATGACTTAGAGATAATGCAGTTGTTGTTACTATTTGAATTTTTTTAAAGAATATGTTTATCTTAGGAGATGCTCCCTTTGATAAAAGGAGTATAATTTTCATGAAAAGATAACCAAATATCAAGCCTAAAAATGGTGAAATCATTAGGAAAATCAAAATTTTTATAATACCTGCTGTTTTGATCATATCAAATCCATATTTAATTATCACAGAGCCTAAAAAACCTCCCACTAAAGCGTGTGATGAACTTGATGGAATTCCAAAATACCATGTTATTAAATTCCAAATAATTGCTCCAAGCAATGCAGCTAATATTATCTTTAAAGTAATAGTTTTAGGATCAACAATATCTTCTCCAATAGTCTTTGCAACAGATACTCCAAAAATAAACGGTGCAACAAAATTAGCAATTGAAGCCAAAAATAGAGCACTTTTAGGACTCATTGCTCTTGATGATATCATCGTTGCAACCAGATTGCTACTATTAATAATACCATTTGATAAGTCAAATATTATTGCTAATGCTATTAATACATATAATAGATTTTGATCCATAAATTTATCCAATCTTAAAAACTAATTAAAATTATATTTAATCATCTTTAATTACTTATTTTAAATAAATATAATATATTCCCTTTTTCCTCGCTGCAATATTCTACCTTTTATTTCGTCAATGCTAAATTCTAAATCTGTATCAGAGAGAATCTCACCATCCAATCTAATACCACTTTGCTGGACTAATCTCCTCGCTTCACTGTTTGTTTTTGCAAAACCAACTTCTCGAATTAATTTTATTAACCAGATTTTTTCATTTTTAAACAAGCTTGTTTTTAATTTAAAAGGTTGAGAAATTTTAGTTATCATTTCTTTGTCAAAAAAATCAGATTTGAATTTTAAATTAAAAATTTTTTCAGCTTCCTGTCCTGAATCTTTTCCATGATAAATTTCAACTATATCTCTTGCCAACTTTCTTTTAACATTGCTGGGATTTACCTCTCTTTCATTCACTTCTTTTTCCATCTTTTCTATCTCAGTAATATCAAAAGTTGAAATTAATCTGAAATAGTCAAACATTATATCATCTGAAATTGACATAATTTTAGCAAACATAATATCTTTTTCATCTGTAATTCCAATATAATTACCCAAACTTTTACTCATTTTTTCAATCCCATCCATTCCTACTAATAAAGGATACGTTATCACAACCTGTGGTTCCTGATTAAACTCCCTTTGAATATCCCTTCCAATTAATAAATTGAAGGTCTGGTCTGTTCCTCCTAATTCAATATCAGCTTCTATTGCAACTGAATCATATGCCTGCATCAATGGGTATAGTAGTTCCATTATGCTTAAGGGTAAATTATTTTTAAACCTATTAGCAAAATCGTCCCTTTCTAACAGTTGAGCTAAAGTATATCTTGAGGTTATATTTATTATGTCTTCTAATTTCATTGGTTTAAGCCATTTACTATTATTTACCATCTTAGTTTTTTTGATATCCAATATTCTAAAAACCTGCTCACGGAATGTTTCAGCATTTCTTTCAATTTCCTCAATAGGCAGTTTAGGTCTCACTTTTGTTCTCCCACTTGGGTCCCCTATCCTTGTTGTGTAGTCACCAAGAATTAATATTGCAATATGACCTAAATCTTGAAATTGCCTTAATTTATTTAAAACAACAGTATGACCTAAATGAATATCTGGAGCTGTTAAATCAATTCCCAATTTGACTCTTAACAGTTCTTTCTTACTTATTGATCTGCGAAGTTTTTCTTTCAGTTCCTCTTTTGTAATTACATCAACAGATTTATCTATTACAATATTAAACTGCTTCTCTACCTCTTTTTCTAAAATATTATCTATCATCTAGAATCTCCTTATTCCTGGAATTATCCTTAATTAGAACTAAAATTTCTTGGCTGTAATTAAAATAATTACTTTATTATATATAAAAATGAACAAAAAATTAATATTTTTCGTCTAATAGAGAATATTGTAAAGAATTAATATTGAAATTCCATGAAAATTAACGCAATTTAATATAAAAAAGATTAATCAAGAATTTTTTGTATAAAAAAGAGTGAAATCTCTTGTAAATAAATTATAAAATTATTTCTTAAATGTCATATTTACTCATTTTTAGAAAAATTTTTATAAATATATTATATTTAAAGCAAAATGTAAATTTTAAACAAGCTTAATGCTGATATAATATAACAAAAGGATGATAAAATGACAAAACATAGAAAGAAAGTTGTAAATAGAAGAAGAAAAATCGCAAATTTTCTTAGAACTTTTAGTATAACAGCGTTATTACTTCTATTTGTTTCTCTCATCGCTAGTATAGTTATAATTGCTGGTTGCATGACCGACTTACCAAAATATGAAGACTTAGAACCATCTATTCCAGATCAAACATCTAAAATATATGATATTAATAATAGACTTATTACAACACTTTATGCTGAAGAAAACAGGGAATTAATACAATTTGAAGATATGCCAGTGAATCTTAGAAATGCTGTTATTGCAGTAGAGGATAAAAGATTTTATCAGCACAAAGGGATAGATTTAAGATCAATTCTCAGAGCATTATGGGCAAATATTAGACATGGAGCTATTGTTGAAGGTGGAAGTACTATAACTCAACAGTATGCTAAAAATGTCTATTTCTCTCCAGAAAGACAATTAGAGAGAAAAATAAAAGAGGCTACTGTAGCTTATCAATTAGAAAAGCATTTTACTAAAGATAAAATATTAGAGATGTATCTTAATACTATATATTTTGGACATGATGCTTATGGAGCAGAGGTAGCATCCCAAAACTATTTTGGTAAGAATGCAAAAGATTTAAATTTGCAGGAATGTGCAATGCTTGCTGGTCTTATAAATTCACCAAATCTAAGTTCACCTTTTGGAAATATTGAGCTTGCAAAAGAAAAAAGGGATATTGTCTTACAATTAATGTATGACCAGGATTATATAACTAACCAGCAGATGATGGATGCAAAAACAACTTCTATTGAACTTAATCCTGCAACAAAACCCATTACAGATGCACCCTATTTTGTTGAATATGTAAAAGAATATTTAATGAATAAATATACATACGAACAGATTTTTAAGGGTGGATTTGAGATTTATACGACCCTGGATCTGGATGTACAAAAAGCTGCAGAAACTGCTGTAAATGAAGTTCTATTTGAGCCTACTGACCCATCTGCTGCATTAGTAGCAATTGATCCAAAAACTGGTTATATAAAAGCTATGGTTGGTGGTAGAGATTTTTCCAAAAACAAATTTAATGTTGCTGTGCACGGAAAAAGACAGCCAGGATCAACCTTTAAACCTTTTGTTTTAACTACTGCAATTGAACAGAATATATCTCCAAGCAGAACTTTTAATCCAAATGGTCCCATTATATTGGAGAATCCAGGTGGACCTGATTGGAATGTTGATAATTATGGAAATACAAAATATGGAGAAAAAATGAGTGTTGTTGATGCCACCATTCATTCAGTGAATGTAGTTTATGCTCAATTGACCATGGATGTTGGTCCAGAAAATGTGGCAAAAACTGCAATGGATATGGGGGTTATAACTCCACTTGAATCAAATCCTGCAATAGGTTTGGGAGGAATAGGTGGAGTTTCTCCACTTGATATGGCAAGTTCCTTCTCAACTTTAGCTAATAATGGAACTTACTACAAACCAGTTTCTATTTTAAAAGTAAAAGATTCCGATGAAAATATTATTGAAGAGTATCAACAAGAAATCAAAAGACCTATAAGAGATTCTACAGCTCATTTTGTAACTGAAATTTTAAAAAGAGTTATTACAAGTGGAACTGGAAAAAGAGCAGATATCGGTAGACCAGCTGCTGGAAAGACGGGGACAACTCAAGAATATACAGATGCTTGGTTTGTCGGTTATACCCCCGAGCTTACTGCATCTGTTTGGATAGGTTATCCAGAAGAAACTAAACCAATGAGTAGAATAAGGGATACAATTGTAGTAGGTGGAACTTTTCCAGCTGACATATGGAGAATATTTATGATTGAAGCATTAAAAGATGTACCGGCGTCTGATTTTCCAAAACCAGAAAAGGGACTTGTTGAAATAGAAGTTTGTAGTAGTTCTGGATTACTACCTGGACCATTTTGCCCTGAAATTGAGAGACAATTATCAATGTTTGTAGAAGGATCTGAGCCAAAAACCTATTGTGATAAACATAATCAAATTACTATGCCTAATCTAATAGGTTTAGGTAAAGATGAAACCATAAAAATCTTAGAATCCCTAAAACTAACAAATATTGAGATAATTGAAGAATTCAATTCAGATTATCCTAAAGGAAAAGTTTTCAAACACGAGCCAGCACAAAACGAATTAGCAGTTTCTGTTAATAGTGAGACACCAAAAGTTATGATTTTTATAAGCAAAGGTCCAGAAGAAAAGATGGTACTAGACATTATTGGATTATTAGAAGCTGGCGCTTTAGAAAAACTTCAATCTTTAGGTTTTACAAATATAATTTCTACTTATGAATATAATAATGAAGTAGAAAATGGAATTGTTTTTGGTCAAACACCGAATCCAGGAGAAGTAATTAAATTGGGACAGGAGATCAATATAATAGTCAGTCAAGGTCCAAATCCTAACCAAGGACAAGTTCCAGATGTAATTGGTGAAAATATTGATGATGCAGAAATTATTCTGCAAGAAACAGGATTTTTAAATATAGTAATAAATGAGATTCCAAGTCAGCAAGAAATTGGAACTATAATTACACAGAATCCAGCACCTGCGCAATGGGTAAACTATGAAAGTGAGATATATTTAGAAGTGAGTATGGGTGTTGAAGTTCCAAATGTGATAGGGTTAAAAGAAAATAAAGCCAAGATTGAACTTGAGAAACAAGGATTTGATGTAGATATCCAATATGGTAATTCAACTGAACCTGTTGAAAAAACTGTTGTATATGCACAAGAACCTGATCCATTAACTTATGTAGAATACAACTCAACCATTACTATATATGTCCAGGAATAGACTTAAAGTGCCCTACTATGAATTCTAAATGAGATTCTTCATCTTGCAGGTTATGACCACATGTAGATAAGAAGAGCTATTTGAGTATGAAGTCTATTTTCTGCTTGATCAAAAACAACTGAACTTTCACCATCAATGACCTCAGAGATAACCTCCTCTCCCCTGTGAGCAGGTAGGCAGTGCATAAAAATAGCATCATTTTTGGCAATAGACATTAGGTTTTGATTTACTTGAAATGATGAAAATGCTCCTTCTTTTTCTTCTCTGCTCTCTTCCTGACCCATACTTACCCATACATCCGTATATATTACATCACTATCTAATGCTGCAATTTTTGGATCATGAGTTATAGTTATTTTGCATTCATTATTATCAGCAATTTCTTTTGCGGCTTCATAAACTTCTGTTTCTGGCTCATAACCGTGAGGACATGCTATATTTATATCAGCTCCAGACATTACTGCACCAATCATCAAAGAGTGATAAACATTATTACCATCTCCCAAATAACCAATTTTTACATTTTTAATCCTTCCCTTTTTCTCTTTAATAGTAAATATATCTGCAATACCCTGGCAGGGGTGATACATATCTGTTAGTGCATTTATAACTGGAATAGAAGCATTATTTGCCAATTCCTCAACATCTAAGTGAGAATATGCTCTTATAACAATCCCGTCCAGATACCTTGAAAGAGTTTTTGCTGTATCAGATATGGTCTCTCCTCTTTTAAGCTGTAAATCTCTTGAACTAAGATATATTGGTTTTCCGCCCAATTCATTGATTGCTACCTCAAATGATACTCTTGTTCTTGTAGATGGTTTTTCAAAAATCATCCCAATATTTTTTCCTGAAAGAACATCCCTATATTCAGACAGATCATTCTTTTTCACTTTTTCAGTTAGATACAATATTTTGCTTAATTCTTCGCTATCAATATCAAATAAAGTAAGAAAATCTTTGCCTTTCTTTAACATATTCCTCCTTATTCACATATTTTTATAAAAATTAAATATTTTATTAAATTTAAATTTTATAAGAGATTTGTGGCGTGGTTTCGCAGACATTTCAGTCAAGAAACTATGCCCAAATCCTTCAAAGGTTATTTAATTTAATTTTTTTAATGAGATTGCTTCGGGACTTTGTCCCTCGCAATTACACAGAATTAAATAGTTTTATTCTCTTAATTTTGCGCTTATTTTTTCTTTTAAAGCTTTTATAATTCTATTTGTAATTATATTTACCTCTCTATCAGTTAATGAACCTTTTGGATCTCTGAAAGATAGGTTAAATGCCATGCTCTTCTTCCCTTTTTCTATCTGATCACCTCTATATATATCAAATAATCTTAATTCCTCAAGTTTTTTTCCACCTTCCTCTTTTACTATATCCGATATTTGAGACCAACTAACCTGTTCATCAACTACAATGGCTAAATCAATTGCACTTTTAGGATGTTTTATAATCTCTTGAAAGTACATACATTTCTGACTTTCTTCTATCAAAATATTACAATCCAGTTCCATTATATATACAGGCTTATCTAAATTAAAATTATTTTGAACCTCTGGATGAATTTGACCCAGTATTCCCAACTCTTTATTACCAATTAATATCTTTGCACTCTTCCCAGGATGAAAACTGGGATGACTAAGTGGTAAGAATTTCAAATCCTTAATATATAGTGATTCACATATCTTTTCCAATAATCCTTTTATTAAATAAAAATCTACTTCTTCAGCTTTTTCTAACCAATGAGATTGTTTTATTAAACCACATGCTGCTACCCCTAAATATAAAGGTTCATCTGGAAGAAATTGACCTTCTTTTGGACTGAATTTCTTTGCTAACTCAAATATATAAATACCTGTCTCACCCCTGAAAAGATTTATCCTTACAGTATTTAAAAGACCTGGAATAAGTGTAGTTCTCATTATTGTATGTTCCTTGGTAATTGGATTTTGAAGTTCCATAGCATTTCTCAACTGATCTTTTTCATCTAAACGAAGTAGATCAAAACTTTTTGGATGGTCAAATGAAAAATTCCAAACTTCATAAAAACCTTGTGATATCATTACATTCTTTAAGTTTCTAACTATGTTTTGCTCTCTATTTAATTCACCTTTTTGACTATGTACCGGTAAAATAGCTTGAATATTATCAAAATTATGTATTCTTGCAACTTCCTCTATTAAATCTATTTCACTTCTTAAGTCAGTTCTAAATGTAGGTATTTGAACTTCTCTCACTTTTCTACTAACTTCTTCTATTTTTTTCACCTTTAATTCAAGAGAGTTAAGTATCTCCTCCATTCTTTTCTGTTTAATATCTATTCCAATAATTTTATTAGCTCTTTCAGGTCTGAGTTTAACAGACCACTGAGAAACTGGATCGAGATAGATATCTATTACTCCTTTAATAATATTCCCCTCTGTATAATTCTTTATTAATTGAGCACATCTATTCAATGCAAATATTGTTGAATTCGGATCCAGTCCCTTCTCAAATCTATTTGAAGCTTCAGTTCTAAGTCTTAACTTTTTGGAAGTTCTCATAATATTAGCTTGATTAAAATTGGCAGATTCTATTAATACTCTTTTGGTTGAATAAGTAACTTCAGATTCAAGTCCTCCCATTACTCCAGCAATAGCTATGGGATATTCTTTATCAGCAATTACCAGCATCGATGAATCCAGATTTCTCAAATTGCCATCTAAATTTAATATCTTTTCTCCTTCTTTAGCTTTTCTAATTACAACCTTTTTCCCACCAATTTTTTCAAAATCGAATATATGTAAAGGTTGACCTGTTTCCCACATCACAAAATTAGAAATATCAGCTACACAATTTATTGGTCTTATTCCAATTGATTTTAGAAGAACTTGCATCCAGAGAGGTGTCTTCTTCATTTTAATATCATCAACTATCTTAATACTATATCTTGGACAAAGTTTTTTGTCCTCAACTATAACCTCAACAATATCATCAATTTTTAGTCCTTTCTCTTCCAAGATAACCTGTGGAATTTTTAACGAACTATTAGAGAATGCAGCAACTTCTCGAGCAATACCAATTACTCCTAAACAATCAGGTCTAATAGGTGTTATTTCCAAATCATAGATATAATCGTTTATCTCTAATATATCTGCTAAATCCTGACCTATTTCAAATGTATTATCTAAAATTAGTATAGTGTCTTCTTCCTCACCTAAGTCTAATTCTATCGAGGAACATAACATTCCTTGTGAATTTATACCTTTTACCTCTCTTTTGTTAATATTTTGGTTCTTTATTTTTGAACCTACAACTGCAACTGGTACAAGATCTCCTTCCTTTATATTATGCGCTCCACAAACAATGGATAGCTTCTCTTTTCCAATATCTACTTCACATAAAAGTAATTTTTCACTATTGGGATGCGACTTAATTTTTAGAATCTTTCCAACTAATACATTATTAAAAGTCGCTTTACGTAAAGTTACTGTTTCAACTCTTGTTCCTGATACATTTAATGCCTCTGAAAGTTTTTGAGGTAATAAATCAAAATCTACATATTTTTTTAACCATTTATAAGGTATCTTCAATTCAAACTCCCATTTTATATTTAATTAACTTTTAAACATTTATATTTATTATTAAAATTGCTTTAAAAATCTTATGTCATTTTCAAAAAATAGTCTCACATCATTTATTTTATATTTAAGCATAGCAATTCTTTCCACACCCATTCCAAATGCAAACCCGGTATATTCTTCTGAATCAATCCCTACATTCTCTAAAACATAAGGGTGAACCATTCCTGAGCCCAAGATCTCAATCCATCCACTTCTTGTACAAACTGAGCAACCTTTTCCCATACACTCTTGACACTGAACCAATACTTCAGCACTTGGTTCAGTATATGGAAAATAGCTTGGAAGTAATCTTACCTTTGTACCTTCACCAAATACTTTTTCAGCAAAAACTTCTAAAGTTGCTTTTAAATGAGCCATTGAAATACCCCTGTCAACCACAAGTCCTTCAAATTGTGTAAACACTGGAGAGTGAGTTGGATCTATATTATCTCTTCTATACACCCTACCAGGTGAAATAATATATATTGGTGGTTTATTTCTTTCCATAAATCTTATCTGAACAGGCGATGTATGAGTTCTTAATGGCATCTTGTCTGTGATAAAAAGTGTATCCTGTAAAGTCCTTGCTGGATGATCTGGTGGTATATTTAATGCTTCAAAATTATAATAATCCGACTCGACTTCTGGACCCTCTGCTACTTTATAACCCATTCCAATAAAAATATCGACTATTTCATTAATTGTTTTAGTTATCAAATGAAGTTTTCCTAATTGTAATTGCCTTCCAGGAAGAGTTATATCTATTTCTTCTTTAAGAACTTTTTCCACTACTTTTTTCTTTAAGTTATTTTTTTTCTCGTTAACAAATTTTTCTATCCTTTTGCTTGCTTCATTTGCCTTTTTCCCAACCAATGGTCTTTTATCCTTGGGCAAAGAACTGAGTGATCTTAAAATGTATGTTATTTTACCCTTTCTTCCTAAATATTGATAATATATTTTCTCAAGTTCATCAATGGTTGATGCTTTATCTGTTTCAATTAAACTATCTTTTAAGTATTTCTCTATATCCTTTATATAATTATCATTACTTTTTTCAATCATAAATTACCCCCTAAATCTTTAAATCTATATCCCTTTGCAAGTTTCAGTATCTTTTTTTC
>Ga0209978_10000131_pt1 | contig 22983 bp, 17 predicted proteins | sample BentaG_FD_182805 | JGI IMG/M metagenome (GOLD analysis project Ga0209978, IMG submission 182805) | Deep subsurface microbial communities from South Atlantic Ocean to uncover new lineages of life (NeLLi) - Benguela_00093 metaG (SPAdes)... | ecosystem: Environmental > Aquatic > Marine > Oceanic >... | reverse complement strand
ACCCTTTTCAATGAAGTATTTTGGCAGTTTTCCAAGCAGATTTGAAAGTTTTTCACCAGTTTTAGCCATGATGTCTAGGATTAGGGCTGTCGCCATCGCTCCGTCTCTAACCGATTGGTGAGGTCCGAAAAAGATTCCTCCATTTTCCTCCCCGCCAAGTTTTGCCTTTATCCTCTTCATGGTTTGGGAGACTGTTATGCTTCCTACTTTTGTCCATACAATTTCTCCGCCATAAGAGTCCGCTATGTCCTTAACCAAGGTTGAGGAACTTACCGGTGTAACAATTTTCTCGTCTGGGTTATCCTTTAAAAAGTGTTTTTCAACTAAGGCGAAGGTTTTGTCTCCCCAATGAATTTCCCCATTTTCGTCAACGAATATTGAGCGGTCAGCATCACCGTCATATGCAACGCCTAAATCCGCACCTATAGCTTTCACTGTCAGGGCTAAATCCTTGAGGTTTTCTGGGCGAGGTTCTGGTAATCTTCCGGGAAATGTTCCGTCAATATTTGCGTTTATGGTTGTAACTTTGCATCCTAACTCTCGAAGCAGTCGTGGGGCGACTAGGCTGCCCACACTGTTTGCAGTATCGACAACAACATGGTAGTGTTTTTTCGATATTCCAGCAACATTTACATGCCTTTTCATTGCTTCTATGTAATCATCAATCACTCCGGGAAGGTCACGTGTTGCTCCTAGATTGTCCCATTCAGCGTAACGCATCTTCTCATCGAAGAATATGTTTTCAATTCGAATTTCCTGTTCTCGCGAAAGCTCTATTCCGTCGTTCCACACAACTTTTATTCCATTGTATTGCGGTGGGTTATGCGACGCAGTTACTATCACCCCACCGTCCGTTTTATGGTTTTTCACAGTGAATTGTAATGCTGGAGTAGGCGACATCCCAGCGAAAAACACGTTGCATCCTGTTGCATTTAAACCAGCAATAACCGCCCGTGTAAGCATTGGACTGCTTGTTCTAGCGTCATATCCAACTACAAGATTTCCACACTGGAAGAATGTTCCTATCGCGCTTCCAATTTTAATTACCATTTGCGAGGTTAATTCTTTGTTAACAACTCCACGGATTCCATTTGTCCCAAATAATCGTCTTGGACCTAACATGCGTCATACTCCATCCTAAATAATGTTCTTAGATGTTAATACGCTTTCATGGGTTTTCACCGTTTTAAACTGCAAGCTTATATTTGATCGTTTTTAATAAAACGATTTCGTGAAAGGGTGAAAACATTGAAGGTTAGGCTTCATGAAATGAGCTGGACCGAAGCCAAAGATTATTTCAAGAAAAATGACATCGCACTTCTCCCAGTTGGTTCAAACGAGCAGCACGGTCCGCAAAATCCTCTTGGAACAGACCATTTGATAGCTAAGGCTGTAGCCGAAGAAACAGCTAAACGCGCAGGAGTACTTTGCCTACAAGTGATTCCCTTCGGGGTTAGTTCCCATCATAAACAGTTTTGGGGAACCATTTACATATCGCCTAAAACGTTCAAAAGCTATGTGAAAGAAGTATGCTTAGCGCTCAACTATTATGGCGTTAGAAAAATTGTGGTAGTTAACGGACACGGCGGCAACCGATGTGCTCTCATGGAGATGGCTAGAGAACTTAGAGAAAAAGGAGTTTTTGTGTCTATCTTTCAATGGTGGTCAGTTGTAAACAAACTTTTGCCAAACCTTTTTGAGCTAGAAGAAAGAGGACATGCTGCAGCTGAGGAAACATCAGTGAATTTGGCTTTACACCCGCAGATTGTGGATATGAATAGGGCTGTGGATGAAGAACCTCGCAAGCACTCTGTACAAACAGAAGGCATGACGCTTCCCTTGGACACCGTGGACTATACAAGTTCAGGCGTGTTTGGAAAGTCAACAACAGCCTCTGCAGAAAAAGGCAAAAAAGTTTTTGAAGCTACTGTGAACGAACTGGTTAAACATGTAAATCTGCTCAAAGAGACGAAGATTGAGGATTTGATAAGTAAATCTAAAGTCTAGAGAATGCTTCTTTCTTTTAAGCGTGGAGCGTGCGCGCTGCGCATAGTCTAATCGAAGCAAGATTTAATTTCAACCGTAAATCTAGAAATAAAAAGACAAGCTATAAGCGGGGGTTGCCAAGCCAGGTCAAAGGCGCAGCCCTGAGGCGGCTGTCTCGTAGGGGTTCGTGGGTTCAAATCCCACCCCCCGCACTACAATGTCGAAAATATGTGTGCTTATCTGCCAGCAATTTTGGGGTCCTTTTTCTCGACATGGCGCTTAGAACAAGATCTTTTCGTCCCTAAATTAAGAAAAGATGAAGTAGAGCATTAGCATGAAAAAGAACTCACTGGCGTCTAACAGATGGGTGAACCGAGGTTTATGCTTGAAAAAAATTAGAGCTGAGCCAGATATCTGCAGAAAGTTGCAGTTCGAAGCTGTAAGGGGAATTTAAGCGTCTCCAGTTTCTCTTGCTTGAGTATCGTTTCTTCAAGGACAGCGAAGAAGGTCGCACTCTACCTCTAGGCCTGCCTTCGTTTCTCTCTCCATTGTCTCTAATGCTTCATGTTGTCAAGAGTCACGCGTTTGCCCTCCTCAGACTTCTCTGGTATTTTGTCAAACTAGAAACGAAAATTGTCGGATTGTGGGCCATCCAGGAGCATCGCGAAAGCCTGCTTGTAGCGAGCCTAGGAGTCGCAAAAGAGTACAGACGACTCGGGATAGGCACATGCATCCTTGGCTACATTGAAACAATTGCTAAACACATGCGTAAGAGATGGCTAGAAACCCTTGTTTTGAGGAAGAATATTCCGGTTCAGCGGCTTTACACAAAATACGGGTTCACATTCACCCAAAGCGAAAGGATGCACTGGATGATGAGGAAAGAAACCCGCATGGATCATTGAGTTGTATGTTTGATTGTAGAAAAAGAGGAGAGTTGCGGGAGATGTCGCCATTTAGATGCGAGTGCAAACACCATGTCAAGTATCATCGCTGAACTTGGAGTTTGAACGTCGCTCTAATCAGGGTTTCATGGTAGCCCGGGAGAGATTCGAACTCTCGTCAGCGGGTCCAGAGCCCGCCATGCTTGACCGCTACACCACCGGGCTTCAACTAAAAATACTAGATTCTTTGTAATATCTTTAACGTTAAATATTCCAAAAGAGAAAGAACAATATTATTCGGTTTCTTGCTTTTCTTAGCGCGCGCGGTATTAATCCTATTTGTCAAATAATAACCAAACGTCTTCTCTTAAATCAAATTTTAATGCAGGGCTTTCCCTTACCTTTTAGAAAAATTAGATAACTAGTAGTTCTTTCGAAAGGTTACTTAAAGGTTTGACCTTTGATGTTGAAACAGCTACGTCATCTTCAATTCTTACTCCAAACTTTCCAGTAAGGTATATTCCTGGTTCAATTGTGAAGGTCATATCAGGCTTTAGAACTGTTTTGTTACCAGGGGCTATGTAAGGTTCCTCATGTACTTCTAAGCCTAACCCGTGGCCTGTTCTGTGGGTAAAGTATTCGCCATACCCCGCGTCTTCTATCACTTTTCTGGCGGCTCTATCAACGTCTTCAGCCTTAACGTTTGGCCTCACAGTTTTTATGGCTGCCTCCTGAGCTTTGGCGACAATCTCGTAAATTTTTTTATGCTTTTTTGTTGCCTCTCCAACGAAGACTGTTCGGGTGACGTCAGCATAATATCCTCCGTAAACCGCTCCCACATCCATCAATACGACATCTTTTTTTCTCACTTTTCTGTTTGATGTCTCACCATGGGGAAGAGCGGAATTGCTTCCTGAAAGAACTATGCAGAATGGAACACTTTCGCCCCCATTCTCTTTTATGGTTTTTTCTATTTGAAATGAAATGGCTAATTCATTAATTCCAGGTTTTATGAAGTCTATCCCTGCCTTCATTCCCTCAGCAACTATGCTTGCTGCTTTTTCCATTTTCTTCATTTCTTCATCAGATTTTATGCTTCTGAGTTGACTGAAAAAGGTTGAAGCATCTTCTATTCTTACTTTTGGCGAGTACTCGACCAACATTTTGTAAAATTTGAAGGCGAGTGCTCCTTCAACTCCAAAAACAGCTTTTTCCAGCCTAAGCTCTTTTACCATTTGGCTAAGCAACATAGCAGGATTTTCTGAGTCGCCGTAACTTCTAATTCGTTTAAATGCAGAATATTTTTTCGCTTTTTCCTCTTCTAGTTTAGGAACTACAACTATTGGAGCGCTCGTTTCAACAGGGATTATTATTCCAGCAAATCTTTCTATGGCCAACGCTGAAAAACCAGCGAAATACCCCATATTTTTATCTGAATTAACTAGAAAAGCGTCTATTCCGGCTTTTTTGCCAATTTTCTTCAATTTCTCTACTCTTTCCATAAATATTGCCAATTTTTAACCCCCTCAATTTCTTCCAGTTTTCTAGAAAACTACTGTTTGTCAGTAACTGTTTTAAGGTTTTTCTCCCTTCTCAGCTGGAGCTTTTGATGGGAGTCCTACAACCCATGGGCGCCATGACGCCAGCTGCCACACAACAAGACAATTGAAAACTGTGAAATGTAAGCTGCAAATAATTTTGCATGTAAAACAGCAGAGTAGCTAGGCATGCTTAGAAAAAAGAAGAAGGAAGTTGAGTCTAGAACAGCCATTGTCCGTCTTTTATTACTAATTTTCCATCTAAGAGCAATGTGGGACGAGGAATGACGAAGTCTTGATGTAGATCTGACGAAACTTTTCCTCCAAGGTGGGAGTCATCACCTATGGCGAGGTGAACAGTACCTTTTATCTTTTCAGCTTCAAGAATGTTGTCAGGCCTCTTTGCACAAGGGTTTGTACCTATCCCAAGCTCGGCAAAATTTCTCCTTGAAATGTAAGGTTCTTCATTCTTATCAAAAGACAGCAAATTTCTGAATTCGTCACCTACTTTGCCACCACCAGTGATTTCAACGACGCATCCATTTTTGAAGATTAAGGTCATATTCTCTTTCAAGTTAGCGAACCAGTCTGCTTCGACAACGACTTTTCCTTCACCAGTCCCTTCTATTGGAGCGCAGTAGGTCTCACCTGAAGGCAGGTTCCCCCAAGCACCTTTCTCTGTAAATATTCCAGTATCCACTCTGCCATCTCTAGTTAGGAACTTCATGCTTGTTCCTCCCGGAGATGTTGCAATAGCCTGTTTACCGTCCTTCATTAGTTTCGCAAGTCTTCTGCTGTCTTCATCTATTTTGCGGTAGTCGGCAGCCATTGGTCCCCCTGGATAGAACATTTGCGGAAGGAATGTGGGCATGCTTGCAACTCTTGTTCCAGCTCTTGACGCGTTTTCACGGGCTTCTGTATGAGTTAAAGAGTAAGTTGTTATGGCAATTGCAACGTCTGAAGCCTTCATTTTTTCTCCAACTTCATTTCCAGGTTCTGATCCGTGTTTTCCAATAGATGGATAAGTTAACAATTCTACGGAACAGTCCGGAAACTTTTCTTTAGCTATTTCATAGACCATTTTGGCTAAAACCGATCTTTCAACGAAGTCTGTTAGTTTTTCACTGTCATATTTCATCCATTCCTCAACGGTTGGCGCATCCGTAACCACGAGAACTTTCTCACCACTCTTGAGGCCCATGTTCACCTTGAATATGTTGACGACGCCCTGCGTAATCTTCTCTTTTTCAATCAAGCAGAATCTCCTCGTTTAATTGATACAGGAAATTAGGAGTATTAGACTTTCCCCAGTTTCTTCGCTAGTTCAGCAAGTTCCGGATGAACGGCTCTGCCCTTGTCCCAGATTTGTTGTCCGTCGAGCCAGACGGACGTGTTTAGGCATATGCCGTCAGTGTGTGAAGGTGCTGGTATAGGTTCGCCGCCGGTTAACATTGGACCTACGTATCCCAATCCCCACTCTGTGCAACCCCAAACTCTCTCATCCTCGACTATGTCACCAGTTAGTTTGGCACCTGGATTGCATCCGTAGCAGACATGGGCTACACGGAACATTTTAGGGTCGTTAAAGCTTTTAAGCCACGCCTCGAATGCTCGAGCGTCTTCTCCGCCCTCAATTTTCTCTACTCTTCCTTCTTTAACGTGAAGCTTTACCGGTTCTTTAACTAGACGTAGTGGAGGAACTATTGAGCCATTAAATGCTATTATGCCGTTTATCGACGGAAAGATTGGTGACCAGCCTATCTGTCCGCCTAGCATGTGAGATCCAGGTGTATCGGCGTATCCAACTTCACATATTATAGGCCTATTTGGGTCATTGTCGAACTCTATGTCTCCACCTGCTGGCGTCGTCATCCTAACATGTTTGGCTGCTTTGGTCATAGCTATAAGCTTATTTTGGTAGTTTGCGAGAGTTGGCAAGTCGACTCTACCAACTACCCTTGTCATCATGTCCACGTTCATTCCGACGAGGCATAGGTGTCTAATTTTCTTGTTTTGTTTTATGGCAACTTCGTATGGGGTTGAGTACAAGAGCCACTTGTTATTGAATTCAGCCCACGCATCTGCGACGTTCAAAACAGCTGTTAGAGCCTCTACAGGCAACATAGGGTCGGCTGCTTTGCCGACGCCTAGTGGCGAGGCAGTCCATATCACCATTGGTTTAGCTCCAACTGCGAAGGCAGCTGCCGCTGTGGCGTCAATAACTCTTGGGTCAGACTCCGTGTCCGCTGTTATAACAAATGTTTCTCCCGGCTTGAGTTTGTACATCTCTGTAACCAATTTATGTGCGGCTTTCCCTAATTCGTATTCATAATATTGTGGCATTTTCCATCACGTAACTGATGTTCATCTTTTTCTTATTAAAAACTTTCGAAAAGCAAAGCCAATTTTGATGGTTTAACTTATCACAAGGTTTTTGGGGAATTCTCCATTTAGTTGGTGGGTTGGTTGAATAGAGTTGAAACGAATTCAAGTAAAATTTATATCCTAAACGATTCAAGTTGATTGAGGTGTTTCAATTGGATGTTTTTGAAGCAATAAAGGATCGAAGAAGTGTAAGGAAATATAAGCTCGAACGGGTTCCGGAAGATTTGGTTAAGAAAATACTTGAAGCTGCAGTGTGGGCTCCGTCTGGCAGCAACATCCAACCTTGGAAATTCATAGTCATCAAAGACAAAAAAGTCCTGAACATGGTAAGGAAGATTTCACCTGGCTACTTCGGCGACGCTCCCTTAGCAATTCTTGTTTGTTCAGATAAAAAAAGAGCCTACAACCTTGGTGGAGAACTCGGACGAGACTACTTGACGGTTGCTGACTGCGCAGTGGCTGTTCAAAACATGCTTTTAGCCGCCTACACTTCCGGACTTGGAACATGTATCGTTAAATCGTTTTCGTCAACCGCAATTAAACACATACTAGAAATCCCGGATGGAATTGAGCCTGAACTCCTCGTGATAGTGGGTTACCCGGATCAATCGCCGAAGCCTCCTTCTAGAAGACCACTCGAGGAAATAACCTACTTAAACAAGTATGGCAAGAAATATTTTAAGAAGTAAATCGTTAGGGGAAAAAACTCATGGGAAAAGAGAAAAACAATGGGAATAAATATCTATTTGATTTGGCTGTTTTCCTTGCCACTAGCGCTAGAGGATGCGTAGAGGAACCACATTTATACGGGCCTTTCAGACTTATTGACGCTTTAAGTAGGCTTACAGAGCTCCCGAAATATGCCACATGCATAAAAGAAGACCCGTTCTTGACAGAAATGAAAAGGGTGATAGATGAGAAAAAGTTTCTAGTAATTTCAGACGCAGAAGCTTTTAAGACTTTTCTTGAAAACTTAGTTAGAGAATTTGCGAAGGAGCTGAAGAGAAGGAGCTTAGAAAGAACATAGCGCATTAGTTAGTCTTAAGGTGCTTGTTACGGATAGTATATTACTAATTTCTCACAACACCAACGAATAAGATCAAAGCAGCAGCAGTAAGGATCTAGGTCAAGTTTTCTTGATAAAAAGGTTTTTCCTATGTGTCTGCCATAGAATATCTCGGTAGAGAGTAATGTCCAGCTTTGAGGAGGAACCCTATTCAACCATATTCGCTTCTTTGAAGCATCCAATCCGCCGTAAGATACTCAGAATGCTCTCGGAGAAGCCGAGGCGCGCGCGCCTCACTTAGAAAAAGGAAAATTGGATGTCCACTAGAAAAGCTAGAGAAAGTTAAAAAGGCTCTTCCGCGCATTACTGACTAAACTATAATCGCAAGCTCTTCAATCATAGAAAAAGCTTCTGGTAACGCCAAACATGGTGTTTCAAGGGCTCACTTGGTTTGAAGTGGAAATGTGAAAGCACTATTTGAGCGTTTAAGTCTTTCCGAGCTTCTTTGCCAGTTCGGTTAGTTCTGGATGAACTACTTTTCCTTTGTCTGTTAACTGTACGTCATCAAGCCACACTGAAGAGTTTAGACATATGCCATCTGTGTGCGAGGCTGCCTTTTTTCCGTTTGGAGGCAAATACATCGGACCGACGTTGCCGAGTCCCCATTCTGTGCCGCCCCAAACACGCTCGTCTTCGAGGATGTTGCCAGTCAACTTTGCGCCTGGATGAAATCCGTAGCAGATGTGAGCCAGCCGCAACATGTTAGGGTCATTGAAGCTTTTAAGCCAAGCTTCATACCGTACGGCTTCTTTTCCACCCTCAACCTTCTCAACGGCTCCGTTTTTAACATAAAGTTTTACTGGCTCTTTCAGAAGCCCAACTGGCGGAACAAGCGAACCGTCAAAGACTATTACTCCGTTTATTGATTCAAACTCTGGAGCCCAACCTATCTGCCCGGAAAGGAAGTGAGGCCCAGGTGTGTCAGCATATCCCGATTCGAGGGTTACTGGTCTTCTAGGCACATTGTTGAAGGTGACATCAGTTCCAGCTGGTGTAGCTACGCGCATTCTTTTGGCTTTCTTTGTCATTTCAACGACTCTTGACTGGAATTCCACGAGGGTTGGGAAGTCAACTCTTCCAACACATCTTATCATCATGTCGGTGTCCATTCCCACAAGGCAGAGATATCTAAGTTTCTTATTTTCTTCGATGGCTATGTCCCATGGGGTCGAATATAAAAGCCATTCATTGTTGAATTCAACCCAAGCGTCTGCTTGTTTTAAAGCAGCGGTTAAGGTTTTCGTGGGAAGCATCGGATCTGCGGCTTTTCCAACGCCTAGTGGAGATGCGAGCCATATGACAACTGGCTTTGCTCCGGCTGCGAAAGTGGCTCTAGCTGTAGCCTCTACAACCCTTATGTCGCTTTCAGTGTCAAATGTTATCACGAATTCTTCACCATGTTTCAGCTTGAAAAGCTCTTCCACAAGGATCTTTCCCGCTTTTCCTAACTCAAACTCATAAAGCGTACTCATAAAGCTTAAACTCCTAAGATAGCATTGCCATTCAAGTTAATTTAAGATTTATGCACAATGGAAATCGGTTTTCAAGAAAATTTAAATGCAATTTGAGTTTAAACAAGGGCGAAGTGAACAGAATGCTCAGAATACTTTGGGTTAATCCCCTAGGAACAGACATGTATGATGAAGGAATAATGAAAATTATAAATGAAGTGAAAAGGCCTGATGTTGAAGTGAAGGTTGTTCATTTAAGCAAAGGACCTATACATGTTGAGTATCATTATTATGAGCATTTGAGCCTTCATGAAACGTTAAAGTGGATTTGGTGGGCTGACAAGAACAAGTTTGATGCGGCTGTGATTGGCTGTTTTTATGACCCTGGCCTCAGAGAAGCTCGTGAGCTTGTCAGTATTCCGGTTATCGGTCCTGCTGAGGCTTGTATGCATGTTGCAGCTACTTTAGGACATAAGTTTTCCATTATTGTTGGTAGAAGAAAGTGGATTCCAAAGATGGAAAGCAACGTTTACCAATACGGCTTAGAAAGGAAACTAGCATCATTCAGAACAATAGACTTTACAGTTCCAAGAATGATTAAAGAACCGGAAAAACTGAAAAAGGCAATTTATAATGCAGCTGAAAAGGCAGTTGAGGAAGACGGAGCAGAAGTGATAGTTTTAGGGTGCACAATTGAATCTGGGTTCATGAAGTACTTAATACAGAAACTAAAGGTTCCAGTGTTTGATGCAGTGGTGGTTTCGTGGAAATATGCAGAGATGATGGCTGATTTATACCGCAAAATAGGCTTAACGCACAGTAAGCTTTTCGGCTATGAAACACCGCCAGAAAGAGATGGATTCCTGCGAGCCTTAGAATGAAAACTTTTCCAAACAACACTAAGAATATAATTATTACAAATGCGAGTGCGACATAGACGACCTTGCAATATGTGAATAGAAGCGCTTTCAATAAGTATGTAAAAAGTTTTAAATAAGGAAGTATCGTCCAGAAAAAAGACAATGTAAGGAAGGCAATAAAGACATTATTGTCATGGGATGGCAGTTAACAGGCGCGCCCGCTAATAGTATTGGATATCTTGCACCTATTTAAAAGACTCTATCTAGTTGCTAAGCTAAGCTTTAATGCTTTTTAGTGTAGAGATGGCATGCTACGTAATGCGCGTGCACTAGAATTATCGAAAGTATTTAATACCATTTTATGTATACATAATGGATTACGGTATAATAATGGAGGAAGAATAATGTCAATTGGAAATAGAACGATTGATTGGATTCTAGCGGCTTTGCTTATCATTGTTATCATCGTGTCTAGTGTAGGCATCTACTACTCATCGGTAATTACAGGTAAACTGGATGACATGTCCACAAGTCAGGATGACAACTACGCGGCTCTGTTGGCAGAAATCGTTAGCAGTGGAGCAGCATCCGAGAGTCTATTGAATGCACTCTTGGAAGTGATCAGCGGTCTCAATCTATCATTGCCATTGGTGGTCATAACTTCGGCGAGTCCAACCTCTGGGGATGCACCTTTAATCGTATCCTTCAAGGCAGTGCCAATTGGAGGAATCCCAACATACAGTTTTGAATGGGACTTTGGTGACGAAACATCAAGTATCGAACAAAATCCAACCCACAATTATACAACTGCAGAAACATACACGGCCACGGTAACGGTCACCGACAGTCTAGGAGCAACTATATCGGACAGCTTAACCATAACGGCGCTCGCTCCGGGGTATAGGTTACTGAGAGTGGGATTTGCATGGCCCACTTACATTGATCCTGCTGTTGGGTCTGACTACTCGAGTTCAACTGCTTTTACAAACTTGTATGACCCGCTTGTGTTCCCAACCACTACTGGTGACGTGAAGCCTTGGGTGGCGGAGAACTGGACTATGTCAGAGGACGGTCTCACATGGAATTTCACGCTAAGGGATGACATTACTTTTCATAGCGGTCGACCGCTAAAGGCAGAGGACGTGTTGTTCTCAATGGAGAGGCTGATAACGATAGGTGAGGGATACGCATACCTATTCTCACCCTATGTGAACTTGACCGCATCTACAGCCATAGATGATCACACGGTACAATTCAAACTTGACAAGACATTCGGACCTTTCCTCATCACGTTGGCAAGGCTCTATATACTTGATAAAGAGGAAGTTACGGCTCACATTAAAGAAGAAGATTTCGCTAAAGAGTGGTTGCTGACAAACGACGCTGGTTCAGGGCCGTATAAGGTTAAAGAAGTGGTGCTGGAAGATCATATTTACATGGAGAGATTCAACGACTATTGGGCAGAAATGAAACCTGAGTCACCTGACGAGATTAGAATGTTGGCATTGGCTGTGCCCCCAACGGAGAGAACTATGTTACTTAAGAAGGAGCTGGAAATCTCATCACAATGGCTGCCCGAGGAAGTGCTTGAAGCAGTTAGTAAGGCAGGCCTATTGACGGGTACTCATCCGGGTGGAGATATGTTCTACTTTATGATGCACTGCAACAAAACACCAACCGATGACATACACGTCAGAAAAGCCTTAGCATATGCAATGGACTACAAAACAGTGGTCGAAGAAATTTATCTGGACAATCCACTAGCCCAATGTGTTGTGCCTATAAGCTTAGCGGGAGCTGCTGAACTACCCATGTATCGTCAGGACATAACTGCGGCTCAAGAAGAACTCACAAAGTCAAAGTATTACATCACATCACCTTCTGACATCCCCGAGATTGAGGTACACTGGTGCGCCGAGGTTCCAGCCGAAGAAAGAGTAGCCATGCTCTTCGCTGAATCCGCCGAAGCCATAGGGCTTACAGTAAAGGTCGTTAAAACTCCATGGGGATCAATGATAACCGAGATGGCCGATCAAGATCTGTCCCCTAATATAGAGACAGTTTTTGTGGCTGCTCACTATGCAGAAGCAGGGTCTCTGCTGGAAACAAGGTATCACTCGAAGAGTGCTGCAACATGGGAGCAGAACGAGTGGCTGTTGAATACTACAATAGACGCGATGATAGAAGATGCCCTTTCAACAATGAATATTACTGAGAGATATGAGAAATATGAGGATCTAGAACGTTACCTACTTGACTTGTGTCCAAGCCTGTTCTTATTCGACCACTTAGTGAAATACTCATACCAACCATATGTCATTTGGCCCAACGTGTTAGGCGAATCGATACCAGTGATGGGCTACAACATAGACGGTAGAACGATCGAAGTATTGCCTCCAGAGTAACCAAACAAAAACGTAAAAATATCAGCACCCCTTTTTTTATCGTCTAAACCATGCCTACAGGGACTGGTGTGCAAACATGAAAATGAGAACATACATAGCGAGGAGATTGGGGTTCGCGTTATTCTCGCTTATAGGCTTATCAATATTAGTGTTTTATTTAGCTAGGGTGATACCCGGGGATCCAGTGCTTATGATGGTTCCTCCATGGACTGAACCGGAGGTCATTGAGAAGTTAAGACATACGCTGGGACTGGACAAACCATTACACATGCAGTATTTTTTCTGGCTGAAAGATGTGTTCAGGGGAGATTTAGGCTTTTCTGTCTACACTAGGCGCAGCGTGACAAGTGATGTGTTAGAGTATCTTCCTATATCTCTAGAACTCGTAATTTTAGCTGCCTTAATGGAAGTGGTAGGAGCGTTTATACTCGGCGTGTTAGCTGGTGCACATGCTTATAAGTGGCCTGATAACCTTGTGAGAATAATCTCGTACATAGGAATATCAGTTCCATCCTTCGTGTGGGCTATAATATTCCAATTGATTTTCGCTTGGCAACTGCCTTTATTTCCCACGGGTGGGCTGCTTGATGTCCCCCGTCCTCCGAGAGTAACTGGTTTTACATCCTTAGATTCGTTGATCGCAGGTAGGTTCGACGCGTTTGTTGATGTTATATGGCATGCGGCACTTCCAGCATTGGCGTTGTGCATCGGCGGTATGACACAAGACGCGAGGATGATAAGGGCTGGCATGGTTGGGAACAAAGACAAGGAATATATAACTATGGCGACATCTCAAGGCTTACCCAAAAGGCTTGTGATGTTCAAGTACTTGCTTAAACCGTCCATAATTCCGGCAGTAACAGTTATGGGAATGGACGTAGCTGCGATGCTGGGTAATGCTTTCCTAGTTGAAATGGTTTTCATGTGGCCAGGCTTCTCCAGACACGCCATCAATGCTATGTTAAGGAGTGACCTTAACACCATAGTTGCTACCGTGATGGTGATAGGAATCATTTTCGCTATAGTGAACATAATAACTGACATCATAGTAGCATATCTAGATCCAAGAATTAGACTCGTGGAGAGGGGTGAATAAGATGAAAAAGATAAGCTTATTCAAAACAATTAAGCAGTCACCACGGTGGGAATCTGCCAGGAGAATGTGGTATAAATTCTCAAGAAGCCCGCTGTCAATAACGGGGTTAGTAATATCGGCCACTTGCATTTTCATAGGCTTGTTTGCCCCTTATATAGTGCCCTACCCGGAACATGGGGGCTACTTCAGCAATTATGCAGATGCCTTCATCCCCCCATTTCAAAACTCAAAGTATATATTTGGCACAGATGAGTATGGCAGAGACATACTAACTAGGACGATGTTGGGGTTTCAATATTCTCTAATGATGGCTGGAGTGGTTCTCTCTCTTGTTGTCGCACCTGGTGTGATTTTGGGGCTTATCGCAGGTTATCATAAGGAGAGATGGATTGACATGGTGATAATGAGAATATCTGATATATTCATAGCAGTTCCTCCCCTGGTACTAGCATTGGCCATATGCTCAGTATTAGAGCCCAATATCTTTAATGCCATGATGGCGGTTTCATTAATGTGGTGGCCTTGGTATGCAAGGTTGACATATAATGTTTCATCGGCAATAAGAAACGAGTACTTCGTTCAAGCAGCAGAGGTAATGGGAGCTAGTACGTTCCACATAATATTCAAGGAAATACTTCCAAACTGCCTTGGCCCCATACTGACAAAGGTAACGCTGGATGTCGGCTGGGTTATACTGATAGGGTCAGCGCTGAGTTTTGTGGGATTGGGTGCTCAGCCTCCGACACCTGACCTTGGCACTATGGTTGCTGACGGTGGAAAGTGGATGCCAGATTTTTGGTGGATGTCCATGTTTTCAGCATTAGGAATTGTGATTATAATCTTAGGATTTAACCTCTTGGGAGACGGCGTTCGAGACGTGTTCACGGAGTAACCCACTTTGACAGAGCAAGCCTTAGAGATAAAAGATGTGTACGTGGGCTATAAGACTTATAGAGGCACATCAAAAGTTCTTGATGGCGTACACTTGAAAGTAAACGCTGGAGAAAGAGTAGGAATAATCGGAGAATCCGGTTGCGGCAAGACAACAACGATGAAGACTATTCTTCGAATTTTACCCACAAACGCTGTCATACAGAAAGGAGAAGTATACTTTGGAGGCAAGAATGTTCTGACAATAGGAAAAGATGAATTAAACGAGTTGAGAAGAAAGCACATAGTCATGATATCTCAGGATCCCACAGCCGCTCTCAATCCAGTATTCAAGATTGAAACTCAGCTAATAGACATCATCAAATATTCTGAGAAACGTAAAGGCAAGAAGACGGAAGAGTTTAAAGCCAGATGTATAAAGCTGCTTAAAGAGGTAGCCTTACCCGACCCTGAGAGGGTGCTTGGCAGTTATCCCTTCCAACTAAGCGGAGGTATGAAACAAAGGGTCTGTATTGCGATGGCCCTAGCAACGCCCAGGCATCTTTTGATAGCCGATGAACCTACCACCAACCTTGATGTAACAATACAAGATCAAGTATTACGCCTCATCAAGGATATCGCAGAAAAAAGAAAACTATCAGTAATCTTGATCTCTCAAGCGTTGGGCTCGGTTAAGGGCTTCGTGGATAAAGTTTATGTTATGTACGCAGGAAACACAGTTGAAGTTGCTGACACCAAGGAACTTTTCTCAAACCCTCTGCATCCCTATACTAAAGGGCTTTTAGACTCAACTCCTAAGTTAACCGGAGGCGGCTTCTCAGAAGGCATCAAAGGAAGGGTGCCTGACTACATAAACCCCCCCTCGGGTTGCAGATTCCATCCACGCTGCAATTACACGCTAAGCAGATGTGAAAAAGAGAAACCACCATTTATTGATTTTGATGGAAACCACGGCGTAGCCTGCTGGCGTTACTGTAAAAAGTGATGATAAATGGAAGAAGCAGAAAAAATACTAGTAGTCCAAAACTTGAAGAAATACTTTAAGACAACCTTTGGAACGGTTAAAGCAGTTGACGATATAAGTTTTGACGTCAGATTCGGCGAAACCTTCGGCTTAGTGGGCGAGTCAGGCTCCGGTAAAAGCACAACAGGCTATCTGACAATGGGAATCTACACACCCACAGCAGGCAAAATCCTATTTAAAGGTCGAGATGTATCAGTTCACGCATTAAAACGTCCCAAACACATCAAAAAAGACATGAGCATGGTTTTCCAAGATCCAGCTTCTTCATTGAATCCTTCGAAAACCATCGGAGACATTGTGGGTTTACCCTTAAAAGTGCATGGAATGGTTAATAGTAGTAGCGAGTTTATTGAAAAGGTAGCTGAACTTTTGGAAGTTGTGGAGTTGCCTCCTGAAAGATTCATGCATAGACGACCTGGAGACTTAGGAGGAGGCGAAAAACAGGCAGTGGCTATCGCAAGGGCCATTGCTACAAGTCCTTCTTTCGTAGTTCTTGATGAACCCACATCAGCTCTAGACGTTTCAATTCAGGCAAAAATAATAAAGATATTAATGAAGTTACAACAAGAGCTTAAGCTGTCATATCTCTTCATAACCCATGACTTAAGCCTCATGCGAAATGTGGCTTCAAGAGTTGCGATAATGTATTTAGCCAAAATCTATGAATACGCTCCTGCCCGCCTGTTCTTCCATAACCCATTACACCCATACACTAAAATGCTACTATCTTCTGTGCCAGTACTAACAGATGAAGAGGAAGCATTAAAGCCCAAAGATGTAAAATCAACAGGAGAAGTCTCGAGCGCAATTAATCCTCCACCGGGATGCAGATTTCACCCAAGATGTCCATTTGCAACGAAAATTTGCAAAGCGAAGGAACCCAAGTTTACAATGGTAGAACCCGAACATTACGTGGCATGCCACCTCTACACCGAGAAGAGCTAAAGAACTAGTTTATCCTTACTATTGTTACGCTTTTTCGCCGAGCAAGCTCCTCAGATTTTACGATTCAATAGAATTCTAAAAGAGAGACTAAACGCTTTTTCTATATTGGGATATCGTTGTCAAGCACAGCCGTTAGAAAATTATCGAGAACTTAAACTCAGCTGTGCTGTAAAAAGCAAAAATTTCACTTAAATAATCAAATGCAGTCAAGCGGATGAAGTAGAGGCCTCGTTTAATTCTTCAGATAAAATTACGTTTTCGACATAGAGGCGTGTATGATAAAAAGGCTATGTTAAAAATTATTTAGTTACTAGAACTGGGCATGGAGCATTTCTGATCACTCCATCACTCACACTGCCTAGAAGCATCTCTCTTATTTTGCTTATACCCCTAGCGCCCATAACAATTAACTCGAATTCACTGTCTCGAGCAACTTTAAGTATCTCTTGAACCGTACGTCCTTCCCTAAGCAAAGTTTCAACTTGGACACCCTCGCGCGCGCGCGCGAGTTTGTCATTCTTAGGAGGCTTTAATGGAGATGTCTCCCGCATGTTCTTCTTCGCAAACATCACTCGTGTGGGTTCTGTTCTCCTAATGCCTGTTCGCATAAACAAAGCTACAAGGGATTCAATAACCGCGCACTAACATGAAAAAGGGGTTTTGCGGGAGACATCGCCACTTAGACACGGGTTCAAACCGCATCTCCGACAGCATCATTAACTGAGAGTTTGAACGTCGCCCTGACCTAGGTTTCATGGTAGCCCGGGAGAGATTCGAACTCTCGTCAGCGGGTCCAGAGCCCGCCATGCTTGACCGCTACACCACCGGGCTTCAACTAGAAATACTTAGATTCTTTGTAATATCTTCAACGTTGAAGTTCCAAAAGAGAAAGAACAGATATTATCTGTTTTCTTGTTTTTTCTTTGCGTCTTCTATGTAATGGCATCCTTGACCTTTACTGTCCAGTCTTCACCTGATCTTTCGAGAACTGAAGCAACAATTATATGGAAAAACTCCCGTTGCCCCAGAAGTAATATAGAACAATACTTATAAATGTAAACATAACAATAACTGAAATTTGAATTGGTGAACAATATGGAAAAACAAAAAGTAATTTGCAGTGCGATTCTAGTTTTACTTCTCGGAACAGTAACACTCAGTGCCCTACTGCTATCATCATCCGTTTCGGCTCAAGACGAAGAGATCTTCGTTATGGCTTATCCTTCGGATATTGGGGAGATGAATCCTCTATTCTCCCGTAGCGAAAGAACTGGATGGTACCTGATTCAAGTTTATGATTCGCTTATAGCTTCTGACACGGACATGAATCCGCTTCCTTGGCTTGCTGAGAACTGGACGATTTCAGAGGACGCTAAAAACTTCACTTTCTACATTCGGGAAGGAGTGAAATGGCACGACGGTGAACCGTTGAACGCCAGCGACATCAAATTTACATTAGAGTACTATAAAGCAGCTCCGGAGGATGCGCTATCTTGGTCTTTGCTGCAAAAAATGGAAGAATGTACTGTGCATGATGAGTACACGGTGAGTGCGGTGTTTAATGAGTCTTTGGGGTTCGGCTTAGGCCAGATTGGTGGGATAAACATCGTACCTAAGCATATAAGAGATTGGGGTAACTGGACGGGCGGTGAGTCTCAAGATGCAGCCTGCTGGGATGACGCGGGCAACGAAACAGCTCATATTGGCAGCGGACCGTTCAAGTTTGTGGAACGTACCGCAGCGGCGTACATACTGATGGAGAAGAATCCGTATTGGTGGGGCAAGGAGCCAAATGTGGACGGAATCAGAATACAAGTTGTTTCTGGTCAGAGCGCTAGAATTCTTGCAATGAGGCAAGGTACAGTAGACACAGAGCGTTACGAACTAATGGGAGCCGCTGACATCAAAGCCGTTACGGACGCACCTGAGCTAAAAGTTATCACAGAAGAGAGGCCAATTCCTAGCCAGTGGGACTACGTCCTAGGCTTCAACCTTACAATCCCCGGACTCGACGACCCAATTGTACGCGAAGCAATATGCTACGCTCTAGACCGCGAGGAGATTATCGAGGTTGCGCGTGGAGGCTATGGTACAGCTACTTGGTCTGTTATTCCAGAGGCATTCTTCCCAAGCTACTATAGCGAGGAAGGAAGATTTCCTGCGCAAAACATAACATACGCAAACCAACTATTAGATGATGCTGGATACAATAACACTGACCCCGACGACGACTGGATGCGTAACTTTCCATCTGGAGAAGAGATGATCTTTGATATGCAAGTGCTTAGCTGGGACACCATCTCTGTTGACGCGGGAACAGCCATAGCTAGTGAACTCGCGGAAATCGGCATCTCTGTCACAGTGGCGATTACTGATGATGCTGTTATGTATCCTAACCTCTATGAGCTTCCACGTGACTATCGGATGTATGAGATGAGCCACGGCTTCGGAGGTTATCCGGATCACATTTGGTGGCGTATGCACTCTTGCAATGACATTGACTGGGGTGACAACTGCTACGGTTTACACAACGCCACCATGGACGCAGCACTAGACGATTTGCTTCATGCTACCAACGACACAGAAAGAACAGCAGCGGCAACTGAGATACAGAAGCTATCCGTGGAACTGGCCCCGTACATACCCTTGTTCTTAAGCGACGACACACACGCCATCCGCAAAGAATGGATCAACTACACCTTCGTGCCTGGTGGAATCTTCACAAGCATGAACCGCTTAACTATGCTCAACATTTATAGTTCGCCAGAAGTGATACCGCCTACAATAGACTTAATCTCTCCTGTAAACGCAACATACGGCGTGACATCTATACCCTTGAACTTTACTGTCAGCGAAGCCACTTCTTGGATTGGCTATAGCTTGGATGGAGCGGCAAACGTAACTATCACAGGAGACATCTTGCTAACCGACTTATCTCTTGAATCGCACAACATAATTGTGTATGCAAACGACACTTACGGAAACATGGGTGCTTCAGACAGGGTCTACTTCACAATCGCTGAGGAAGCACCACCCGTAATAGCGCTTGCTTCACCGCGGAACAAAACATACACAGAAACCTCCATTCCACTAGAATTAGTCATCAGTGGAGACACTTCTTGGATTGGTTACAGCTTGGATGGAGCGGCAAATGCAACTATCACAGGAGACATCACACTAACCGACTTGTCTCTTGGATCGCACAACATAATAGTGTACGCAAATGGCACTACAGGCCTCATGGGTTCATCAGGCATGATGTACTTCACAATCGAAGAAGCACCAGGAATTGACTGGATCTTGATTGCGGCTGTTGCAATCATCTGCATAGTAGTCGGTGTAGCTGCTGGATACTTCATTGTCAAATACAAAAAGTAACCGCAAACAATATCCCTTTTTCTTTTTTAAATTCTAAACATCGTTGGAGAAGTGGGTCTGTTCATGAATAATCAGCGAGACCAAGCATCACCGTTTTTCCACAGCGTCAGTAATCTTAGCTCCAGTTAAGAAGTACCTTAACCAAAACCTTATTTCAAACTAATCTTAAATATGAATTCAGTTTACATAAATTTAATTTAACCTATCCCAGACGAAAAGGTTATCAGAGTTAAAGATTAAAAATCACTTGAGTGGATCAAAAATGCCTGGAGGTGTTCGTCGATATTTAGTAGGTAGAGCAATTCAATGTCTCATCGTGTGGTTTCTCATCCTTACGTTTAACTTCGTTCTTTTTCGAGTCATGCCAGGCGATCCGAGAATGGCATTGCTGCACCAAAACTTAGATCCAAATGTTAGACAACAAGTTGAGGAGAAGTTTGGCTTGAATCTCCCAATCTGGGAACAGTATGGACTGTATCTTCTTAATCTATTCAGAGGAGATTGGGGGAGAAGCTTTACTATACACACGAATACTCCTGTGGTGGAAATCATTTTCGGAACCAGATTAATAAACACAGTTGTCTTAATGGCATCATCGTTGTTTCTAAGTACAATCATAGGGATCGTAATAGGTGTCTTGGCAGCTTCGAGGAGAAACTCTCTTCTAGATAGGTCTTCAATAGTGTTTTTCCTAGTTACCTATAGCATGCCCACCTTTTGGTCCGGGCTTCTAATTCTATTATACCTCGGATTCCATCTAAATCTCATCCCGCTGTTCGGTTACTTCACTAGCTGGGCTAAGCACGCCAACTTCTTGGAGTACGCAGCGGACTATCTCTGGCACATGACTGGACCTATGATTGTGTTAACCCTCTCGTTCATAGGAAGCTTTTTCCTTTTGATGAGAGACAGCGTATTGGACATTTTTACAAAAGACTTCATGGAAGCAGCCAGAGCCAAAGGACTAAGCGAAAGAAGAATCCTATACAGGCATGCCATGCGAAATGCAATGTTACCCATGATCAGCGTAATCGCAGTAAATATGACTTACCTGATTTCTGGAGCGACCGTAACTGAACAGATTTTTACTTGGCCAGGCATTGGCCAATTGACAATCTTAGCGGTTGTGAACGCTGATTATCCTATTCTACAAGGAATTTTCTTATTGTTAGCTTCTGGTGTAATTGTTGCGAACTTCGCCGCAGATATAATTTATGCTTTTGCAGATCCACGCATCAGATATGGTGAAAAGTAAAAATGGTGAGCCAGAGTCGCCGTTTTCCAATCTTAATGGTCTTCACGGTCGGTTTTCTGATATTAGTAGATGCTCTAGCCGCCACCTTTGTTATTAATGGAATGACTTCGCCAGCTCAAACTGCACTATACCTTCTTGCAAATGTCCTGTTTATCCTTTGGCTAGTTATTGTTTGGCGCAACAAAACAGCCATGGCTGTGAGCAACTCGGTAACAATGTTGATGATAATAGGAGCGGCTCTTGGACTAGACTACTTCACCACCACGATAATAGCGCCTTCAAAACTCGAGTCTTTCATAACATTAGGACTTAGAGCAAGTCTTGGTGTATTAACAACTATCTCTACACTATTGATCTTTCGCAAAATGAGTGCGCAACATAGAAAAGCTCAGAGGTTTTTGTGGATTCTCTTCTCTGTTGGAATGGGACTATATATCTCTACACTTTCACTTTCAACGAGCTTAGGAATAGAAGTGTTTCTTCCTTTAGGATTAACTCTTCTAGTTTTTGGAACTGTTTTCCAGAGACGAAAACGAACTGGGAAAGCATTGATTTTAGCAATCTGGCTCTTCATCTTCATTGAAATGATCGGCGTGCATATCTCGACAGGCTTTCCTCTTCTGTCGACAAGCTTAAAGGAATCAATCGCCACTTTACCTTTATACATCTATGTTTTGCTTTATCTCCCTGTACTCTACTTCCTTCTGCCAACAATCTGGAAATCGCTCCTAGGTAATAGAGATCGCATAGCGAACGGATGGAAACTCTTCAGCGAATCGACTATGGGAAAAGTAGGATTGGGTATAGTACTAGTCTTAGTGTTAATGGGAGTTTTCGCTCCGTACCTAGCTCCATACCCCTATCATAAATTGAACATAAAAGAGATGACTCTTCCTCCAAGCTGGGAACACCCCTTAGGCACTAACCATTATGGGGAAGACTTATTGAGTAGAGTTATATGGGGTAGCAGGGTCTCCCTTCTTGTCGGCTTCACTGCTGCAACATTATCCGTGATAATTGGCACTCTTATCGGTATGGTCGGCGGCTATTATGGTGGAGTCCAAGATTCGATACTCATGCGCATCACAGACCTCTTCCTTTCAATGCCAACACTTCCATTGATGCTTATTTTCGCTGCTCTATTTGGAAAAGGGCTGCTCAACATAATTCTTGTTTTGTCAATACTCGGCTGGACTGGCACAGCAAGAATGGTGAGAAGTGAAACGTTGTCACTGAAAGAACAACCGTTAACTGAGGCAGCAAAAGCTGTAGGGGCGACGGACACCCATATTCTAGGCCGCCACATTCTTCCAAACGTCTTGCCATTGATCTTAGCGAGCATGGTTCTCAGCATTGTGAATGCAATCTTAGGAGAAGCTTGGGTGAGCTTCCTCGGATTCGGCGTATCTCTTGAGGAACCCCCAAGCTGGGGAATCATACTCTACTGGGCAGACTTGAAGTTGGCAGTGTTAAACAATTATTGGTGGTGGATTGTACCCCCGGGTCTACTGCTTATGCTTCTTGTGTTGGGGTTTGCTTTCATGAGCCATGCCCTAGATCAAGTTTTGAATCCTAGGCTGAGGAGAAGACGAAGATGAAAGTTCTAAAGGTCGAAAACCTCAGTACGCATTACCAGTTAGGCAGCGAGACTGTTTACGCTGTAGACAATGTTTCTTTCAAAATAAATGCAGCAGAAACGTTCGGCTTGGCTGGAGAGTCTGGTTGCGGCAAGACAACGGTGGCGAAAAGCATCATGCGGATACTGCCAGACAACGGCTTAATCGCTGGCGGAAAAATTTGGTTAGACGGCCAAGAAATT
>Ga0209978_10000130_pt1 | contig 23089 bp, 16 predicted proteins | sample BentaG_FD_182805 | JGI IMG/M metagenome (GOLD analysis project Ga0209978, IMG submission 182805) | Deep subsurface microbial communities from South Atlantic Ocean to uncover new lineages of life (NeLLi) - Benguela_00093 metaG (SPAdes)... | ecosystem: Environmental > Aquatic > Marine > Oceanic >... | reverse complement strand
CTATCTCAACGGAGCGTTTCTTAACGCGTCTGCCACTTCTATTCTTGGCATTTCTCGGGCTTCTTTTCATGGACTTATCAACCATCTTCCTCTTTCTGCATGTGTGATAATTATTAGCGCCCATTAATGTTTAAGTGTTCTGTATCTTGTGCCGCCTTCTTCTAGCAACTTGATTTTTTCGACTCTATAATTCTATACGGTCATGTCCTAATGCGCGCGCGCAGAATGCAGAAAAGTTATTAGCACAACCAAAAGAACCCATTTTTACTGTTGGTGATTAATTTGTACGAAGACAGCTTAGCTAAACACCTTTCAGAAAATGAAGTATTAACTGAAGTGGCTTCTTTTTTGGCGGGATTTTCCTTTACTGCAATCTTGTTGCTTTATCAAATTAAAGGTGAGCTTGACCCTTCAACTCTTTACTGGTTGGCAGGTTCACTTTCTTTTTCTTGTGTTTTATTTACAAACCTAGCTTTGCATTGTATATTTTCATCTAGGGGTTTTTTTTCAGCTGCGATTTTTGTTTTTGTCTTTTTCGGGGCATTCATCTCTTTTTTTACCAGTCTGTATTTGATGTTGTCGTTGATAAATCAGGTTATAGCAACAATTTCTATAATCCTAGCTGGGATACTTTTTATTCTCTGGTTTATTGCCACCTTAATTGAGGAGGGGTGAGGATTTGATAATAGGCTTCCCATGCATGCATGCGACCAGCTCCGCCAAGTGAAGTAATTAATTAATAAAAAAAAGGGGGTTATTTGCGTTTTCTGAATAGTTTTAGTCCGTCCATTTCTGTTATGTATTCGAAGCCGTTTTCGATCAGCCGTGTTGCTTCTTTGATGTTGGTGGCTGTTTTGCATGTCCATTCATCGTCATTTAGGTTTAGTAGTTGTGTGTAGATTAGGGTTGTTTCGATTTTTTTGTGTCCTAATTGTTGTTTGACTAATAGAATATCTCTGGTCTTTGCGTAGAGCGTGCTTGCGAAATAGTGTCTAAAGTCGTAGAGTCTTATGGTTTTTAGTTCGGGTTTGTTTAGCTTTTTGGCTAATTTGTTTCGGTGCATTCTGTAGTGTTGTCCGTAAAAATCGGCTGTGCCGTTGAATAGCTTATCATCTGGATTTAGTTTGTTTGTGTTGATGTAGTTTTCTAGTGTTGCTTGTAAGCCGTTGCTTATTTTTAATCTTCTTGATGCTCCGTGTTTCGCTGTTGTTGGGTATATGGTTCTTTGTTCAATGTCTATGTCTTTTACTTTTAGGTTGCATAACTCGACGGGTCGTAAGCCTGTTTCTTTGCTGAGTGTTAGCTTTATTGATAATACTCTTCCTGCACTAGCGGTTAACATTTCGATTTGTTCTTTTGTTGGAATCCTTATCGTTTTTGGCTCTTGCCTGTATAGCGGTGGTTTCCATTCTATTTTATAGTATTTGCAAAATTGGCTATATGCAAAGACTAAGTTCTTTTTGTAGCTATTTGAGGTTTGAAGGTTTGCGATAAATTGCTTGATTTGTTCGGGTTCGTTTAAGTCTGCATGCTTGCTTAGATATGTTAGGGTTTTATCTACGAATTTTATTGTGTAGTCGCTTTTGGCGTTGTTCTTTAGTTTTATGAGTATGTAGAGAATAAGATGGGTTACGGGTTTTTTGGGCTGGTGTGCTGGACGTAACCCGCCTTCTGTTCAGAGACGGCATTCAGCTAAACGGGCTACCCGCGTCTCCCGCAGAATTCACAGACGCCTATTTGCCCTTCCACCCTGCAGGTCGACCGTTTCACCGTTCCCAACCGCATCCTCGACGACTTAACACGTCCCATCGCCATCTTGCGGATGGACGTTTCGTTTCTGTTCCGGAGCCAAGGCTCTCGCCCTGCGCCTTTACAGACGCTGCAGTTCAGCGTGGTGGGCGGAGTTTCCTCAGGTGCTTGGCACCCGAAGCCGTCCGCCAGCTCACCAGCCCAATAGATAATAAAGTGGTCGTGGGGAATAAGAATTTTGGAGAGAAGGGCGTTATATGGCTTCTCTGGCGACTGTTAGGATTCTTACGTAATCAGCTGTGTCGTCGCAGGCGTCAGCGACGTGTTCCATTTCTTCTATGAGGTCTTTGAGTAACAGGATTGTAGCAGCGTCCATTTTGTTCGAATACTTAAGAAGCGACGCTTTTGCTTTCAAATATTTTTCATCCACTCTGTTTTCTATCTCGTCAATTTGTTTTGCAAGCTCCATAGCCCTAGAAGGATCTGTTCCTAATTTCTCGATGGCGTTACGTAGAGTGGTTGCACAAGCTACTAGATCTTTGGCGGTTTCGGCGAATTGTTTCCACAGTTCTTTTACAACCTTTGCCTCTAACAGAAGAACGACGGCTCTTGATGCGTCCTTAACGTGGTCCGCCATTTGGTCCAGCCTTTTCACCAGATGCATGATGTCTTCTCGATCCTTTGGAGGTAGGCTTCCTCTAGTAAGCTCCTCGAAAACTATTCTTCTAAGTTCGTCAATTTCATGTTCTATTAGAGACAGTTTTTCGAAAGATGCTTTTGCTTTTTCTTTGTTACCGTTTGAGGCCGCGTTGATCGATTTTTCTAGTTCAATTACGGTGTCTATTGCTAACGTCATTTGCCTGTCTGCAATCTCTAAAACCTTAGACTTTCTTCGTTTAGTAAACCATTTTTCCATTGTTGTTCACCTTTGATTAGAAGCCATACTGCGTTCTATATGTATACCGCAATAATGTATATTTAAGAATCTTTCCCATCTTTTCATTCGAGAGCTAACTCCCTTTTCAAACCTCTTTCTGGATATGTAAAGACGAAGCTTTTTTCAACTGGAAAACTGACCGTGACCTTTTCCCCAACGTTAAGCCATTCTACCATTAACGCTGGGCGGACAACTACCACTACATCTCCATTTTCAAGTCGAATTTCATATCGTATATTTGTTCCTTCGAATCGAAATTCTTCAATGTGGCCGAAAATTGAATTTTTTCCTCTTTTTTCTCCCTTCTCAACCGCAAGAACTTCTGGTCTCACGGCTACGACCACCTTTTCACCTTTTTTGTGCCTTTTGTCTAGCGATTGAACGTAAAGTTCTCCGCGAAGCTCGATGGTGGATTCGTTGTTGTCCAATTTTGTTATGTAGCCTTCTAGGAAGTTTGATTCTCCGATGAAATTGGCTACGAATATGTGTTGGGGTTTCAGGTACAATTCTTGGGGGGTTCCAACCTGCAAAATTTTTCCTTTCCTCATCACCGCTATTCTGTCGGAAATCGCCATGGCTTCTGCTTGGTCGTGAGTTACGTGTATGCCGGTTAATTCAAGGTCTTTCACAAACCGTCTTAGATCATATCTCAGTTCTTGTCTGATTTTAGCGTCCAAGGCGCCTAAGGGTTCGTCTAGTAGTAGTAATTTGGCGCCAGCGGCCAGCGCTCTGGCTAAGGCAACCCTTTGCATCATTCCACCACTCAACTCTGAGGGGTAAGCGTCTAAACGTTCAAAAAGCCTAACCATCTCCAGCATTTCCCGTCCAAGTTTTTCGCTTTCCTTGCTTTCCAGTGCCTTTACTCGTGGACCATACGTCACGTTGTCCCAAACATTCATGTGTGGAAAGAGCGCGTACTCTTGGAAAACGAATCCGATGCCCCGGTCTTCAGGCGGAATGGGATTAACAAAACGGTTTTCAATGTATACTTCGCCTTCGTCCGGCTGAACGAGACCTGCAATTATCCTAAGTAGCGTGGTTTTGCCGCATCCACTTGGACCAATGAGGGAAAAGTATTCTCGGTCGTGAACTTGGAGGCTAACGTTGTCTACTGCAACGATCTTGCCATATTTCTTTGTGACGTTCACCAGTCGGACTTCTGGCATCTAAAGCCTCCGTCATCCTACCATAGGGTATGGAAACACGATAGATATATTAAACATACTAATACCCTCTCTTAGCAAATAACCTTAAAACCAACAAGATTATGAACGAAAACAGCACTAGAATGCCGCAACCGAGACCAATTTCCAGCGAAGTGGCAGGAACTACGCCCTTAACCCAGTTAACCAATAAAACAGGAGCAGTTTTTAACTCGGTTACTGCCAAGGTGGCGCCGGTTTCACTGACGCTTCTTGTGAAAACCATGACTGCGCCGGCGATCAATGAATATTTGGTTAAGGGTAGGATTATGGTTCTGAACACGGTGAAGGGTCGTCCTCCTAGTGTTCTCGCTGCTTCTTCATAGTTTATGTTCACTCTTTCTATGGCTGCTGCCATTGACCTAACCATGTAGGGGTAGGTGATTGAAAGATGGACGAAGATTAGTAATCCAATTTCAGGTATGAATGCGAAGTTTTTCCAGAAAATGCTAAGGGAAATTCCTAAGGCGATTGATGGAACTATCAAAGGAATGTTAACTAGCACGTCTAAAACTGATGAAAGCGTTGTTCCTAGTCTCCTTCTTGCAATGAGAACAGCCATTGGCAAACCAGCTATTGTGTTCAATAAAGTGGCGATTGCCCCAATGGAATAGGATAAAATGAGGCTTTGCCAGTATTCTTGCCATATGCCTGCGCCGGTTATTGCTTGGTTTAGTGTTCCGTTTGTTACAGCGTAGAATGCTGGGAGAGCAACGAAAAGCGAAGGAATGAGAACCAAAAGGAAGAACACTAGAAGCGATATTCCGTTTCTCAAATTTGTTACCCCCGAACTGCTTAGTTTTCTCTCAGCCACTGGCCAAACTTTCTTGATGGGCATCTTCAGTCTTGGACCCAGCAGCCTGATTGTTACAAAAATTGTGCAAGAGATGACTATCAAAATGAAGCTAACAAAGACCAAGGCGCCTTCGTAGCCAGGTTCTTGGGCAGTTTTAAGGTTACTAATGAAAATCGGTCCGTTTTCGAAAGCGCCAGCAACCATCATGGTTGCTCCGGTTTCAGAAACTGATCGTGCGAATGCCAGTATGAAGGATGCTATTAAGGATGGTTTCAGTATGGAAAGCGTGACGGTTCTGTCTGCGGTTAGTGGCGCAGCGCCTAGTGTTCTCGCTGCTTCCTCGTATTCTCGCTTGTAGTCTAGTAGCGCTCCCACCATTACTCTAACTACGACGGGATAGGAGAAGGCGAAATGGAGTAAAATAATAAGAAGCCATCCTGGTGAAACAAGGCTAGTTCCGAAGAGGGAAGAAATGCCTTCGGGCTTATTCCAGAATAAAAGCAGAGAATAACCGAGGGCGACGGTGGGTATGATGAAGGGTATGTCAGCCAACGTGTCTAGACTCCTCAACCATTTGAATCCGCCTCTCGTGATGAGCCAAGCCATTGGCAACCCGGCGATCACGTCTATGAATGAAACGAAGAGGGCGATGGCAAAGGACGCGTAGATTGCCGATGTTGCCCTAGACATTAGGCTGGAATTTCCAAAAATGTCCGCCATGGTGTTCCATTTAAGAACTATCCCAAGAATTGGGGGAACCAAAATTAAGGCGAAGAAGAAGGCGAGGGAACATGAATAGATTAGATACCGAACACTGGACCTAGAAGACAATGAATCAAGAAACTTTATGATACTGGAGCCAGCCAAAGTGATAGTTCCGCCTTAACGCTCTTTCCACGCCTTTTCAGTCTTCTCCTATTGACTCGCTTTTCTCCCTTAAAATTTATCGTAGCTAAAACTGAGAGAGGTTCTGCGAGACCAGAAAGAGGCAAAGAAAGGCGTAAACGTCACACAGCAACGCTTATATGTTTCAACCCGACTTCTAAATAGAATTGGCGATCAAATTGCCAAACTAGAACTCCACATAAAGATGCACCCCCTAATTCAGATTAGGGGCGAAGGGTGGAGTGAGCTTTTATCTGCTCGCAATGAAAACCAAACACAGGCCAAATACGCGTTCAAACGCTAAACAGACACCGGAGCAAACCAAGTAAGCCCGACATGCTACGCCGTCTGGAGGATGACCAGGCTTGAGCGCTGAAGAAGGGCGCGGCAAGCAGCGAAATGCCTCGGGTAGCTGCATGCAAGCTTAGATCCGAGGATGCCTGAATGAGACTTCTTGCGACGGACTCCCACGGGACTCCGTTGCGTTCCGTAAGGAACGGGAACTCCCTGAACGGAAATATCTTAGTAAGGGAAGGAAAAGAAACCAACTGGGATTCCCTAAGTAGCGTGAGCGAAACGGGAAAAGTCCAAACCAAACCCCGCAGGGAAACCTGAGGGGGATGTAGTGTTGCGGGCCCAGCCGCCTTCTCACTGGCGAAGCCGAAGTGGCCTGGAAAGGCCTGCCAAAGATGGTGAAAGCCCAGTAGGCGCAAACCGGAAGGAGTTGGGCTGGAGTCCCTGAGTACCATACCCTGGATTCGGTTTGGGAAGCTGGAGGTCACCAACCTCCAAGACTAAATACGTCTCAAGACCGATAGCGCACTAGTACGGTGACAGAAAGCTGAAAAGCACCCCGGAAGGGGGGTGAAAAGAGCCTGAAACCAGACGGTTATAGACGTTTGCAGCCCGGAAGGGTAGATCCCTCCCAAAGGAACCTGTGGCGACACAGCAGTACGAGGGAGGAGGACCAGGGTTGCAAGTTCCGTCTAGAAACACGGGCCGGGGAGTTCATGGTCGTGGCAAGCTTAAAGGCTACAAGCCTGCAAGCATAGGGAAACCAACATGCGCGCAACCAGCCAATGGCTGGCGAGGCGCGGGGTCTGAAAGGGCCCGGAGTCACGGCTTTGACACTAGAAACCGGACGATCTAGCCCTGGGCAGGGCGAAGTCAGGCGAAAGCCTGGTGGAGGCCCGAAGGGGTACTGACGTGCAATTCGTTCCTCAGACCTGGGGCTAGGGGCGAAAGACCAATCTAGTCCGGTGATAGCTAGTTCCCTCCGAAGTGGGTCGCAGCCCAGCCCCAAGCGAGGTAGCCGATGGGGTAGAGCACTGATTGGGAAGTAAGGGGTCGAAAGGCCCCCCTTTTCTTTCAAACTCCGAATTCATCGGCGCCGTAGACCTTGGGAGACGGGTTCTAGGGGGTAAGCCCCTAGTCCGAGAGGGGGACAACCCAGACTGAGGTTAAGGCCCCAAAGTGCTGGCTAAGTGTTAAATAGAAAGGCGTCATCAGCCCCAGACAGCGGGGAGGTAGGCTTAGAAGCAGCCACCCTTTAAAGAAAGCGTAACAGCTTACCCGCCGAGGCTGATGGCCCTGAAAATGGACGGGGCTAAGCCAGCCGCCGATACCTCAGGGTGCAGCCTAGCGCTGCAATCCGGTAGGAGGGCGTCCCGACTGGGCGGAAGCCGGGCCGTGAGGTCCGGTGGACCGGTTCGGGATTGCATATCCCGGTGGTAGTAACAGCAAAGAGAAGTGAGAATCTTCTCCGCCGAAAGGGCAAGGGTTCCCCAGCAACGCGTCGTCAGCTGGGGGTAAGTCGGTCCTAAGGCCGATCTTAACTGAGGAGGCCGAAAGGGAAGCCGGTTAAGATTCCGGCACCACAGAGGTACACGCGGCGACGCAAGCCCAACATCTGACGCTTCGGGATAGGTTGAGCAAGGCTGTCGCCTTGTTTAACCGTATAAGCCTGGGGAGTGCCGTAATGGCGAGAACCAGGTGAAAGCGGGAATAGCCGCCCGTTTTAGGGCGGTTCAGCTGATTTCTGGAGCCCTTGAAAAGGAGGTTGGGAAGGATCCTCTGTGACCGTACCCAGATCCGACACAGGTGTCCCTAGGCGAGGAACCTAAGGCGTGTCGGGTGCACACCAAGCGAGGGAAATCGGCAAATTAGCCCCGTAACTTCGGGATAAGGGGTGCCTGCGGTTTTGGCTTCGGCTGGGACTGCAGGTCGCAGTGACAAAGGGGTCTCGACTGTTTAATAAAAACACAGGAAGCCGCAAGCCCGAAAGGGTGTGAACGGCTTCTGAATCCTGTCCAGTACAGGTACCTGAAACCCGGGTTCAACCGGACCAAGGGCCTGCAAACGACGGGAGTAACTCTGACTCTCTTAAGGTAGCCAAATGCCTTGTCGGGTAAGTTCCGACGCGCATGAATGGAGCAACGAGGACCCCGCTGTCCCCGCTTGGTACCCGGTGAACCCACGTAAAGTGGACGAACAGTCCACTGACTCCCAGCGGGAAAAGAAGACCCCGTGGAGTTTTACTGCAGCCTGTCGCTGGGATATGGCTGCGGATGCAGAGTGTAGGCGGAAGCCGTTAATCCCAGTCTCTCCGGGGACTGGGGGAGGCGCCAATGGAACACCGCCCTTTCGCGTCTGTGTCTCTTACCGGCGCTTCGGCGCTGGAACAACGATTGGTGGGCAGTTTGGCTGGGGCGGCACCCCCTCGAAAAAATATCAAGGGGGCCCTAAGGTCGGCTCAGGCGGGACAGAAACCCGCCGCAGAGTGCAAAGGCAAAAGCTGGCCTGACTGGATCCTCCAAAGCAAGGGATCCAGAGGCGAAAGCCTGGCTTAGCGAACATCCATATCCTCGTTGGTGGGGGTTGGATATGTCAGAAAAATTACCCCGGGGGTAACAGGCTTGTCGCGGGCGAGAGTTCACATCGACCCCGCGGCTTGGTACCTCGATGTCGGCTCTTCCTATCCTGGTCCTGCATAAGGGGCCAAGGGTGAGGCTGCTCGCCTATTAAAAGGGAACGTGAGCTGGGTTTAGACCGTCGTGAGACAGGTCGGACTTTATCTGCTGGGAGTGCTGGTCGCCTGAGGGGAAAGGGTTCCCAGTACGAGAGGAACGGGACGTTGTAGCCTCTAGTCTACCGGTTGTCCGACAGGGCACTGCCGGGCAGCCACGCTGTCGCGGATAAGAGCTGAAAGCATCTAAGCTCGAAGCCGCTCCTGAAAATAGGCGGCCATTCCATGGCACGAGACTTGGTAACAGGCCTCAGTCATGGACGAGGGCTCCCATAGAAGATGGGTTTGATGGAGTCGGGGTGTACGCATCAAGGCTTAGGCCGAGGTGTTTAGCCCGCGGCTTCCAACCGCCCGAGGTGTCGGGCTGAAAAAGTTTCTGGTGTCTGGGCGATTTGGGAATGCGTATGTTGTGGTCTGTGTTTGGTTAGTTTGTGTCTTCTAGTCTTTCTAGGGGAGGGGGCTATATTTAGTCTCGACATTTTTCGGTACCAAATCACTGAAACCTCTCTTATTTGTCTGACAAAAGAAAAAATGTATTGTCGGACAATAGCCGCCCTCGCTCTGTAGATAGACTTCCCCTAGTTTTTTCTTTATATACTCCAAACATTTGTGGGTGCAGTTGCGGTATGTGTAGTCTCTCGGAGATGGTGGTCTTTTGGGTCCCGACAGGAAAATTTGTTTGAGGCCAAGTTTTCTTTTCGATAATTGACTTCTAGTTTGCGAGTCTAAAATGCGCGCGCCTGAGTCTCGTTGAAAAGGGGACAGTTTTCTTCACGCATAAGGTGCTTAAAACATGCCTCACGCACGACTTCAGAAATCTACGGAATTGTTCCGATGTTAGCCGTAAGAAAGAAGATATGCTTATTCCGAGTCATGTATTTATGCCACAAACTTCTACATCTTAAGCAAGAATTCCTCGTATACACAAAATGCGGAAACATATGGCGGTGAAGAGATGGTTAAAGATAAAATAGAGCCAAGAGAGTTAGACGAGTTTTGGTATCGTAAACTTCACGACGCTCTGCCCAGCGGAGAAATTAGCGCTATTGGCAGGTTTGCATACGGCATTGTGAAAGAGATGATTAAGCTATCGTTCATGGGTCAGAAGGAATTCCCAGACTCCAACAAAGGTTACGTCCTTGAAAAGGTGATTTGCATCATACAGCGTACAAGATTAGAAGACGAGGTTCTAAATGAAGTAATGAAGTATATGGGAAAAGAAGACCTCATGGCAGTCAGGCACCAGATTAACAAAAGAATTAAAGAGGAAATCATTTGAAGCGTTAGAAACATCCAAGGCAACCATGGAATGTGATACCTCTAACGTGACAAGTGTTCACAAGCTAGAATCGCGTACAGAAATCCTATAAATTTTGCCACCTTTGACCGACGTTGTTTTTTGTCCAACAACTACATCTATAGCTCTTTTTTCATCATCGGTTTGTAAAGCTACTTGAACCACGTCATTCGTCACCAACACGTTCACGGTTTCTCCACGCCATTTCACTTTGAACTCCATTTTTTGCCACTTCTCAGGTAACCGTGGATTGAAAGCAAGCTTTCCGTCACGAATCCTCATTCCTGCAAAACCGTTAATTGCAGCCTGCCAAGTTCCACCTAGGGATGCGGCATGAATTCCCTCAAACGCATTTCCTCTAGTGTCATCTAGGTCGAGTCTTGCAGCACTCAAAAAATACTGATGCGCCTTGCTATAATTTCCCATTTCGGCACTTGCAATGGCGTAAATGCTTGGTGACAAGGACGACTTGTGGGTCGTCCGAGGTTCATAGTAGTCAAAATTGAGTTTCCTTGATTTCTGATTGAACTTGTAGCTCAAAAGGTATTGAAGCAAGACTACATCTCCCTGTTTGACTAAGGTTGTTTCGTACGCCCTTCTCTCCAGTTCCCTTGGAATGAAAGGCATGTTATTCTCACCAAACTTGGTGATCACCATATCCTCGAGGTTAAAGTAGCCTTCAAATTCTTCGTACAATCCGGCTCTCTCATCATAAGGAATGTACATCCTATCTGCAACTTCTTTCCACGTTCTTAGCTCATCATTCTCGAGACTAATTTTTTCCTTCAAGTGCTTCCAAACATCAGGATAGGACGTTTTAAGCTTCTCAATGTATTCAAATGCTCTATTTATGTTCCATCTAGCCATGAAATTGGTGAAAACGCTGTTGTTGACGTGCGGGTGGTATTCGTCTGGACCGACCACCTTTTTGATCACGTACATCTGCTTTTGCTGATCGAATTCTGCCCTGCTTGCCCAGAATCTCGCCGTTTCGAGGAGTATCTCTGCACCGTACTTCGTTAGAAAATCATCGTCCCCAGTTACGTCATAGTAATGATCTGTTCCATACGCCACGTCAGCTACAATGTGGTGTTCCTCTTCACCTGTCCACACCCTTCCTCTTTTCCCTTTAATGAGGTCACCCATCTCTTTCGGTGTTACTTCCTCACCCGTGTCAGCACTTTCCCATGGGAACTGTGCGCCTCTGTATCCATTAATGCGGGCGTTTTTCCTCGCTGCATCAAGGTTATGATACCTATACATTAGTAAGGATCTCGCAGCCTTTGGATCTGTGTAGATATAGAAGGGAAGCATGTAGATTTCCGTATCCCAGAACACGTGTCCTCGATAACCCTCGCCGTGAAGCGCTTTTGATGCCACGCTTACCCGTTCATCATTCGGATTCGCTGATTGGATTAGATGAAAAATGTTGAATCTCAGTGACTTTTGTGCAATCTCATCGCCAAAAATTCTGACATCTGCGGCGTTCCATTTTTCTTTCCAAGTTGATATATGTTTCTGCAATAAACGTTCGCTACCCTGATCCATTCTTATCTGAAGTTCTTTCAAGACCTCCGTCTTCACGTCTTCAACGTCCCTCGACGTGTAAAACGTCACAACCTTTTCGAATTCGTATGTTCTTCCCTTTTCAACTTGGAAGGTCAAAACTTCTGCAATTTTGTCGACATCATATTCGACATCACGGTGTGATGGAACGTTAACCTTCAGTTTTGATGCCTCGCCTAACGTGATCGCTGAGTTATACGTCTTCATTTCAAGATAGATGCCATCTTCTTTTCTGTCTTCGTATTCGTTCAATTTGAAGTGTTTGATTTTCAACTGTTCCCCTAGACCTCGGTTAAATGTATACCCATCGAGGCCTCCCTTTATCGATATGGTACCACTATAATTCTGTGGCACAACTATTCCTTTGATCAGTGCCGTATGTTTATGAGACAGATGAACTAATCTGTAGCTTTCGAATCTAGTTATCTTGCCTTTCTCGCTTTTCCAGCGCAAAAGCTGAGTTAGTATCCCCTTCTTCATGTCCAGAAATCTTCGATAGTTGAGGATTTCGCCTTTTTCAAGGTCAACGGTTTCACCGTCTGCTACTATTTTTAACCCTATCCAGCTTGGAGCGTTAGCCAATTCTGTAAAGAAATCGACAGTAGCGTCAAATACGCCAGCAAAATAAGTTGCTTGAAGATTAGTTTGGCTTCCATGCTCTAAGCTCCCCCGCACACCCACGTACCCGTTTGCAAGAGTAAACAGTGTCTCGTAGAAAAGGTTCTTATTGGGCTCATAGTTTTCTTCGGCGATCAGCCACTCCTTTCCGGTCAAGAGGGTTTCGATCATCACCTCGCCTTCCAAACAAGTTGACTTTCCAAAAATTTTTGTTTTAGTCTCCGATAAGAAAGTTCACTTAGATCATTAACAACAATATTTGCACCAGCATCCCACAATTTTTTGGCTGTTCCAATCCTGAGTATGCCCACTCCGAACATTCCAGCAGTCTTGGCTACTTTTATACCCGCTGGTGCATCTTCAAAAACAACGAAGTGTTTTATCTCGCAGTCCGATTTTTCCCTTAACCCTTGGGAAGCAACCTGAAAAATCTCCAATTTTCCGCCCTTCAGGTCTAAACCACAAGCGTCTACATCAAAAACAGAATATAAAGTATCGCCATCCTTTATGAAGTCATACTGCTGACCGAGTGATTTGACAATTTGAGTTAAATCGGTTAAGATCAGCATGTCTTTAGCATTTTTTGACGCGGAAGCAGCTGCTTGCTTAAGCCCTCTGCCTTTTGTCTCTAAAATAAAAGCTATGGAGCTGTAAAAGACGTTGAATCTTCGTTCCAAAATCAGTTTTCTAATGAGCATATTTTTCTGGGCACAAAATCTGTTGAGGGCGTCTCTTTTCTCTGCCATCGTTTTGAGTCCCAGTCTTTCGTATACTGCCTTCTTTTCCAAAATGTTGTTGGCGCCCTCGTATCTGGGACGGCTGGCAACGTGTGTGAGATAAAATTCGGAACTCAAATCTGGGATTCCCCATTGTGGTTTCTTTGCGGTGGTTCTCCAAGCTTGTTCGTGTGGGCTGTCAACAACAACTCCGTCTATATCCCAGATGAAGCCAACTTCTTTCTCGAAATTCAACATTCTTGTTTCATCCTGCGTTTCTTGCTGATGCATCATTATATAATTGTCATTTTCCCTTTTATAACAACAATTATGTTCATTTTCAGAAGGGGGCTTGGTCGCGGCAAACCTTGCCTCCTCAATGGTTTGGGTGGTCTCCATACATCTAAGTCGCTTTTGCATGACTAATAAGAAGTTTTGAAAAAGGTTAATTGATTCGGTAATTTTACTTAAATAATATGCAGTCGAATGCGACGTTCAAGCATACGTAAATTATATAAACAATGGATCGTCATGTAAATAGCGGATTGAAAAAAATAGAGGATGGAAAAGGAAATGTCATCCGAAGCGACGACATGGGAGAAGGCAACTCTTGTTGCAGTGATCATTGCTATCTTAGTTTCGTCTGGTTCTGTGTATTACGCAACGACCATAACGGGTGAAGTGTCGAAAAACACTGATACTTTGACGGTACTAACAGGAAGCGTGGGAGACTTAACATCAAGTGTGACCGCCCTAGCAGAAAGTGTGACCGCCCTTAAAACAGCGACAGAGGAAGATTTAGCGGCGATAACAGACGATTTAGCGGCGATAGAGGAGCGTTTGACAGCGCTGGAGGAGGCTGTAGAAATAACGGTGTTACGTTTTCAGGGTTGGTCCGCGGGTCCCGTGGAATCAGAAAAGTATCGAAAGATGTTTATGGAATTTATGCTCCTGAATCCCTTCATCAGAGTCAAATACGAGACGTATGCGGGTGAGACGAAAATCTTGGCCGACATTGCGGCTGGAACAGCCCCTGACGTATTTTACGTTGGCAGTGAGTGGGCTCCCAGATTTATGAGCGAGGGAGTTCTCCTTCCACTTGACGGATACCTAACGGCTGAACACACAGACGATTTCGTCCCTGCGCTGCTAGATGCTTTCACGTGGGAAGGAACAGTGTACGGACTCCCCAAAGACTTCTCGGTTCTCGGTTTGGCTTACAACAAGGAAATATTCACAGCGGCCGGACTGGACCCCGATAGTCCACCAACAACATGGGCCGAGCTTGCGTCCTACGCCAATACGATTTATGACCAAACAGGCATCCCAGGTCTGGTTCAGGGCACCGATATACCACGTTGGCTACCCTTCGTATATCAGAATGGAGGACAGTTTTTGAGCGAAGACTATACCGAATGTTTAACAACCGACCCAAACACGGTGGCATCGCTGGAGTGGTGGGCAGGTCGTTACCTGGATGGAACCTGGGTTTCACCTGCAGACGTGGGAGCTGGCTGGGTTGGAGACGCCTACGGACTGGAGCTAGCCGCCATGGCGATTACTGGCAACTGGGCTATACCCTACATCAAGGAAGATTTCCCTGACGTTTGGGACAAAACGGGATGGGCAGTCATGCCCATGGGCACAGAGGAGGCCACTATGGCTTTCACCGTAAGCCTGGCGATATGGGAGGGCACTGAAAATCCAGAAGCCGCGTGGAAGCTCATCGACTTCATGACTTCATATGATGGTCAAAAAGAATTGGTCATAGATTGGGGACACGCACTGCCGTCCAGAATATCTTTAGCTGACCATCCTAACATGTGGCCAGAGCATGCGACGTTCATGGAGCAGTATGCATACTCGCACGCTTTTATCTTTGGAGTTGAAGGGTTCGATATCATGTCCTTGACCAATACTGAACTCTCCGCAGCGCTTGCTGGTGTGAAAACTGCAGCCGAAGCATGTGCAGATATGAAGACAGAGATAGACGCAATCCTCGCGGGGTAAGACACAACAATTTTATATCTCCCCCCTTTTTTATAAATAATCGATTATGTCTAGATACGAAAAATTCAAAGAATCATTTAAAGGAAAGAAGCTTCGAGAAAGCTTATTAGGCTACGCTTTTGTAGCGCTACCACTCACAATTTTCTTTGCTTTCTCGGTGGGGCCCATAATTTTTTCGGTCATAGTGAGTTTTCACAAATGGGGAATCCTCACTTGGAAGATGGATTTCGTGGGCCTAGAAAATTACACGAAGATTCTTAAAGATCGCGTCTTCATTGTCGCACTGAAGAACACTCTACTCTACACGGTAGTGGTTGTCCCTTCGCAAACACTTATCGCGATGGGCTTAGCTTTACTGGCGAATCAAAAGATAAAAGGAGCAACCTTCTTTAAAACGACCTACTTCACTCCAGCTGTAACCAGCTCGGTCGTCATCTCACTAATTTTTTTCTGGCTTTACATGAGGAAGGGATTAATAAACTTTTTCCTTTCATTCATAGGCATAACAGGTCCAAACTGGCTCAATGCAACTTCACCTCCAAACCCTAATTTCGCCCTACTTGCGATCATGATGATGAACATCTGGTCCACTTCGGGCTACTTTATGGTGACATTCTTGGCAGGTTTACAGTCCATACCTGAGATGTTTTATGAAGCTGCCAGGATAGATGGAGCAAGTAGGTGGCAACGCTTTCGATACATCACACTGCCACTATTAAAACCCGTCACGTATTTTGTCGTCGTCTTATCCGTCATCGGAACTCTGCAAATCTTCGACCAAGTGTACGTTATGACGCAGGGGGGACCCTACTACTATTCAACAACCACGGTGATTTACCACATATGGAACAAGGCTTTTAACGCTTTTAGAATGGGATACGCTTGTGCCATCGCTTGGGTCCTGTTCGCCATAATATTTGTGGCAACGATGGTGCAGAAAAAACTCGTGAAGGAGGCGGGGGTATTATATTGAATCCGCCTCGAACTGCTATAAAGACAAAGAGAAATAAAGTGACTGAGTTATGGAAGCGTATTAGGAGACTACTTATATACGTTATACTTATAGCTGTAGCCTTCGTGTACTTTACTCCGTTCGTCTACTCAATTTTAGGTTCATTTATGACTGACCGTGAAGTGCGCGCGTATCCACCGACGTTCCTACCCTCAAGGTTCATCCCGGGTGAATGGAGTACCTTGCTAGATAACTACGCAGAAATATGGAGAGCAATGCATTTTCTAAGATGGATTTTCAACTCGGTTCTTATCGCGGTATCTGTAACACTCGCCAATCTATTCTTTGCCTCCCTAGCTGGTTATGCCTTCGCTAGACTTAAATTCCCAGGTCGTGACAAATTCTTTACGCTGCTTTTGGGCACTATGATGATTCCAGGAGCCGTGACGATGATTCCAGGGTACATAATTTATGCTAGGCTTGGGTGGTTGGACACCTATTACGTCTTAATAATACCTGCCTTGGCCCAGGTTTTCAACATCTTTTTGATGAGACAGTTTTACCAAACTATTCCTGAAGATCTGTTTGATGCGGCACGAATGGACGGTTGCTCCCTATTCGGGATATTTTGGAGAATAATGCTTCCACTGTCAACACCCGCATTGGCCGCCTTAGCAATCTACACTTTTATGGGTCAATGGAACAATTTTATGGGCCCACTCCTCTACATGTCCGACATGGACATGTGGACTATACCTCTAGGCATAACTTGGATTGCTAGAGAGACGTACTTTGAACGTTACAACATAGTGTTAGCTGGATCCATGTTCAACGCGCTCCCAACACTCATAGTCTTCATCCTCTTTCAAAAGTACTTCATCAAAGGTATCGCTCTAACGGGTTTGAAGTAAGAGGGATTAGTACATGGCGAAAGTCCTCCTAGAAAACATAACTAAAAAATTTGGAGACGTTGTAGCGGTCGATAACGTTAGTATGGAGGTCAAAGACGGAGAGTTCGTGGTTCTTCTCGGGCCATCCGGATGTGGAAAAACCACTACATTAAGGCTAATCGCAGGTTTAGAAACCTTGACAAATGGAAACATCTACATTGGAGACACCCTTGTCAACGATCTAGAGCCAGTATTTAGGGACACAGCCATGGTTTTCCAAAGTTATGCGCTGTACCCCCACATGACGGTTTTTGACAATATGGCCTTTCCATTAAAAATGAAAAAGGTGCTCAAACAAGACAGGGAAAAGAAGGTAAAGGAGATTGCCGACATGCTTAACATAGGAGAGCTATTGAACAGGAAGCCCAAGGAGCTCTCAGGAGGCCAAAAGCAAAGAGTTGCTGTAGGCAGAGCCATCGTAAGGGAGCCAAAGGTGTTTCTATTCGACGAGCCGCTAAGCAACCTAGATGCAAAGTTGAGAGTGCAAACGAGGATAGAATTAAGAAAACTACACGAAGAATTAGGTGTAACCTCCATTTATGTAACCCACGACCAAGCTGAAGCCATGATACTGGGCGACAGAGTTGCGGTGATGAACGACGGACGTATACGTCAATTGGGTCCTCCACAAGACATTTACCATCATCCCACGGATACTTTTGTCGCTGGTTTTATTGGAGCCCCTCCTATGAACCTCATAGACTGTAGCATCACTAAAGACAAAACCAAACTATTCTTAGAAGCAGAAGGTTTTCGCACAGCCGTTCCCGACGAGTTAGAGGATATAGCAAAGGGCTACGTAGGCCATGAAGTTGTTCTTGGCATAAGACCCGAAGATGTTCATGACCACCATCTCGTACCAGATGCTCTTCCCACGAGTGTGATCAAAACAACCGTCTATGCCACAGAAATGTTAGGGTCAGACACGTATGTCCACCTTCTTTGCGGTCCCCATCGATTTCAAGCTAGATTTCCAGGTATAATACAGGCAAGAATTGGTGACGAAACAGAAGTAGTCTTTGACCCTACTAAGATTCATTTGTTTAACAAGAAAACAGGAAAAGCCATAGTATAACCACGACACAACTTCATTGACTTAAACACAACCGAAAAACAATCCTGGAAAACAAGCTCACAGGAGTGAAGAGGCGTCAAACCCTACCAGAAGCCCCTTTGAAGGTTGTTGCAGAGAAGACGTTTGGTGGTTCAATGGCTGAAAAGATGATCTCAAGCGTCATCATTCTAGTTCTAATGTTCACGTCTTTCTTCTTCCCTTCTTCTTACGAACTGATGCTTCCTCGAAACATTGTCGGCGGCAATTCTGAAGTTAGATTGGTTCGCGCTAACAGCACATTTGTTGAAGTTGAGTCTGGTGCAGTGACCTTTATGTATAAACTAGGTGACGCAGTTCGCATCGTCCCATCCTGGAACAAAAGCGTATGGGTAGAGACCAAGGGGTTGTGTGGTGCAAGTTATGATTTCTCGTCTCATGCCTCTTCAATGACCGTCGATACAAACAAAGCTATGATCGATATCACTTTAAGGGGTAAACAAACCGACGACGTGCCCTTCATAATGCACATAATATCTTACACAGACCATCCTGGTGTTATAAGACTTCATATCGCGGTTAATGTTACCACTGACACTCATTTTATAGGTGTCAGTCATCCTTTCTCCCATAACCTCTGGGTCTTCTACGGAAAATCATCTGACTACTCCGATCCTCCATCTGGCCAAGGAAATTCCAGCGCCGTTCTGCGAACTTTGAATGGGCCAATCGCCATAAATAGCACTATAAAAGGAAAAACCGCCTTCTACATGGCGTATCTAACCGGTCCGGGTATGTCGACGATTAAACTGACTGGTGGTTTAAAATATGGGCTTGATGAGCGACGTTACACATCAGGTGTACTCACTCCTCTTAATTTGACCGTTCCTAAAGGAACGTGGGTTTTCTTGGATATGGTGGTTTCACTTAGCCCTCCTGACACTGACATAATTTTGCTGATTTCAAGGATTATGGAGTTTGCATCTGAATTTTGGTTCTCAATCCCTAATCAGGTACTCGAGGAGATAAGTGATTACGATTTGCGCTTGCTGGAGGACTTAGCAAGCTCGAATCCGTTGATCTGGATAAGGAACGGAGATAACTATTACCTAAGGGCGTATGTTGATGACTCACGGGACCTGACTGAGTTGATTACAACAACAGACGTTTTGTTTGGTAGTCTGCTGCATTATCGGCTCTTCCAAGACGAACACTCGAAGGTGGTGATTGATAGGATAATGAGGAGCACAAATAATCTGAGTATCTGGTTTTCTGAGCGGTTTAATCACTTTCTTAATGATTATATTCCGACAGAGCGTGTTGTGGATTTTGGTCATCATGACGCATGGTATCTCTTAGATCATGCATCTATGTTGTTAAATGCGATGTTGCTTGGATTGAGGTTTAACGTCACTCAAGTCAAATTAGAATTGGATGCTTTAGTACTTGGCGCCACCAACTCTAAATACGATTTTCCTGTGTTTTTCTATCCAGATATGCGGCCGCTTTCAGGCTATGAGAGGGACTCGGCTCTATATTATGCATACGACATGATCTTAGCTTACAGAATCTTCAATGACGAAACCTACTTGAGTGAGGCAAAGAGAGCTTTAAACCATTACTTTTCCAGCTACCCGCAATACATCTATGAGATTCACTCGCAGGCAGCGGGAATCGCCGCTTTGGCATGGCTCCATAAAATGACAGAAAACAAGACATACCTAGGTTGGATTGGTACAAGTTTTCGAAACCTTCTCGCTGCTTCACGTGTAGTGAAGGACCCCTATGGCCAACAGAACCTCTACGCTCCAGTAGGCTTAGTTGAAGCCATGCCCCTTCTTAGGTATTATGCACCCCATGAGTACGGTCACGCGTATTATTTCCTATTCCAAGCTTCCACTATTTTAGGTGAAAACCCCTATGATGGATTGTTCCTTTTCTATTTGACCACGATACCCTATTCGGCAACTTTTGCTTTTCCAGCGGTGCTAGGTAAATGGTCGAATACAACTTCTTACGCCCGAAAAGTGTATCCAGATTTATGGGTGCCGTTCGAGGATTACAGGGGATTCGAATTGAATAGCGGAAACATCGGCCAAGAAATATATGGCGCTGGCTCTCAGTTAATAGCTGTAAGCCTATGGAAGGGGCTATTGAGGGAAACTGTAGACCTACCACCGGTATTTACAAAACAGAAACACATACCCATAATGTACATTTCTTCCATGCGTATGAGCTTACACGAACTGGCCAATGGCTTATATGCGCCATTAGCCGGAAACGTTCTTCAGATACTCGAATACACTCCATTGCATTTGAAACTCAACTGTTCAGAGGGGTATATAATGGTGCCATTATGGAACAAAGACATAACCAACATCACGGTTAATGGACAAACCAGCACTTTCGAGTACCTGCCCTACGATATGGTAAAAATCCATACAACGTCTGACTCAACGGTTAACGTTTACTTCTCCGAAGTCCCTCCTCCAAGGGGTTTTCCAACCAATGAAGTTGTCGTTGGTGTAGGCCTAGCCGTGATAGTTATCTTAATCGCCTTTATCATGATTCGCAAGAAGAAATGGACCTTAAAATACAGAAAAGAAAAAGGATCGACCATTAGTGTTACTCTAAAACGGTTGGGAAACTATGCGAGTTTCAGAAGTATGACAGGTGCTTAAACTCAAAACATAATAGAATTGGGATGAGGATGGATTTTCCATGAAACTCTATCTATCATCTGAGACGGAACATGATTTACGGAAAGCTATCTCCCAAGATGACGTAGATAAGTTCAGTAAGTTAGCGTCTCCCCTTAAGTGGGGAAAGCCTTCTTGGTCAGCTTCTCAACTGTTGCTACAAGTTTTAGACGATGAAGTGGAAAGGCTATGGCTTTGGGCTATAAACCTCTCTAACCACGAAAGCCCTCACACCCGAAGATACGCTTCAAGAATTCTTCTTAAGCTATGGGAAAAAGACAAAAACAGAGCTGAGCAAATCCTGACAACTCTTGCCGATGATAAACACTGGCTTGTTCGTGAAGGCGCTCATGACATTTGGGGTGGACTTCTCAAGAAGCATTTTCAACAAACCTTTCCAATTCTTCAAACATGGAGTACGCATTCCTCGGCCAACCTCAGAAGATGTGTTGCAATTGCGGTGCGAAGTGCCGGAAATTTGAGAAAGGAAGAGTGGGCTGAACCCCTTATTCACCTGCTTGAACCCCTCCTTTCTGATAAGACCGCTTACGTGAGGAAAAACCTGGGACCTTATGCCATAGGCGACGGTCTACTTCGCTGCTATCCAAACTTCACTTTGAAACGTTTACGTAGATGGGCCTATAGGAAAAATGAAGGTACACTTTGGAACGTAGCCATGGCGTTTGCATCTTATGGGGGTAACAAGAATTGGCGCGAGGGCGTGAAGATATTAACAAAGCTTGCAACAGACAAAAGACGGTACGTATGGCGATCCGTGGCCTCGGCATTACTTTACCTAGCACGCCGGCACCCAGAAGTCCAAGATACGCTTAAAGCGTGGTTAAAGGATTCCCAAAGAGCAAAAGTAGCTGAGACTACTCTCAAATATCTAACAGTTTGAAAAATGTTTAGAAACGCGCACATTATATAGGTATATATGGATGGATCGGCTGGTTTCAAGACAATGTCAAACCTGAAAGAGGCACCAGTTCATATACGATGTTGGGCATTAGTTCCGTTAGTCTTGTCCGCTCTTCTATTTCAAGCTCATATGGCGGTCAAAACATCCTATACATCACACCAGCAAGACAGCCGATTCGGCTACCTAACGACGTCTGGTAGTAGTGTATGGTCACAAAAGGGGTTAGAGGGGCTAGTTCCTTGGAATGAACTAAGTTTTCGGTGGGGAACTTATTTGGCCAGTGAGTACGGTGGTGTTCGCAATAAGGGTCATGACACCTTGGGCATGGCTTTTCTGTGGCACTCGCCTGATGATCCTCATAACATCGTGAGGGAAGACTACCACTATGGACCTAACATCGATCATCACTGGGTCCTCCACGGTTCAAGATCCGAAATTGCAAAACTATCCGTGAACGATAGAAACGTAGGATTCAACCTCAACTTCACTTTTGCCAAGTATGATAACTCGTCTATGGTGTACCAAGTTGAAACTCGCCAGTTGAACCCTACTTATAACAGGTTAAGCGTTTTTCCCTACTTAACCGTGGATGGCACCCTTAGAAACGAGACTGACATCTCCTACGACGTTGCGAATCAGTCCATTGTAGTCGAGAAGCCAGATGGCTACTTCATAATGTATACCCCTGATGCGACTAGGTACCAAGTTGGTTCTGTTAGGAAGACACATGACCTAGACTACGAGATTGGGTGGAGCGGAACTAAAGACATTGTGGATGACGGCTATCTCACAAACCAAGCAACCAGCGCAGGAAACGACAACTACGGGATAGTTCAGTATCTACTAGACTTCACGGGAAACGTTGCTAAAGAAGAGTTCACGATCGTGTTAGTTGAAACCGATAACCCTAAAAATGGCATTGAAAAAGCACAGGTTCTCTTCGAAGAAGCGGATACTATAATAGAAGCTCGGAAGGAAGAATTTCTGTCAAGATTCGATTTCGCAAATGACAACCCAGCAAAAGATCTCGCCATACACGCCGTTAGCGAACTATTTGGAAACTTAGCATACTTCTACGGGAATGAAACATTTGATTATCAACTGAAGGGAGGTCAAACGGGACAAGTGCTCACTCGAACAACAGAACTGTTCACGATCGTCCCAACGAAGACTGGTTTCCCGAGAGGCTTTCTCTGGGACGACATGTTCCACCAGCTTCTGGCAATGAAGTTTGACCCAGAGTTGACGAAGGAGATCATACGTTCCTGGCTTAACTTCATGGATGACGATGGCTGGATTCATCGGGAGGTCACCATAGGCGTAGAAGCTGATGAACACACTCCAGCTTGGGCTGCCTTTTGTGACTGGCCCGAATCCAATCCCCCGGTTATCTTCTACACCGTTTGGCGCTACTATGAAGAATACGGTGACGACGACTTCCTACGTGAGGTCTATCCGTTACTCAAGAAGCACTACCAGTTCTTCCTTGATACACATGACAACGACGGCGACCACATGTTTAACTGGGTTGTGAAGGGGCTGGAATCAGGGATGGACAACTTTCCAAGGCCCTCAGGCGGTGAGAGAGTCGACATGACAGCTTGGATGTACATGGCTGCCACAAAAATGAGTGGCATGGCAGAAGTTCTGGAGTTTGACTATGACTATACATTTTACAATTCTGAGGCACAACAGATCAAGGAAAGACTCCAGA
>Ga0209978_10000129_pt1 | contig 23167 bp, 20 predicted proteins | sample BentaG_FD_182805 | JGI IMG/M metagenome (GOLD analysis project Ga0209978, IMG submission 182805) | Deep subsurface microbial communities from South Atlantic Ocean to uncover new lineages of life (NeLLi) - Benguela_00093 metaG (SPAdes)... | ecosystem: Environmental > Aquatic > Marine > Oceanic >... | reverse complement strand
TGAACTCAGATGTGGTTGTGTTCATGAGTTGGAAGGTTTTGGAACTAAAGCATATATCTACATTTTAGGAAGGAACTGACGTGAGCAGCGAGCCAATTGAGAGACGAGTGGCCTATATAGGCGATAGGCTACGCGGTAGTCGTTGCAGCATTTGCGGAAAGGAATATTTCAAACTCAAAGATTACTGCGGCGCTTGCGGAAGGGAAAGCTTTGGCAAAATGGAGCGTATTGACTTCTTTTACGAAGAAGGAACGCTGGAAATTTGCACCCTTGTAAATAAACCTACAAATAAGTTCACAAAATTAGGGCCATACCTCTATGGAATATTTTCGTTCCACAACGGCAAAGTACGTTTTCCAGGCAGATTAACTGATCGTATTATCAGAGATGAGGAGGAACTAAGGCTCGATGATTTGGAAGGAAGAAGGGTTGTCCCGCGCTTTAGGAGAAGACACGCTGTAGACGCCAGTGGAATAATCCCAACAATATCTCTGAGTTTTTCCTTTTCTGATGAATACTACCCTTACCAAGAGTATAAAATAGTTAAGCCTTCGAAGGAATACGAGAAGCCAGGAATAGTGGGTTATGGTGTCTATTCTTCTAAGTTCAGAATTAGAGAAGGTAGAATAGAGCGCGCTGTCCCCTTTCTAGATGAAGACGCTATAACAGCAGCCGTTGAAGCTGGAAAAATTGCACTTATTCATTCAGGTGTCGATCATAGGTTGATTGGCAAGGTGTATGTAGGATCAGAGTCTAACCCTTACGCTGTCAAGCCGATCGCTTCTAAAGTAGCTCAGGTTCTGAAGCTTGGCGAAGAGTACCGCGCAGAAGGTATCCAATGTGTAGACGCGATAGACACGGAGTTTGCATGTAAAGCAGCAACTAGCATGTTTAAGGACGCTGCTTCTCTGGTATATTACCCCGATTCAGAAGAATCTTATGCCATGGTAATCGGGGCAGACAATTCTCAATCTGCCCCAAGAGACGAGCCAGGAGGTGAACTAGACTTGTTTGTAGGCTATGGAGGCGCCGCTTTCATTTTTGGTATGCATGATGTAATAGCTCAGTTTGAAGGCTGGGTTTCAACTACGTCAGACACACCAGATTTTTGGAGAAGGGACACACAACCTTACCCAAGTCACGGCGGTAGATTTACGGGTAAACCAGCTTACTTCAAACACGTAACAAAAACCGTCAAAAAGCTTATGGAACGATTGAAGCTTGAACCCCGTGACATAAACTATTTTGTGGCCCATCAGCCTAACGCTGCTTTTCCGACACGTGTTGCGATAAGTTTGGGTTTTAAAGAAGAACAATTTCTACCTGGGCTTCAGGTTGCGAAATTCGGAAATACGTACTCTGGGTGCTCGCCCATCGGTTTAGCCGCTGTCCTTGACATAGCAAAACCGAACGATAGAATATTAGTGGCGGGTTATGGTTCTGGGGCAGGGAGCGATGCTTACTCTTTTGTTACCACAAGCCAGTTAATGGATAAGAGACCTAGACAGAAATTCACTGTAAGATATCAGGCTGAAAATAAATTCATAGATTATGTAGATTACGCCACTTACAGAAGAATTAAGCAAGGAATGCACGCAACTTGACAATCGATGAGCCCCACTCTTTGGAGGAAGAACAGGAAAAAAAGCAACCGTGGCAGTTTTTGAAATGGATATTCAGGGTGCTATACTCTCCAATGAAGACGTTTGAAGAGATAGTGGAGAAACCGAACATTAAAGGTCCAGTATTAATCCTATTGATAACATTGCCCCTAATTTTAGGCGGACAATATGTAAGCGGGATCAAATTTTTCTTAGAGACCCCAACACCTGAAAACGATTTATGGACAGAATCTGTTGGGAACTCAACATCGTTCTTATGGAACTCCAACGACAATGTGACTCTTGATAGCCACGATTGCATTGTAGGCAATTATAGTGTTTCTTCTTCTTTGACTAATAGTTCACTAATTTGGATGCGTTTGACAAACATAGGAAGTTTCAATTGCTCTAAAGAGAAATATAGTCGCTTATCGTTTAGAATAAAATGGATTAATGAAGCAGATGATGTTCCAACTGCAATCTTGCAGTTATTTTCGTTTAATAATGAAAGCAAAAAAATCGAGTTGGATATCGGAGGCATTATAGCCAACAATACTAGTGTCTGGGCGAATATTACTGTTAATCTTGCCACCGACAACTGGGTAGGAGCGTCAGAGAAATCAGCAAGTTGGACAAACATAACTGGGATTAGTTTTCTGTTAATATGGAGTAATACAGCAAACCTTGTTTTGAAAATCGATGACTTGTTTTTCGGGAAGTATACTCCCATTTCATCTTCCAACACCTTTGATTTGCAACTTACATATTCGTTTATACGAGGCGGCATCAATTTTTTGGTGGAATGGCTAATTCTCTTTGGAATAGTTTTGTTAGCCTTAAGGAGCTTCTCAGATTGGAATGGCTTATGGAAAAACTTGTTATCCACCCTTGGATATGTGTATTCAGCCTCTATCGTTTATTTGGGAGCTCTTGCGCTGCTATTTATTCTTCTACCGCCTATCTTCCTTCCCTATAACACTACCTACTTGGAATATCTTGACATCTACCAAGGCAGTTGGGGTACACCAATTACTTTTCTAAGCTTGTTTGCTTATGGATGGACTACCATTCTTTGTGCTATTGCTTTGAAAAAGATACATGAACTCTCTTGGAACAAAGCCTTTTTGATAGGTTTAGGAGCTGTTGTAATGAGCTTATTATTCAGTTCCTTTTTGCTCAACGTGTTCCTTTAAGCCAGTTGACGTTGAACAATCACGTGAGGAAAAGGCATACTTTGCATTGTTGTATGTCTAAAGTTGGATCCACGCGTTTGCACAGCTCGCACATAAGACCCTTTTTTCGTACAAGCTTGCATGTAGTGCAGATTTGTAGTGCAAGCGCTGTTCTGTTCAAGTTGCCGTTAGCTAGTAAGGCAGCAGTTTTCGTAATTAGTGTTTCAACTTTCTTTTCTTTTTCTATCAACAGAATTCTTCCTCTTACATGGTGAGCATATTTGCTTACCGCTGTTTGGGTTATGCCAAGTAGGTTGGCTGCTTCTCTTTGTTTCATTCCGTAGGTTTCAATGAGCTCTTTTGCAAGGAGGGCTCGTATTGCGGGGACGACTGATTTTACTGCGACTTCGCATGGAAGTTTCATTGTTTTGCTCCGTTTATAGTGTTGTGAGGAAAATGTATATAAGTATGACGCACGTCATAATATATGACGCGTGTCATAGAAACAATGGAGGAAACTTCTTTTGAGAAAAACCTCTTCTCCTTTCTCCTCCCAAAGGAACACTCGTCACAATGACCAAGCTCCTGTGACATACGTCCCCCACAAAGGGCATATGGAGAGCCGAAAGCTTGTTGGAGATTCGTTATGGCTATCAAGGAAAATGGTTGATGACGGTTGTAGCTTGGAACAGACGTTACAGATGATGGAGGAACGATGTAAAAGCTGCAGTGTTATTTCACCATTGTCATGTGTAGAACATTGTGAAACTTGGAAAGTGAAGAAAGAGCTTCGGGAAACCAACAAGGTTCTATCAGAGAACAATCATGAGCTTAAGTTGCTGAATGCTATTAAAAACCAGAGAAGACTCGCAATACTTGGCATTCTTCGTGAACGATCCTTATCGCTTGATGATCTACAGAAAAAACTTAGAAACCATGGATTCCATCACAGTCAGAAGACAATTGATGACTATTTAAAACCTTTATTTAAAGCATGTCTAGTGAAAGAAAGAAACAAACGCCTTGGGCTTACATTGTATGGTAGAAAGATTCACGATGCCATGGTTTGACATTGTTTTTCAGGACAACTGCCAATCCACTCTGGCGGTTATGAGGAAGAAATACTCAGAAGTCTTATTGATTGTGCAAAGACTCGTGGCGAGTTATTCGAGGTTGCTTCTACGAAGAGCTTATCCAGGACTTTGAAGCGTCTTCAGGAGCGTGAGCTGATATTTGATAATTCTCCTTCAGATCGCGTTTTCTACTTCCGTACGAAGAGGGCGTTGTCTTTAGAGCGGCTTTCGTCAACGCAGAAGAGAATTTGCGACGCGATTCCGCAAGCCGGCATTTCTGCCCGCCACTTATCTAAAGTTGTTTGTATTAATTTACGTAGAACATACAAGTATTTGCGAAGTTTGAGGGGGAAGAAATTGGTGTTCAGGCGGTATGTGCCAATTAGATATGAGTTAACGATGAAGGGAAGGGCAATAGCCGAGTTTTTGGAAGAGATAGCTTTTATCACTTAGATGTCTTACATGCGTAGATTTTCAATACAAAAGTTCCCTTCTGCCTGATTTAGAGCTTACATTAAAGAATCTAGATTAAGCGTCAAACAGGCTTTTCAAAAGATTCCATTACATCTTCAAGATTCACAGGACCAATGCGCAAAACCTTCAGTCTTTCACAAGTCAAATCCAAAATAGTCGAAGAAACTCCGAGTTTAACCATCCCGCCGTCAAGAATCACATCCACCTTCCCATTCAATTGTTCATAAGCCTCAGCAGCATTAGATGGAGGCTGCACCCCGGTTTTGTTAGCACTAGTGCCTATGAGAAGCCCACCTGACAATCCTATAAGCTTGAGTGCAACTTTGTGATTTGGTATCCTAACACCAATGGTCGTTAAACTAAATGTAATAATGTCGGAAGGACGTTTTCTAGGCAATATTAGAGTTAAAGGTCCAGGCCAGAATTTTTCTCCAATTCTTCTGGCTTTTTCAGAAAGTTCCGCTACTCTCTTAATGTCGTTTAAGCTATATGCAAGAATGGGCAAGGGCTTGTCTCGTGTGCCTTTTAAGCGGATAAGCTTCTCAACGGCGCTAATATTGAAAGGGTCACAGCCTAGACCGTAAACGGTGTCCGTTGGATAAACAATTAATCCGCCTTTCTTGACGATTTTTGCGGCAGCTCTAACATTCTCGAGCGTTGCCTTTAATATGTGCGTTTTTTGAACCTCCTTTCTTATGTCAGCTTTAGTTTCTATAGATACAAATCAGGCAATAATTTAAGGAGGTCAGTAAGCTGGGCGCGTCACTGCTAAAGAGGCTCCACGCCGTCGCCTCACATCATCCCATAGTTAAAAACACTGCCCAACTATTAGCTGTTTCCATCAACAGAGATTTTAAATCCTTTAAAAAGCATTGTAGCTAATCTCAAAGCAATAGGGATTATACTGTGATGAATGTGCAGAGGCCGACAATAATAGTTCATGGTGGTGCCGGAGAATGGCGTCCAGAAAGACGAGAAGCAAGCATCATAGGGGTTAAGGAGGCAGCAAAGTCTGGGTTTGACCTTCTGAGACAAAACGGAAACGCTCTTGATGCCGTGGAGTCTGCAGTCATGTCAATGGAAGACAATAAAGTCTTCAACGCAGGGTTAGGGTCATCGTTAGCCCTCGATAAACGTATCGAAATGGAAGCTTCCATAATGGATGGCAAAACACTATCGGCAGGAGCTGTAGGACTAGTAAGCGATGTCAAATATCCCATACATTTAGCTCGTGTTGTCATGGAAAACACCGATCACATTTTCATAGTGGGGCGAAGCGCAGAGAAATTGGCTGAAATTTTCAACTTGGAACGGAGAAACCCAAACACAAACCTTAGGGAAAAGTACTGGTGCGAATTAAAGAACAAGATGACACAAGACGAGCTTAGCTATTTGCCAAAGTTGTCTGAGTTATTGAAGTCGCATCCTAACCTTTTTAACCTTGATACTGTCGGCGCAGTTGCAGTCGACGAAGAAGGTAACGTGGCAGCGGCAACATCTACAGGTGGGATTTCTCTAAAAGTTCCAGGACGAATAGGAGATTCACCTTTGATAGGCTGCGGTAACTACGCTGATAACGAGGCAGGCGCATGTTCAGCCACGGGAATAGGAGAAATTGCCATTCGACTCGTTCTGGCGAAAAGCACGTGCGATTTAATACGCATAGGACAAACGCCGCAGAAAGCCACCGAAATCTCAATTCAAGAAGTAAACCGTAGAATGCAAAACGTTTCCAACCAAATGGGTTTGATAGCTGTTGACTCTGAAGGCAGAATTGGCGCAGCACACAATTCGCATCACCTGGTTTGGGCTTATATGACGCCTCAAATCCGAAGTCCAAAAGCCTTCTTAAAGGCGGAAATTTTGAAGACCCCAGTCTAGGATGCTACTCCTTTCGCTCTTTTTTGCCATCTCTCACATAGGAACGCTTGAAAAGCTGATTTTTTGTGTATGAACGTTGAGGAAACTGTCAGAAATTTCCAACGGCGAGGTGAAAACGATGGAGGAAGAGGAAGAATAGTAGCTGCTTAGCCTTAACCTGTTCTTTCTATTTTTTTTCTCTGGTCCTTTATAACCATCAATTTGGTGTAGTAAGGCTCAACTTTTATGTAGCCACCAGGGAGCTTTACTTTTCAAAAGCATTTATTCATCCTCAACAAATCTATTCATCAGGTTGACAGTAATGTCCATAGCGGGCAAAAAAACTCGACCATACTCTATTGGAATTGTCGGTAAACCTAATGTAGGCAAATCAACATTTTTTTCTGCCGCCACATTGGCACCTGCAGAGATAGCCAATTACCCATTTACTACTATAAAGCCAAACCGGGGGATTGGATACATTCGCACACCCTGTGTTCACGAAGAATTCAACGTAGAAGACAATCCCGTCAATTCGCTTTGTTTAAACGGTGTGCGACTCATCCCTGTGGAATTGATTGACTGCGCTGGATTAGTGCCAGGAGCATGGCATGGACGTGGACTAGGAAACCAGTTTTTAGACGAGATTCGAAAGGCTGACGCGCTAATTCACATTGTTGATGCAGCTGGAGCTACCGACATTGAGGGCAAGCAGTGCAAGCCAGGCACACATGATCCCTTGGAGGATGTACGTTTCCTTGAAGTTGAGATTACAATGTGGATAGCTAATATCCTGAAACGTGATTGGGCAAAGATGGCAAGGACTATTGAATCTAAGGGGGGAGGAGTTGATCTGCTTAGTCAGCTTGAAGAGAGATTAAGTGGCTTATCTATTAAGCGTGGACACATTTTCAAGGCAATCAGGCAAAGTGGGTTAAATGCTGACAAGCCAGCTTCATGGAGTGAAGAAGAACTTCTCAAGTTTGTAGATACCTTGAGAAGAGTTGCAAAGCCTATGCTAGTTGCAGCAAATAAAATTGACTTGCCCGCAGCTGAAGAAAACGTAGAGCGATTGAAACAACAAGATTATTTTGTGGTTCCATGCAGTGCAGAGGCTGAACTGGCATTACGTAGGGCTACAGAAAAGGAGTGGATAGATTACAAGCCAGGCGACTGCAACTACAACATTCTTAAACCAGCCGCCCTAAGCGAAACACAGCAAAAAGCCCTTCAAATAATTAAGGAAAGAATCTTAGCCCCCTTCAGCACCACGGGAGTACAAGAAGCCATAAACGCAGCATACTTCAAACTACTGAACTGCATAGTTGTTTATCCAGTAGAGGACATAGAGAAACTCTGCAATCATAAAGGCGAGGTTTTGCCTGATGCTTACATTGTTCCTTACGGAACAACCGCTCGGCAGCTTGCCTACCTTATCCACACGGAACTTGGTGACAATTTCATCTATGCCGTAGAAGTACGCGAGAAAAAACGCATAGGTGAAGACCATGTATTGAAAGACAGGGACGTAATCACTATTGTAAGTGCCAAAAAAAGAGCCTAAAATGGTTCGCTTAATTAATGGGAAAGCTTATGTGGAGGTCTTGAGAGGGCGATAATCTAGTCTGATAGTTATTTGAGCTTTAGGATTAAGTCTTTTTCGGCTTTCTTTTTATTTTGAGAAGTTTTTTTACGTCGTTAGCATCACTTGTTGTTAATATTCTAACCCATAGCCAGCGTCCGTCATGCAATTGTTTGGTGTCCTCTAAAAGATTTTGGATTTTAGAACTCAATTCATCTCGCATTGAAAGAGCTTTTTCGGATTCTTTCTTGCCAAGAACTACCAGAACTGTGAACCCACCTTTCTCAGGGAAAAGTGAGCATAAAGTTTTGCTACTTTTGCGGTAACGAATTGTCCATCCGTACTTTACTCCATAAAACATCGTTTCAGGTACAAGACCATAACAGTCTTCAATAAACCATCTTATCTCTAACCAAGCTTTCTTTGCCGGTTCTCCAATGAAACTCATAATTTCTTGTTCGGTAGGCTTGTTTGTCTTATCTGTCATCCGATGAAAATCTTGCCTCATATGGTCAACAGTGCTCCTCTCTCTCGTTTCAACATTTTAATGTCCTTTGCCTCAGTATTATCCTTTATAAAGAATCATTTGATTGAATCCAAAATGATTCATAACCCTTAAATGATTTGTAATACGGAGATTTTGTCATTCTAATTAGCTCTTTTGGTTCAGCTATGACTTTTTCACATTCCTCAAATTTACGAATTCGTTGAGATTACTATTGAAGTATCTAGACCGCATAGAAATCAAATCTATTCATATTTGGTGTCTATTAAGAACTTTTCTGGTATTAAATAATAATTAGAAAGGTCCGGCTGTTACGCACACACACGCTACTGCTTTTTCAGCCTACATGCCAAAGAAACCATGCAGAGATAGAACAAGAAAGTCTTGAGTGTTAGTTATATTAACCAAGGATTCGATTCAGCACATCTCGGCAATTGTTTCTTTAACTATTTTAGCTGGAGCATCTGTCTTGATGCCGTGGGTTTTAAAGTGTGTAAAGCTCACTTGATACCCTGCCTTTTCCAGCTCTGCAAATACCTTCTTTATTGACGGCACAGGCAAGCCAAGTTTATCACAAATCTTGTCCACCATATAATACGTAATAGGGGCATTTGCCTCTTCCTTCGTCAGAATTAAAAGCTTACGAATATTCTTTTTGCGCTTGAAATTCTTAGTTTTTGCTTCTCTCTCCATAGAAGCAATAAAATCTTCGCTGACGATTTTACCTATCCAAAGAGGCCCCGCAACACTCATCCTGTTGCCGCACTTTGAGCATGCTTCTTTCTTGCAGTGGAACATTCCGGCTGATATTTCTCTGTGAAAGCAAGCAAAGCAATGGTCAACATATCCCATGTTCTTTAGACTAGCATCTGCCTTTTTAGCTCCATAATCCACTATGGCATAAAGCCTGATGTAATGCTCCGAACTGTGGCTGAACATCACTTTGACACCAACGTCATATTTAGCTGCGGTTCTTGCCAAAGCTCCAGCCAACAAACGCACAGCCAACTCGTGGCAATACTCAGTTCGCAACGGTTTTCCACCGTACTTTCGCACGCATGCTTTAGGATGTACGCCACACAAAGGAGCCAAATCAGTAGCAGTCAATGCCAATAGCCCACCACTTCGTAGAGCCCTCAAAGCGGAATCTGCATAAGGCATTGGCGACCCAAAAGGGTCAATGTCAACATAGTCAAACCTTTTTTTAGGGGCTGCGAAACGACTTAGCAAAAAATTTGCGTCTTCGTTCTCCACAGTAAACTTGTCTACCAACCCATTCTTTTCTACGTTAAACTTCGTTAAACGATAAGCTTCGCTATTAATGTCGTTAACCACCACTTTCCTCACGCTTCCCACCTCTCTTGCCAAGCGTATCCCCCGAATTCCGCAACCAGCCAATGGTTCACAAATCGCTAACTCCCGCCCAACAAGTCGTTGAAAAGCCTGCAATGCCAAAACTGCCAGATCACGATTCAACTCCATTACGGGATTGTAGAACACGGGCGCCTTCGACGGCGCGTAATCGGAAGGTTTCTTCACAAAAGCTTTAAGTCTCGGCACAGCAACCTGAACCACACCTTCAGTAATAACTTCCATAGGAAAATGAAAGCTCAACCTCTTCACTCGACCGCAAGAAACGTTGGCCTCCAACACTTAAAAACAATTCACGAAACACACGATGATGACAGAATGAAACGCCTAACATTCATAACTGGCTCTCCAAGAACAGGGAAAACAACTGTGTTGCTTAAAGCAGCAGAGCAGCTGAGCGTAAGAGGCTACAAACTAGGTGGCATGATTAGTGGAGAAATTCGTGAAAAGGGTGTCCGAGTAGGCTTCGAAGTCCGCGACTATGCATCGAATAAGAGAGGATGGCTTGCACATGTTCGTCAACCTGTAGGCCCTCGAATAGGCAAATATCGAGTTAACCTTGACGACCTCAACTTAATAGGCGTGACAGCCATTCTGAACGCCTTAAAGGACGAAGATATAGTGCTGATTGATGAAATCGGTCCCATGGAGTTATTCTCTGAAGGTTTTAGAGACGCTGTGCAAAAGGCGGTTAATAGCTCTAAACCAGTACTTGGCACGATTCACTACCGCGCTCAACACAACCTTATCAAACAGATCAAATCTAGGAAGGATGCAGAGGTAATTGAAGTTACTCAAGAAACTAGAGCTAAACTTCTCATTTCGATTGTAAACAAGATTATTAAGTTTATGCAGCAAGGATTGTATGAAGGCTGACTGCATGCGAATATTAGGCGTAGATGAGGCAGGCCGCGGCTGTGTTATCGGTCCTTTAGTTATTGCAGGGGTGCTAATAGATGAAACGCGTCAGCTTGAACTTTTGAAACTTGGAGTGAAGGACAGCAAACTTCTGTCACGTCACCGACGAGAATTATTAGCCAAAGAAATTAAACAAATCGCAATCGACACACACATGGTCAAACTCTTCCCTGCGGAAATAGACAAGGCAGTCAACAGTCGAAGAAAGCTACATAAACTTAACCGTTTGGAAGCACGAACTATGGCAGACGTAATCGAAGCACTCAGACCCGACGTTGCAATCGTCGATGCTTCTGACATCTTAGCAAACCGCTTCAAACATCACATCAAGGAATGTCTTTCCTTTCCAGTGCAAGTGATATCAGAACATAAAGCAGACAGAAACTATCCAGTTGTTTCCGCTGCCTCTATAATTGCCAAAGTTGAAAGAGACTGTGACATAGACAAATTGAAATCTCAACATGGCGACTTTGGAAGCGGCTATATGGCGGATTCAAAAACCGCCGCTTTCCTTGAAACCCTCGCAAGAAGAAGCAGTGTGTACCCAGATTTTGTGCGCCGATCTTGGAAACCCGCAAAAGCAGCTAAGGCAAACGCGAAAATGAAGCAAATCAAGCTATACGAAGACATAGCTAAAGCTTAGCCATCAAATCTTCAGAAGACGCAATCTTCTCCAAATCTTCACGATGGATAAGAGGAACACTGTCAATGGAAATATTCTTGCTGTCGGTAACAAATATGGGCTGAGCTCCTACAACCTTGCTAATGCTCACGATCTCCTCAGTTCTAACTTCGAAATTCTGATCTTCTTCGTATGCAACAGTTACTAAAAGGCAAATCCTGCTTTTCGGAGGCTTTGCAACAAAATCGAAAGGAGCCCGCTTTAATTGGAAAACTGAAAAGTTGAACTGAAGCAGTTTCCTAATGACAAATTGGAGAAAGCGGCTTTCACTAATTATGCGTTTTGCAGCAGCAAGAAAACCTTCAGATTTTTCTGAATATTGAAAAATGTCAATAGGCTTTATAACAGGCATGCCCAAGACCCACTCAAGCTTATAAGCTGTTGAAACGGAAGCCTTCGCCATTCCCAGTTCATAACCATAAAGTGTTCTCCGCGAAACGCTCATGATCTCCGCCATCTTACCTATCGATAGGTCCTTCTTTAACCGCTTCTTTCTAATCGCGTTTCCATCTAATCTTACGTAATATCCTCCTGGACCCGCTTCGATCAGCGGCCCCATTCCCTTAAGAAGGACATCTTCAAGGGTCTTAAGAGTAACGGCACCTACGTTATATCTTGAATAAATCGTATCATTTTCTAGCGGTTTCCTCCGTGTTTTTTCGCAAATGAACATTGAAGCTCCGGAAAAGAGCCTTGCCATAGTTGTGAGCCCATCAGCGTCTTTTTTATGGACATTCCCAATGTTGGGATGAACCTTAACGAAGGCAAGTTGTTTTCCTTTTCGCGCCACAAAGTCAAAACAGCTCGGTCGTGTGCAACATCTCTGTGATCGGTGGAAGCCTGCTTCTTCAAAAAGGGATTCAGCACTGTCCAGAATTTTCTTTCTGTCCATCTCCTCCCCTCAGTTGTAAACCAATGTGTAAAAGTTGCATATAAACATGTTTGTAAATTCAAATGTTAGAATAAGATACGGATGCACTTAAAAGTTTAAATTTTTGATACAATCATTGCGTGTGCTTTGTCGTATGGTTCAAGTTGTATAACTTCCTTTACAGCGAACCCACGGCTCTTCAATATATTTACTTCTTGCCTATACACAACTACTGGTTTTTTAGTTATGTCGATACTTTGAGACTTAACCGCCAGCAGAGCCCACCCATCCTCCTTCAAGAAAAGCTTTGCGTTATCCGCTAAGACTTTTGCTTGTTCGGGCTGCGCTACGTCACAGTAGATGTCATCCACTTTCTCAACAAACATCGCATATTTTCTAGGCATTCTTGCGTCTTCCAATATCGGCGTCATGTTAAAACGAAAAGCGCATACGTTGTTTACTAGTTCGCGCATGACACGAGCGGCAAATTCCACACAGTAAACGTGCCCGCTTTCTCCCACCAAGTCGGAAACGTGGCTGGCTGTCGTTCCCGAGGCTGCCCCGAGATACAAAACCCTATGGCCTGGTCGTATAGGTACCGTAGTTAACCCTTTCAAAATGGCTGCTGCAAGCTTGCTACGGAAAGGATCCCAGACCCTATACTCGATACCCTTGAGGGAAATTAAACGTTCGCCATAAACGTTCTTTCTTGGAACCAAATTCTCAGTAGCCAATCTTCGTGAACCGTCTTCTAATCTGACCCGGTAAATTCCAGCAAATTTCGGATGAGGCTTAACGTCCACGACCACGTTTCTTTCTCCTTTTATGACGAGGCTGAAACCTTTTTTCTTGCTTATATTCTCTCTGTAATGGAGCTTTCGGGTATTTCTCTTTAATCTCGGCAACTCGCTTTTCTAAGTCTGCTTTCAAAGAATCGCCTATGTATCTACCGCTGAAAGCATCGGTTCTAGCTGCTATAGCTAATTTTCCCGACAATGCTCTCGACATCTTCCCTCTTTGCCATTTTTCAGCGTCATGAATTAAGGCGTCTTGGAATATTACCCCGTGTTTTGGCGGTCTCGTTCCTGTCTTCAAGGCTCTAAAAAGAGCTTTTTCAGCACCTAAAACTTGGATGGTACTTGAAGGCATTTTCGCAAGGTTAGTCAACCCTCCTGCTAACGCTATCAAACGAGCTGCCAGTAGAGAGCCTACTAAAGCCTGGATGTTGGGCGCAACCTCTCCTACAGTTGAATCTGCATACTTTTGCAGGGCCTGTCTTAAATTGTAGAGTTCTAGTGTTTGCTTGCAAAGAGCTTGGATTTGTTCGATATCTGTCTCTGTTAGTTCCGCACCCATCGAGTTTTCCGCAGTTCCTACAATTTGCGCAACTTTGTTTGCAGGCAAACCTTCCTTTTCCAAGTTTTCTGTAGTAAAATCTAATCTCTTACCCAAGTTCAGAACGAGCCTTGCATAGGTTTCATGTTTTTCTATCATGCGATCGAGCTCTGGAAAGTGCAATCCGTACCATTCACGTATCCGACCCATGAACAAATTAGCAGTTTTATCTAAATCGTCAATACTCAGTATGGCCTGAGCAACCATCAAGTCTCTTTTCTCCCCCGCCTTCCTCACTCTTAATCGGGTAAGCTCAACCGAAACTTCACGAATCAACTCTCGCAATTCTTGCGACTGCTTAACAAACCCAACTTCCAAGGCAAACTTTTCCATGTCTTTACGTAGAATTTCGCCTTGCTGAGAGGGCTGGGCAATGCTTGTCTCTACTTTCATTTTTTTCTTCACAGTTTCCGCAATTGTAGCATTCTCAAAAATAAAAATAGTGTACCCCCTTTTCTTCAATCTTTTAGTCAATGAAATTATTTCATCCACCGTTTTTCCAGAGTCGACTGAGTCCAGTTTTTCAGCTATAAGCTTGGGATCCTTCTTAAACAAAAGTTTATCAATTATTTGATCATCTTCGCCGAAGCCAAAAACGCCTATTAGGGAGACTATTATAGTTGCCTTCACGTTTTTTCTCCTCAACATGATTTATTCAATCTAACCTTTTCCTAACCTTTATCTCTGCTAATGAATAACCTTTACTGAAATGGAGCATTCCATATGGTTAATCCTTTGACAGTAGAAATCGCTGGTTTGAAACTCGCTAATCCAACAATGCTTGCGGCTGGAATATTAGGCATGTCTGGTTTAACATTGGAACGCGTAGCCGAGGCGGGAGCCGGTGCAGTGGTCACAAAGTCTTTAGGTCTGAAATCTCGTAGCGGTTACACAAATCCCACAGTGGTTCAAGTTGAAGGTGGACTGATTAATGCTATGGGTCTTCCTAACCCAGGTATTGAATATTTCCTTCAAGGAGTGCAACAGACAAGAGAAGTCAAAGTTCCAATAATTGTAAGCATTTACGCCTTTTCGCCAGAGGATTTTGCACTAATAGCGAAAAAAGCTTTGAAAATGGGTGTGGACGCGTTGGAGCTAAATGTTTCATGTCCCCATGCTGAGGGGACTGGAGCTGAAATTGGGCAAGACCCGCGACTGGTTGAAGAGGTTGTGAAGGAGGTTAAGAGAGGCGTTGACAAACCAGTTTTTGTCAAGTTGACGCCAAACGTTGTTAACATCGCAGAAATTGCGAAAGCAGCAGAAAAGGGTGGAGCCGACGCAATAACTGCCATAAACACTGTAAAAGCTATGGCTATAGATGTGGAAACAGCTAAACCGATCCTCGGAAACAAGATTGGAGGATTGTCGGGTCCTGCAATAAAGCCTATAGCAGTAAGATGTGTATACGAAATTTATGACGAAGTAAAAATCCCCATTATTGGGTGTGGCGGGATATCCACGTGGCAAGATGCCGTAGAGTTCATGGAGGCAGGCGCCTCTGCAGTTCAAACAGGGACCGCAATAGCCACGAAAGGATTAAACGTGTTCAAGCAGGTTACTGATGGAATTGAAGCCTTTTTGGAAAAGAAAGGATTTGGTAGCGTGAAAGAAATTGTCGGTTTATCGCATCAAAACTAATGCTCTAAGAACGGTGAAAATCGAGAAAGTCGTTCAAGAAAGCTCAATGGTCAGAACTTTCTTCTTCAACGATAAACTCTGCGCCAAAGGCAAGCCAGGGCAGTTCATTATGGTTTGGCTTCCAGGCTTTGACGAACTTCCCATGAGCATCTCCTCAGCCCACCCAAATGGCTTAGCGTCAATAACAGTGGCTAACGTTGGAGAAGCTACGAAGCTTTTGCACGAAAAAGAAAAAGGCGATATTGTTGGTGTCCGAGGGCCCTTCGGCAACAGTTTCAAACTAGTTGAGGGTAATGTGCTTCTCGTGGGTGGTGGGACTGGAATTGCCCCTTTAGCTTTTCTTGCAGAGAAATTATTTGAGTTGAAGGTTAAGATGTCTTTTCTGTTGGGGGCAAAAACTAAGGAGGAACTGCTTTTCATGTCCAAGATTGAGAGCACGCTTTCCGGAACTGGAAACAGAATAATCGCCTCCACCGAAGATGGAAGTTACGGGCACAAAGGAGTTGTAACCAAACTTGCAGAAGAAACCTTGGCCAAGGAGAAGTTCGACGCAATCTATGCTTGTGGTAAAGAGCTTATGCTTTTCAAGATTTTCATTTTAGCTGAAAAACATAAAACGCCGTTGCAAGCAAGTTTGGAGAGGCTTATGCGTTGTGCTATAGGCTTGTGCGGAAGCTGCACCATCGGCAAATATCGCGTATGCGCTGATGGCCCCATCTTTACGAGTAAGCAGCTTCAGGAAGTCAAAGACGAGTTTGGACGCTTCAAAAGAGACTTTGACGGCAAAAAAATACCTGTTTAGAACTCAAAGCAAAAGGTTTGCTTATGAAAGCAACAGCAATTGCCCATCCTATTCAAGGATTAATTAAATATCATGGCTTGAAGAAGCTCAGGCAGCGGATTCCCTTTCACGACAGCATTTCCGTGTGCGCTGGCGCTTTACATACCACAACAACAGTAGAAGTTGACGGTTCTCTCAAAGAAAACATAATCATAATTAATGAAAAGCAGGCAACTGGTCGTGATAAGGAAAGAATTGAAATTGTTTTAGACAAATTGAGAAAGTCAGCGGAATATCAAGGTTTCTTTGAGGTGGTTTCTCAAAACAGCGTCAAAACTGGAAAGGGACTAGGCTTTTCAGCTTCTGGATTTGCAGCTCTTGGAGTAGCAGCAAGCAAGGCACTAGATTTGCAGCTCGATTACATCTCGCTCTCAGAAATTGTAAGATTGGGTGCTGGGTCAGCTACAAGAAGTCTTGCAGGAGGCTTCGCACTGTGGCACGCAAACAAGGATGGGCATTCTTACGCTGAACAATTAGCCTCGTTAAGCAACATGAACTTTTCAATGGTTATCGTGCCTATGTATTCTGAGATAAAGACTGATGAAGCCCATGCTGAGGTAATTAGCTCTCCCCTCTTTCAGGCAAGGCTTGGAAACATAAACCGCCTAATAGAAGCAATGAGATCAGCCATAATGAAGGGCGATGTTACGACAATTGGTGAGCTTGCTGAAGAAGACACGCTTAACCTTCATGCAGTTACTATGACTGGCAAATCCCACTTAGTTCTCTGGGAGCCGGAGACAATTAAGTTAATACGTGAAGTAAACAAGCTGCGAAACAGTGGCGTAGAATGTTGGTATTCCATTGACACTGGTCCATCAGTCTTTGTTAACACATTCCAGAGACACTCTCATATTATCACTGATAGGCTGCGTAAACTAGGGTTTTCAGATGTGATCGTCAGCGGGATCGGCGGCAAGCCAAAACTTACTGATAAACATCTTTTCTGAAAGAGTGGTTCAAAAAAGTTATATGCTGGAATGGCGTTTTCTGTGGTTGGCGGGATGTGTTGATGAAAGGTGACCGTCAAATTCGAAGCTGATTCTAAACGCTGGCTTACCCTAGGCTACCCCCCGCTTGAACTAGAACAAAAAGTTCGAGAATTTTGGGAAAAAAGCCACACGGCTGAGAAACTAGAACAACTCAGATTGAAAAACAACAAAGGCATCTTAGGCTACGTTGAAGGCCCTCCAACACTGAACGGATACCCCCACGTAGGCCACGTTCGTGGGCGCGTCATTAAGGACCTGCGTTACCGATGGAAGTCAATGCAAGGCTTTTACATTCCCTTCTGGACGGGTTGGGACTGTCAAGGGTTACCAGTTGAACTAGAAGTAGAACGCCAATTAGGCGTAAAAAACAAGAAGGATTTGCTGGAGCGAGTAGGAGAAGAACGATTCATAGCTGAATGTAAGAAGGCTATAATAAAGTATTATGATGCTTGGCACAGCGCTGATATTAAAGCAGGAGTGTTCATAAACGACAAAAAAGCCTACTGGACATACCTAGACGAATATATAGAGCGCGAATGGAAATACCTCAAACGCGCTTGGGACCAAGGATTACTGGGCGAAGGCCACTACGTAGTAGCCTACTGCCCCCACTGCCAAACCTCGCTAAGCAACGCCGAAGTAGGCATGGGCTACGAAGAAGTTGAAGACCCCTCGCTTTACTTCAAATTCAAAATCGCAAAAACGAAAAACGAATATTTCCTCGTCTGGACCACGATGCCCTTCACACTAGTAACTGATTTAATGTTAGCGGTGCATCCAGACGCGGAGTACGCTAAAGTCAAGGTGAAAGATGAAACTTGGATAATGGTAAGACCACGGGTAGAACCGACGATGCAAGAGCTCGAAATCCAAGACTACACGGTTATCGGCACTCTTTTTGGTAAAGAGCTGGAAGGGCTGAAATATGAGTATCCATTCCTAGGCAATGTTCCAAAGCAGCAAGAACTTGATAGACATCCTCTTGTGCACACAGTTGTTTGCGAAGACTTTGTCGATGTGACAGCCGCTACAGGTGTTGTTCATCTGGCTCCTGGAAACGGTGAGGAGGACTTTGACGCTGCCCAGAAACGCGGAGTTCCCGTTTACGCTCCTTTTGACGAAGAAGTTAACTTTACTAAAGAAGCAGGTATGTTTGCGGGCTTGTTTGCAAGAGATGCCGATGACGTGGTTGTCGAGGAGCTGCAGAAAAGAAACTTGCTAGTATCAGTGAAACGAATACGCCACGAATATCCAACTTGCTGGCGTTCTCATCACAAACTAGTATGGTTTGCCAGAAGGGAATACTATCTTTGGACAAACAAAATAAATGACAAAATAGTCAGAGCTGCAGAGAAAGTTGAATACTACTACGATCCCCCGAGAAACCGTTTCTTGGCGTTTCTCCGTGAAGCCAAACCTTGGTGCTTCTCAAGAGAAAGGGTCTGGGGAACACCACTCCCCGTCTGGAAATGCACGGAATGTGGGCGCAAAGTTCTGGTGTCAAGCAAGAAGGAACTGTTTGAGAAAGCTTCTGAGCCTCCTAAAGGGCACTTCGAGCTCCACAAACCATGGATAGACCGCATCGTATTCAAATGTGAAAAGTGCGGCGGAAAGATGCATCGCGAACCTTTCGTGTTGGATACTTGGCACAATAGCGGCGCTGCGCCTTACGCAAGATTTACTGATGAAGAGTTTAAACGATACGTGCCTGTTGATTTCCTTGTGGAAGCTATAGACCAAACTCGTGGATGGGCAAACACGTTACTGCTCGAGCACGTCATAATGACTGAAAAAGCAGAATCACCCTACAAAGCATATCTGTTTTACGGCCATGCCTTAGACGAGAAAGGGCACAAAATGAGTAAAAGCCTCGGCAACGTCATCGATGCCAACGAATTGCTTGACAAATATTCCGCTGACCTCTTCCGGTTTTACATACTTCGAAAATGCTCTCCAATCGACTCGATGAATTTCGACGTCAAAGAACTCCGCAAGCGACCTTACCAAGTTCTCAGCACTCTCTATCACCTCTATCGCTTCTTCATGCAAAACGCCGAATACGATCGTTTCGACCCGCAAAGGCATACGTTGGAATGGGCGAAGGCAAATGAGACCTTAAAGCCGCCAGACCGTTGGTTGCTATCAAAACTTCAAAGCACTGTGAAAAGCGTTACTGAAAAGTTTGAAGGTTGCGAATTCAACTTTGCTCTCTCAGACTTGGAAGAGTTTGTTGTCAATTTTCTAAGCCGTCAATACGTTCCCATGGTGAGACATGAACTTTGGAGTGACGATCAAGAAACTCGAAACCGCAGACTCACAGTATATGCTACCCTGTGGGAGACGCTGAGAATCTTGAATTTGCTATTCAACCCAATCACACCGTTTCTATGCGAAACAATGTACCAACAAGTTCACAAAGCACTAGACAAAACTCTGCTGGAATCAGTGAACTTTGAAAAGTGGCCAACTCCCGACGAAAAATTGGCAGACCTAGAGCTGGAACAGGATTTCGACACGCTTCTCAAATATGTTTCTTTAACGTACTCTGCACGACAAACATTTAAATTAAAGAGACGATGGCCACTGAAGAAAGCGGTGTTAGCTGGACCGAAAAGTGCCCAGAATGCTGTAAAAAAGCTTGAAAACTTGTTTCTCGAACTTGCAAACGTAAAAACTGTTGAGTATGTCGACACACTGGAAGAAATGAACTACGAATTGCGCGACAAGGGGAACGTAGCCTCAGAAAACAACCTACATGCTTTGATAGATACTCAACGAGACCATGCGCTTCTTGGAGAAGGTTTGATGCGTGACCTTGCCCGGCGCGTTCAAGCATTGCGTAAAGAACTAAGCTTTGCACCTACAGAAGTCCTAGAAGCGGTTTATTTGGCTGAATTGGATGCCGAAAACGCAAAACTGTTGAAGCCTCATCTGAAAACCATGGCCGAGTTGGTCCGCACAAAAAAGGTGCACTTACAGAAGGTTAAAAGCGAGCTTGAAGCAGAATGGCATGAATACAATTTAGACAAAAAGAAAGTGTTTATAGCCATACCATAAGAAACGCCTTTACTTGGATCCTACACTAATCTTTAAGAAAACAAAACCCCTGTATCTTCAACGAGAGGGTTTTATGCTATTCATAACACTTCCATCTCCAAAAGGAAAAGGTGTGGACGTGGTAAGACACCTATGCGCGTGCAATAAACTTCCTTCCTTTTTCCACTAGAAAATAAACAAGCAGAGAGCAAATATTACAATCAATAGGACAGCAGTCAATCTCCTTGAAAGGGACAGCTTTGAAACATCATCTAAAGGTCCCGGATGCCTGTACATGGAAAGGAAGAGAACAAAAATTAACATTAGAAAGTTTCGTGTGACTAGAAGCACCAAAATTGAAGCAAAAGTGAAAATGGTGCGGACAGAATCGTTGTTAGCTATGCTTCTTAAGGTGTGACCTCCATCAAGCATTCCAGTAGGCAGCAAATTAAGCAAAGTGACGAACATTCCTATCCAACCTGCAAAAGCGACAGGGTGCAATAGAATATAATAATAGTTCATGCCAGGAATTGGCTCGATTTTCACTAAAGCTTCCATGAGAAACATGAATAGAGGCGATATGGGAAGCCCCCCACCCGGCAAAGGATCGACGCTGGCTCTTATAGGTGACATGGCAATGCCGATGGCGGCCACAAAAAATGTCACGATGAATCCAGCAATTGGTCCACTAGCGCCTATGTCAAACAATGAATCTCTATTTGGCGCTGTCTCTTTCTGCACAATAACCGCGCCAAAGGTCCCAATTCCTAAGAAAAGCCCAGGCACTGGAGGGGGTCCTGGAATAAAATATGGCATTGTTGCCTCCATTTTATGATAGTTAGCAGCGAATTTGTGGCCCATCTCGTGAGCACCTAATATTCCCAACAGTGCTAACGCAAAACTAGCGGCACCTATCAAGGGATTCAATCCATGTTCGACAAGGTCGAGAGAAAGAATGTATCCGGTAATGGAGACGGTGACAATGGTTAGTAAAAAGAGTATTATATTTATTATTGGTCGGCTCGGCTTCGTCTTCGGTTTTGTTGAGACTTTCAACACGTTTCTTCCATTTTTCTCTCTTAGTACAGGTGTATATCCTACGTTGGCCAAGTTTCTAACAAGCCTTATGAAAGCTTGTTTTGAGTTTGGTTGTAAATTTACGTAAAATGTTGGGATGCCATGATCGATCAGAGCCTCTTCTACATCAAATTCTGCAGTAACCAAAGGTTGAATTTGGTCAAACTGAGAAGTGTCAATGGATTCTGTTGCTGGTTCAGGAGGGGGAGTAGGTGGTTCGCTCATAGATGTCGACTACTCAATGCAGTTTTGGAGTATTAGAAGGTTATGGGATTTAAGTATTGGTTTTCTATTAGCGGTGTTCGAGTTCAGAATCGGACCTGCTGAATGTCTAACAATGCTCTTTCAATATTATTTTGCGTGTCTCCGATATTTCCACAGATTAAGGTTCTCTAAAATTCAACAACTTCAGCTTTCTTGATCCTTTCACATCATAGAATCACTAGATATTTCTTAAAAACTTCTTCAAGAGATATCTCTCAATTCTCTCTAGTTTTTCGTCAATAGACTCATGGACAAACCGAGCGCTGATAACCATCTTTCCTCACTCGCAAAGACTCGGGGCCGTTCAGATTAATCATTTATGAATTGTTGAAAGTCTGAATCTGATTTTGACTATGCCATCTTTTTTGCATGAAAGCTAAATTATTAAGGTTGAACTGTGTTTCCAGTTGTTGGAAGGCCTATGAATTTAAAGATGTTGACTGTGGGTTCGTTATTCACAAATTGTTATGTTATTTGGTGTGACAAGACTAGAGAGGCGATAGTGATAGACCCCGGGTTTGATCGTCAAAGCGAGGCTGGAAAGGTTTTCCATATTTTGAAAGAGAACGAGTTGAAGGTCAAGTTTATTGTTAATACGCACGGGCATCCTGATCATACATGTGGTAACGGTGTTGTCAAAAGTGCAACTGGCGCATCCATTTTAATTCATAAGTTAGATGCGAGTATATTGAGCAGGACAGGGAAAGATTTGGATTCATTGTCTGACTTTCACGTTTTATCACCTATTGCTGATGATTTCTTAGAGGACGGTGATGTGGTTAGATTTGGGAGGACTGTTTTGCGGGTTTTGCATACACCCGGGCATAGTCCGGGAAGCATTTCGCTTGTCGGAGAGGATTGTGTTTTTACTGGTGATACGTTGTTTGCGGGTTCTATTGGTCGTGTGGATTTGCCTGGAGGTTCAGGCGAGGAGATTATACGGTCATTACGAGAGAAGCTGGCGGTTTTGCCGGAGAGACTCGTTGTCTATCCTGGTCATGGACCAACATCTACTATTGAGAGAGAGAAGCGTAGTAACCCTTTTTTGCAGAGGAATTTTGATGTGTCACTTCTAGGGTAAGTAGTCCACGGCGTTTAAACTGGACTCTCTACTATATATTGTAAATATGAATGCTGGGATGCGCAAGTGGCTCCTACAACTCTCTCTAGCTCTTGCTTGGTTTCAAATAGGAGCCTAACAGACAAAGTATGTTTGGCTTTCTAAAGGCCTATGATATTTTCTCCATGCTGCTCTGCCAAAAAATCTACAATATGTGAAATCTTCGATTCAATAGAAAGCGGTTCCTGCGCGCGATATAGGTTCCAACTGTTTAGAGTGTACGTTTTTCCTTCAGCTTAAAATTTCTCTTATTGGAGTTAAATTCTTATGTCTACGCAACCGTTAGGTAGCTTTGAAGTGCCAAACAATGAGTAAGACTTCCGCATTTGCAGGTTTCTACAAGTTACCAGTAAAAGAGAGGCTTCGAATCGTTAAAGAATTCGCCAACCTAACAGATGAGGAAACAAGTTTGCTCACGAACACAGGTTCTCTATCCCTTGAACTTGCTGATCGCATGATAGAAAACGTCGTCGGTGCTTTCCCAGTTCCTCTAGGCATAGCTGTCAACTTCCTCATCAACAAGCGAGACTATCTAATCCCCATGGCTATCGAAGAACCTTCAGTCGTAGCAGCGGCAAGCTACGCCGCAAAGATGGCGCGCGAAGGCGGAGGCTTCCATACCACTAGCACATCACCCGTTATGATAGGTCAAATTCAAGCAGTGAATATAAAAGATCCATATCGTGCTCGAATGG